>Ga0315286_10001745_pt1 | contig 19875 bp, 18 predicted proteins | sample YL17G10_0_MG_FD_205038 | JGI IMG/M metagenome (GOLD analysis project Ga0315286, IMG submission 205038) | Sediment microbial communities from Yellowstone Lake, YNP, Wyoming, USA - YL17G10_0 | ecosystem: Environmental > Aquatic > Freshwater > Lake > Sediment | place: USA: Wyoming | collected... | reverse complement strand
ATTCCTTGACCAGGCTCACGTGGTCCTGCACCAGCATGCACGGCACCGGGTCGTATTTGGCCGAAAAATCAAAGAGCTGAAAGTAGATGTCCCGCCCCCGGGCGGTGGCTTCCTGATACACGTCAATATCCGAATGCTCATACACCATTGGGTCGGTCACCAGGTGGTAGTTCTCAAACGCGAAGCCGGCCGCATAGTCCAGTTTCTGCGAATAGTTCGGGTCAATCGGGTCGCCGTCGAATACCCCGTCGCAGATATCCGTGTTCTCCGCCGCCAGCGCGATGTCCGGCGTATCCGTCGCCGAGCACATCCCGAACAGCATCCCCCCGTTCTCCACATACTGCTTGATTGCCTTAATCACCACCAGCTTCAGTTTCGATGCCTTCGCAAAACCCAACTCGCGGGCGGTCTTTTCGGTCAGCGTCACGTCCGCCTGGTACCACGCCGTATTCGCATAGCTTCCAAGGAACTTCCCATACTGCCCGGTAAAATCCTCATGATGCATGTGCAGCCAGTCATACTCGCCCAGCTTCCCGGCCAGCACTTCCCCATCCCACAACACGTCATACTTGATTTCCGCATAGTCCAGCGCCAACCGGACCGCGTCGTCCCACGGGTCCTTGACCGGCGGCATGTAGACCCCGACCTTCGGCGGCTTCTCGAGCATCACGGCATCCATGTTGGAACTCTCAATCGTCGTTCGGATATCCACTTCCTGGGCCGGCGAGACTTCCTGGCAGGCCACTCCTTTCGCCCGGCATTCACTGACAATTCCGTCATCGAGGTTCATCAGAAAAGAACCGCCCCGGAAGTTCAGTAACCACTCGACGTTAATCCCCTTCTCCAACGCGTGGTAGGCAACGCCGTAGGACTTCAGGTGGTCGGTCTGCGTCAGGTCCATCGGAATCAGCAACCGCTGAGCGAGGGCAGGAGACATCAGGCATAGGGCATAGCGCATAATGCATAATGCGTTATGCGTCAGGCGTGAAGCGTTATGCCTCATCTGTGGTTAGACGGCGATTGTCGTGCCGGCTTTGCCTGACAGGGCCGCCTTCAGATGTGCCGGGTCGGTGATAATCACCCGCTGCCCGCCGTTCTTCAGAAATCGCACCGCGGCGTCAATCTTCGGGCCCATGCTGCCGGGCGGGAACTGGCCGTTCTGCAGGTATATTTCCGCTTCGGCCCGGGTAATCCGGCTCAGCGCGGTCTGGTTCGGCTGGCGGTAGTTGATGAAGACCTGTTCCACCGCGGTGGAAACGATAAGGGACTCGGCCCCCACCTTGCTCGCCAGCAGGCTCGAGGCCAGGTCTTTGTCAACCACCGCGGCGGTGCCGGCCAGTTGTCCGTCTTCCCGGACAACCGGTATCCCGCCGCCGCCCACAGCAATCACGACCACGCCGGTTTTCGCCAGTCGCTCGATTTCGGCACACTCGATGATTTCGAGCGGCTCGGGCGACGGCACATAGCGCCGGAAACCCCGGCCGGCGTCCTCGCGCAGCACCCAGCCCAGTTCCTTCATCAGCACCATTGCCTCGCGTTTGGTGTAGAACGGGCCGACCGGCTTGCTCGGGTTGGCGAACGCCGGGTCGTTGCGGTCGACCAAAACCTGGGTGACCAGCGTCACCACGTCGCGCTCGAGGCCCCGGGCGCGAAACTCGTTCTTCAGCGCCTGCTGCAGCATGTAGCCGATTTCCGCCTGGGTCAGCGCATTGCAGGCATCCAGCGGTATTTCCGGCAGCCGCTGGCGTGAAAGGTGAGAGCGGATGAGCATGAACCCGACCTGAGGCCCGTTGCCGTGGGTCACAATCAACCGGAGTCCGGATGCGGCCACGTCGGCCAGGGCGCGCGCGGTATCGCGAGCGGTCTCGAGCTGATCCCGGAACGATGCCCGGCCGGTGCCTCTGATCAGCGAGTTGCCGCCGATGGCACAGACTGCGAGTTTGTCCACGTCTGATTGTAGCCGCCGACAGGGATAAGCGCAAGTCCTGCGGCGCGGTTGCGGCGTCGGGGCTCTTGCGCTGGTGCGCACTATGGCTATAATGCATGCATGAGAGTCTTCGTGACCGGCGGCGCCGGGTATATCGGCAGCGTGATGACCCGGGTGCTGCTGGAGGATGAACACGAAGTAACGGTCTTTGACAATTTGTCGCAGGGCCACCAGGCGGCGATACCCCGGGGCTGCCGTTTCCGGCGGGGCGACCTGTCTGACGCCGGGGAGGTGAAGCGGGCGCTGCGCCGGGCGCGTCCGGACTGCGTGATGCATTTCGCGGCGTCAATCCAGGTCGGCGAGTCGGTGGACCGCCCGGGTGATTACTTTGAGAACAACGTCGTCAACGGTGTGAACCTGCTGAACGCGGTCGCTGAGCAGGGCATCCCGCGGATTGTCTTCTCTTCTTCGGCCGCAGTCTACGGCACGCCCCGCCGCGTGCCCATTACGGAGACCGCGCCCCTGAACCCGTCCAATCCCTATGGCGGTACCAAGCGGGTTTTTGAAGTGCTGTTGGAAGAGTACGCGAAGGCGACGGATTTGAGCTATGTCGCGCTTCGCTACTTCAACGTCATCGGCGCGTATCACGGGGCCGGCGAGGACCACCGGCCGGAGACGCATATCGTGCCGCTGATCCTGAAGGCGGCGCTGGGCCGACAGACGTCGTTCGAAATCTACGGCGACGACTTCCCGACCCCGGACGGCACCTGCATCCGGGACTACGTTCATGTCTATGATCTGTGCCGGGCGCACCTGCTGGCGATGAAGATCCGGCATGCCAACTGCGCCTACAACCTGGGCAGTCAGCACGGCTTTTCGGTGAAACAGGTTTTTGCCGCGGCGCGGGCGGTGACCGGGCGGGAAATTCCCTGTCGCGTGACCATGCGCCGGGCGGGCGACGTTCCGCGGCTAGTCGCTTCATCCGCCCGCATCCGGGCAGAACTGGGCTGGCGCCCGAAAATAGCCTCGCTCGAACAGATGATTGACGACGCGTGGGAATGGCACCAGACCAACCCGGGCGGGTATGCGGACTAGAATCGGTTCCCGGTTGCCGGTTGCCGGCCACTGAACGATGATTGACGAAACCGCCCACCTGCTGGAAGACCTGAAAAGCCCGCGGCCCGAAACCCGGGCCCGGGCCGCGCGCGTCATCGGCAATACCGGCGGGACGGCGGTGATTGAAGAACTGATCAAGGCCCTGGGGGACACCGAGCCGAAGGTCTTTGTCGCAGTCAAAGAAGCGCTGGTTCTGCTCCGTCCCCAGTCTAATGAAGCGGTCATCCGCGCGCTGGACCATGAGGACAACCTGATTTGCAGCGGCGCCATTGAACTCGTCGGTGAGATGAACCTGAGCGACTCGCTGCAAAAAGTGACGGCTCTGCTCCGCAGCCCGGACCGGGAAATCAAGACCGCCGCGGTAAGCACACTGCTCAAACTCGAGGGGGCCAGGGCACTTGATACGGTTGCGCCACTCATCGAGGACCCGGACCCGAAGATCAGACTGCACGTGGTCGAATCACTCGGCCATCTTCACGACACGATCAGCGCGGGGCTCATCACGCCGCGCTTGCAGGATTATGACCCCGAGGTCCGGCACGCCGCCATCAGCCTGCTCGCCCGGGTCGGCGACCAGAATTGCGTGGACGACCTGCGCGCACTGGAACAAGACCCGGACCCGAAGATCGCCGAAGCCGCGCGTGAGGCTTTGATGGCCATCGGCGAACGGGCGGTAGGACCGTACATCGAAGACCTGACCCACAAAGATGTCGGCGCCCGGCTGGCGGCACTGGACACGCTCGTCAAGCAGGGCAAGGCTGCAGTGCTCCCCCTGATTGCCGTATTTGAACACCGCAATGCGCTGGTGCGCGGCTTGGTGGCGGAAATCCTTGGTGAGATTGCCGACCCCCGCGCGCTCGACGCACTGGTGCAGGCCCTGGCAGACCGGTACCGACGCGTCCGGCTGGCCGCCATCGCGGCCATCGGCAAACTCAAAACCCAGGCCGCGGTCGCCCGGCTGCTCGAGGCGCTGGAGTCCGACGACTCCGAATTCGCGGATGTCGCGGCCAAGGCCCTGGTCAATGCCGGCACCGTCGTCAGCCAACACATCATCAACCTGCTCGCCCCCCGCCCCGTGAATGCGGAACCCCTGAACCCGGATGGAACCCCGCCCACGGATTCGCCGCCGCCCATCTCAGCCGCCCTGCGCGCTCGCGCGGCCCGGATTCTCGGCCAGCTTCGGGAACCGCTTGCCCTGCGGCCGCTGATTGATACGCTGAAAGACCCGGACGACTGGGTCCGGGCCGGCGCCGCGACCGCGCTGGGCAACCTGCTTGACCCGACCGCCACCGAACCGCTGATTGCCTGCCTGCGCGACGCTCACCCGTCGGTGCGGGCCGCTGCGGCTGAAGCGCTCGGCCGGTTGCGGGACCTCACCGCCGCCGAACCGGTCCTGCCCCTGCTGCAGGATATCCAGGCCAGCGTCCGCGCCGCGGCCGCCCGGGCCCTCGGGCACATCGGCGACAGCATCACCATCGAACCGCTCATCGGCCTGCTGGACGACCCGGACCGCGATGTGCGCGTCGCCTCAATTCAAGCCCTGGGCAACCTGCGCGCGACGAGGATTCTCGAACGGTTCCAGCGTCTCGCCCGCCCCTGGCCCCGCAGCTTTGAGCATCCCGCAGTCAAGCGCGCCGCGCGCCGTGCCGCGCGCGAGATTCTCAAGGCCAAGGAAGAAGACGTCGAGTTGATGAAAGCCAACGTCGAGTCCTCGCAGAGCACCAAAGTCACCTACCAGTAGCCCGCGCAACGCTTCACGCCTCACGCTCCACGCATCACGCATCACGCGTCAGGCGTTGGGCGCTGGGCGCTGGGCGTCACCCGAGCAGCGCTTCCGTGAATTCCCGGGCGCTGAATGGCTGCAGGTCGTCCAGTTCCTCGCCCACCCCGACATAGCGAATCGGCAATCTCAGTTCCCGCGCTATCGGAATCAGCACGCCGCCTTTCGCGGTACCGTCGAGCTTGGTGACAATCAGCCCGGTCAGGCCCAGCTCGGCATCGAAGCTGCGCGCCTGGGCAATCCCGTTCTGCCCGACCGTGGCGTCGAGCACCAGCCAGATCTCATCCGGGGCGCCCGCACGCACCTTGCTCAGTACGCGCTTGATCTTCATTGCCTCATCCATCAAGTCGCGCCGTGTGTGCAGCCGGCCGGCGGTGTCCACCAGCACGACGTCCGCGCTACGCGCCTGCGCCCTGCCCACCGCGTCAAATGCGACCGCAGCGGCGTCCTGCCCGCGTTCGGAGAAGACGATTTCCACCCCGGCCCGCTCGGCCCAGACCTGCAACTGCGGCGCCGCGGCATCGCGATAAGTATCGCTGGCCGCGACGATAACCGACCGGCCCTGCCGGCGCATGAGGTGCGCGAGTTTGCCCACGGTAGTGGTCTTGCCCGAACCATTCACCCCGACAATCATGACTACCTGAGGCTTCCCGCACTCCGGGCCTGGCTTTCGCTCGTCAACTGCAAGCAGATTGACAATCTCGGCCTTTAGGGCGGTCGCATGGTCGCCGCCCCGGGCTTGGGTCTTTGCGAGCAGGTCCCGGGTTGCCGCCACGCCGACATCGGCTTCGAGCAGGGCCGCCTCGATATCCTCGGACGCACCGCGCAGCCCGCGCGTCAGGATCTCCCGGGTCCGGCGCAGTCCGGCTTTCAGCCGCTCGAACAGGGAAGGTCGGGACATCCGTAAACTCGAAACCCTAATGAAGGCAAACCCCTGGACTCGAAACCCTAAACTCTAAACCCGGACTTAGGATTTTGAACTTAGGGTTTAGGACTTTCTTCATTCTGCTGGGCGGTGATGTCCCCGAGCTTCACCGAGACAATCTTGGACACGCCCGGTGCTTCGGTCGTCACCCCGAACAGGACATCGGCCTGTTCCACCGTGGCCCGGTTGTGGGTGATGATAATCACCTGCGTCGCCTGCGACAGCTCTTTCAGAAACATGGCAAACCGGTCAACGTTCGCGTCATCCAGCGGCGCATCCACCTCGTCCAGAAAGCAGAATGGCGCCGGTTTCACCCGGTAGAACGCGAAGAGCAGGCTGAGCGCAAGCAGCGCCTTCTCACCGTCCGAGAGCTGGTCCAGCCGCTTCGGTGACTTACCCCGGGGTTTGGCGATAATTGAAATCCCGGACTCCAGCGGGTCGCCCGGCGAATCGAGCAGCAGGTCGGCTTCGCCCTCGACAAAGAGCCGGGCGAATATCTCGCGGAACGCATCGCGCACGGTACTGAACGTAGCCAGAAACTGCTCGCGCGCAAACCGGTCAATCTCGGCCACGGTCTTGAGCAGGTTGTCCTTGGCCGCCAGCACGTCGGCCCGCTGCGCGGTGAGCCGGTCCAGCTCGGTTTTCTCGCGGTCGTATTCTTCCCCGGCCAGCGGATTCACGCGACCCAACCGGTCCAGCCGCTCGGTAATCAGGCGCAGTCTCCCGGTCACGTCCGGTTCCGGCTCGCCGGAAAATTCCGCCAGTCGGGTGCCGTACAACCGTTCGGCTTCCTGCTCAATTTCCGTCCGGCGATGGACCGTATCCAGACTCTTCAACTTCAGGTCCAGGGTCTGCTGGCGCGCCTGCTCCTGGGCGAGACGCTGGTCGTGCAGGCTCTTCATCAGGTCCTCTTCGCGCCGCGTCAGGGTTGACAGGTCCAGTTGACCCTGCCGGCATTCAAGTGCGTTCAGGCTGGCGCGCAATTCCTGGTCGGCCGCGGACAGCCGGGTAAGGCTGGCACCATGTTCCGCGGTCGCGGATTCAATCTCCTGAAGACGCCGGCGAATCTCGGCCCGGCGTTGCTCGTCGCGCGCGCAGTCCTGCCGGTACAGGTCGAACTGCGTGCGCCGGCCGCTCAACTGCTCACGCCCCTGGGTGAGATTCAGTAACAACTGGGTCGCCCGGTCCAGCCCTTCCTTCACGGTCTGCTCAAGCGCGCCGAGTTCCTGTTCCAGTGCGGCCGCGCGCTGCTCGGCCGCACCGATGCGCGCATCCTGTTCCTGCAGCTCATTCCGGACCGTCTGCAACTGTGCCTGCTGCTCGGTCACGCGCGCCGCGGCGCTGTACAGTTCGGCGCGCTCCCGGCTCAATTCGGCCAGCAGTTGCTCGTGGCTCAGCCTGCCCGCGCTGTGAGTCGCATCCAGTGCCGAGCGCACATTGACCAGTTCCAGCAGCCGGGCATCGTCACGGTCAATTACCTGCCGCAACTCATGTACCGCATTGCCCAATTTCTCCTGTTCGGCGGCCAGCACGGTCCCTTGCTGCTCGGCCTGGGCAACCCGGGTGTTCAGTTCCCGAACCCGGCGCTCAAGGCTGAGCTTGCCCTGGCTCGCGGATTCCAGAACCATCAACCCGTCATGCCGGAGCAGAATGCCGTCACGGGTGACAAAGGAAGTAGGGTTCAGGGGGCCAAGGGTTCCAGGATTCGAGGGGTCTGCCCCTGCCTGCGCACTTGCGCTCTTGTGCTCTTGCGCACTCTTGAACGCATCGGCCAGCGAATCCACGAGCACGGTCTGCTCCAGCGCCTGGCGGAGCATATCCGGCGCGTTCTCCTTCACCTGCACCAGCCCGGCCAGCGAACCTTGCTTGGACACTTGGCCACTCGACACCTGGACCACTTGGCCACTGTCAATAATGAAACCCCACCGCGTCTCCCGGTTCAGCCCGGCTAGGGCAGACTCAATTCGGAATGCGGAATGTGGATTTCGGAATTCCGCATTCGACATTCCGCAGTCCGCATTGACGATGAAGCAATCCATTATCGGATACAGCGCAGCTTCGACCGCCCGCTCCAGTTCGGCCGGCACGGTAAGGAATTCGCTAACGCTGCCCAGCAACTGCGCGCCCAGCGCGCGGCTCAGCACCGCCCGCCTGGGCTCGTCACCGGCCGGGGCCAGGATTCCCAGTTCCTGGCGCGCGGCAATCAATTCCTCACGCAACTGCTGGCGGTTGGCGGTCAGGTCGGCGAGCCGCACCTGGGATGCCTCATGCTCCTGCCGATGTCGCGCCAGCATTGTCCGCGCCTGTTCCAGTTCGCGCGTCGCGGCCCCAAGTTCCTCAGTCTTCCGGGCCAACTCGGTTTCGCCCTGCTGTGTCCGGGCCTCAGTTTCCTGCAAGCCGGCCTTCAGCCGGGCGCGATAGTCCTCGGCATTGGCGATGTTCGCCTCCAACGCCAGAATCCGGCGCTGCCGCTCGACCCGCGCGTCCAGTTCGACCCGGCCGTTTTCCTTTTCCTGGTCGCGCTGCCGGCGCAACTCCAGCAGGCGCTCTTCCTGCTGACGGGTCGCAGCCCGCTGTTGCTCGAGCTCCGCGGCGAGCGCGGCTTCCTGCCGCTCGAGTTCCGCGACGCCAGACTGCCGGGTCTGGTTTTCGCCCTGTTTGCGCGCAATCTCGGCGTCCAGCCGCGTCGTCTCGTCATTCAACTGCCCGGCCTCACTCTGCCAGCGTTGGCGGTCATTCTCGATAATCGCCCGCTGGTTTTCGTTGCGGCTCAATTGACTGCGCACGCCCTCGGCTTCAGAGCTCAACTGCTCGCGCTGCTCCCGGCTGGTCGCCAGCTCGCGGTGCAGCCGTTCCAGTTCCGCTTCGGCCTGCTGCAGATTGGCCAGCAACTGCGCGTCCGACTGCTCGCTCGCGGCCAGCGCCGCAGCGGCCTGGCGCTCCAGTTCCTGGGCCGTGAGGTACTGCTCGCGCAGCAAGAGCAGGCGCAGGCGCTTCTCCTCGCCCTTCAGCCGGTTGTAGCCCGAGAGCCGGTAAGCCTGACGCTTCAGGCTGCGGGTGATACGCTCGCGTTCGGCAATGATGTCGTTCAACCGGATCAAATCCGTATCGGTCAGTTCCAGCTTGCGCAGGCACTCGGTCTTGCGCGAGCGGTACTTGGCCAGCGTCGCCGCCTCCTCCAGCATCGGCCGGAGTTCGCCCGCGATAATCGAGCGGAGCGAACGCAGGTCAAAGATGCTGTAGGCCTTGGTCCCGGTGCCGGAGTCGAAGAACACGTCCTGGATGTCCTTCAGTCGGCAGAGGTTGCGGCTCAGGAAGTACTCGCTCTCGCCCGAGCGGAAGAAGCGCCGCCGGATTTCGATTTCGCTGCCGTAGTTCGGCAGGTCACCCGGGTTATCCATGATCAGGCGGACTTCGGCGTAGCCCAGCGCCGGAATCTGGGCCGTGCCGCTGAAGATTACGTCTTCGTTCTTGGCGCAACGGAGCAGCGAGAAGCTCTGCTCGCCCAGCACCCAGCGCAGGGCGTCGAGGACATTGCTCTTGCCGCAGCCGTTCGGCCCGATGATGGCATTGATGCCCGGGCTGAATTTGATGACGGTCTTGTGCGGAAACGACTTGAACCCGTAGAGCTGGAGTTCCTTGATTCGCACTACCGACCCCTATCCACCGATTCCACCCATTTCACAGATTCCCGCCGCATCCGAGTTGGCGCAATCTGAGGATAGGGACTGTCCAGCATCGGGGTAATCTTATTGCCGAACCGCGGCAAGTCAAGCCGACGAGGGACCGACCGCTGAACGAGCGCTAGTGCTGAACCAGCAGCTTGGCGCCTACCGGTCCGTCCCGGCCGCCGATGCGACAGAAATAGACGCCATTCCGCAGCCCGCGGACATCAACCCGGGACTCGCCGCCCTGCAACGCGCTGGTTGCCACGAGCTTGCCGGCCCGGTCGAAGACGCTCACCAGGCCAGAAACCAAAGCCATGCCGCCCAACTCAATCCGGGCAACCCGGCTTGCCGGGTTGGGTGCGATTCGCAACTCAAGCTCCTGCCCGGCAACCGGTTCCGGACAGCCGACGGTCCGGTCAATCGCCATCGAGAGTTCATACCCGGGCGACTCGAAAACCAGGAACGTGCCGTCCGCCGTCTTGGCCAGGTCCGGACAACTGGAGCTGGCATAGACGCCGCCGGTACCGGAAACCGTTTCAAGCGACCAACTGCCGCCGCCATTTGAACTGACCGCGCGCTTGATGTCCGGTGAACTCATCGTTGGGTAGTAGCCGACATGAATCTCCCCGCCCGGCGCATCGTAGAACACGCAGGGCCGGCAGCAGTTGCCGCCGCCGATATCAACCTGGCCGGTCGCCCAGTTGTTGGGACCGGTCCGACGCCCAAACCATATCGCAGCATTCAGGTGCGTATAGGCAATCAGCGGCTGGCCGACCGCATCCAAGCACAGGTCAACATGCCACCAGCCGTTGTCCACGACTTCAGTCTGCCAGTTTGCGCCATGGTCGGTAGACCAAGCATAGCGCACATCGCTCAGCGTACCGATTGCGACATGCGGGTTTCGTGCGGAATCGAGCGCCAGCGCGACGCCATAGGCCGGGTCCAGACTCACGTCATGAATCGTCCAGCCTGACGTGTCCTTGACCGCATACCGGGTCTTCACACCATAGTAAGTATAGACCACATGGGCCCGGCCCTGCGGGTCAATCTTGATGTCGGCGTCATGGCAGACCAGTGGCTGGGAGGTCCGCATCTCAATCGTGTCCAGCTTCCAAGTACCGGGCGCAGTGCGCTTCGCGTGCATGCAGAACGAGCCGATACTCGCTTCCACGGTGTAGGCCATGTGCGGATTGCCGTCCGGGTCAAGGTCCAGCCCGCCCCGGAACCAGCCGAGTGTCGCATAACCGGTGCCGTAGTTGCTGGCAGTATCTACGGTCTCGACCGTCCAGTTGGCACCATAGTCGGTTGACCGCGCATACCGGATTGCGGTCTGGAGCGGCGTTCCGCTCACATAGACGATGTAGCCGACAGAGATAGTTGAACCGGATATCGCCATCGAATTCCACCAGCCGCGCGCCGCGGTTCCTGCGGTGTCGACCGGCACGATGTTCCAGGAAAAAGCCAGGCTGGCGGCCACCGACACTACTACGGACAGAGCAGTCTTCTTCACGATACTCCTTTTGGCCAAATCAACAATTCAGGTTCTCGGCCAGAAACGCGGCTACCCGTTCGACCGGAAACGGCCAGACATAGCGAATGTCCACGCCCGGATGTCGCGCGCGCGCCTGGCTGAGCGCCGTAGGAATATCCCGTCCGGCGTGCTCGCCGCCCGGCGTCAGCATCGGCGTGGTCACCAGAATGGCGGTCGCGCCGGCCGCAACTGCCTGGCCCACGACTTCCTCGATACCCGGCGCACAGAACTCGTTGAAGGCCACAAAGACATTTTTCCCGCTCACTCGGGCTAGGACTCGGCCCAGCTCAACCGAAGCGGCCCAGAACGGGTCGTTCTGCGGCGTCCGGGGCCACGCGCGCATCTTTGCCTCAAGCTCACGATGGCGGAGTTCCCGCCGGTCCCGCTCCGCCCCTGCCGCGCCCGCAGGGCGGCCATGCGAAGCGAACAACTCCGCGGTTTCGCCGGGCGGAAAGTCGTTGGGCGGCGAGCCGTGAGCGACGAGAACAATCACTTCCTTCATGCCACATTATAGTCCGCCGGCACATCACATGCAACCGCGGAGACCCGCGAAGACCCTACGCTAGCATTCCAACACAAAGGCACCACGCGAAAACGCAAGTCCGAAACCCAAAGTCCGAAATTCGAATTCGGTTCGCAGTTCTGCCTTCTAGCTTCTGACTTCTGATTTCTGACTTCCCTCTCGCTCCATCTTCTTCTACCTTTGGCTTTTGCCTTTTGCCCCTTGACCTTTGAGTCTTGGCTTCCACTTGCTCCCTTATTCTCTGCTCTTCAACCTTTGGGTTCTGACTTTTGACCTTTGAGTTTTGACTCTTGACCTTTGACTTTCTTCTTGAGCCAATACCTCTTCCCTTGCAGAAACTCCCTCGGTCCTTTCCGCGCCAGCACCCGCAGGTTGTGCGCGATGCCCTTGCCATGTACAACGCGCAGCCAGCGAAACTCCGGGCAAGATCCGAATTCCGCGCATTCCCAGCAGCCGGTCAATCCGCGCTTGATGCAGCACGGTCGCATCCGGCACGTCACCGAACAGCCGACCTTGCGGCAGCCCGGGCATTCGAATCCGGCAATCATGCCCAGCATCTCCCAGAAAGCGGCGAATGCCTTGTAGCTGCCGACCCGCGCTATCCTAGTGCGGGCGGCCCGGGCCATGCCTGAGTCTTCCAGTTCCCGGCGCAGTTCGCGTGCCAGCCGCGACACCCGCCCGCCATAGCGCGGGCAATCCCCGCAATACAGCCCGCAATAGGCGATGAGCCGCTCCGGAGTGCTTTTTGAACGGTCTTGTTTCGTTGGTCTCATCTGATACCTCTTACGTTCTTGTCCATCCGTCGCTACGCATTCATCATTCCGCGTTCCGCATTGATTTGATGGCCGTTAGCCGTAAGCGGAGAGGCGTGCTTCTTGCCAAGAACTGAGAACCAGGAACCATGAACCAGTCTCGTTCTGTCGGGCACGGTGCGGGCCTTGGGCAGGTTCTTGTGCAACTCCAGCGTCCGCTAGCCTGACTCGACCAGCGGGAATCTCTTGTTACGTCTCCGGGATTCCTAGGTTTCTCGAGGGAAAACGGACGCGATTCACGGAATATGCTGTTAGTTCGACGGCTTCCAGACCCATCCCCCGGTCCTGTCTATGTAGCCCCTCTTGGGTACGGCAGCGCCTATGCCGGGTTTCCTGGAAACGGTGACCCGCGCCAGCCCCTCGGAGAAGTCCTCGGCCCCATCAAACTGTGGATTGATCACAATCTTCCCGGTTATGTCAATATACCCGTACCGGCTGCTGACCTTTGCTACCGCCAGCCCTTCGAAAAAGTCCCCGATACTATCGAAGGACTCAGGAACTACGGTCACTGCCTTTCCGGCCCTGTCAATAAAGCCCCACTTCTCGCCCATCGCTACCTTCGCCATGCCTTTGAAGAAGCTACCGGCATCTCGAAACTGCATATCAATCACTGTCTTCCCGGTTTTGTCAATATAACCCCACCTCGACCCGCCTACCGGACGATCCCACATATCAAATACGGTGCCAGTCGCTACCGCTGCCAGCCCTTCAGAAAAAGCCTCAGCCTCATCGAATTGTGGTGCGATCACTATCTTCCCGGCTCGGTCAATATAGCCACTCTCTTCAGAACCAAGCGGCCCAACGGACCCGACTTTCTTTCTTATCTCTGCCATTCCCTCAGAGAATTCGCCAATCTCGTCAAATTCCAGATTGAGGACATATTTCCCGGTCGTATCAATAAGGCCATACATCTTATCGTTCTTACGTACCATTACCTTTGCGAACTCTTCGGTGAAGGCCCCGGCGCTGTCAAACTGCGGATTGATCACCATTCTCCCGGTATTGTCAATGTAGCCCCACTTGCCCTCCTGTTCGCCAATCTTTACCGGTGCCCGGCCTCTGGCGAAACTCCCGGCGGCGTCAAACTGCGGGTTGACTACCAGCTTCCCGGTTGCGTCAATGTAGCCCCATCTCCCGCGTCTCGAATCACCCCAGCCACTAGATACGGCGCCGGTCGCTACCGCCGCCAGTCCTTCGGAGAATGGCAAGGCACTGTCAAACTGCGGTTTGATTGCCGTCTTTCCGGTTCGATCAATGTAGCCCCACCCTCCTTGATTTTCGCCAATCTTTACCGGTGCCAGACCTTCGGAGAAGAACCCGGTACGGGCAAATCGCGGCTTGATCACTATCCTCCAGGTCGTATCGATATATCCCCACTTGCCTCCTTCTCTGTCGAGTACGTGTCCGCTGTTGGTGACCGGTGCCCCGCCAATGTTGACCGCGGCCAGCCCTTCAGAAAAGCTCCCGACCCAATTGAACTGCGGTTTGATTACCATCTTTCCGGTTTTATCAATGTAGCCCCGTTTCAGGCCGACTTCGACTGGAAACAAGCCGGCGGGCTTTTGTTCCGGCCCTTCGGCCTGCGCCCACGACACCGGTCCGAACAACAGCAGGGCCAGCAGTGCGAAAATGGCAACGAAAGTCTGCTTCATGATGTCGGAACTCCTGTCTGTAAGAATTGGCACTCGGGGACGCTCCGTGTTCTTCTGTCTATCAGTCAAGCGGAAACAGGGAGAGAGCCCCCGCTGTCCAACATGCGCCTCGGTGTCTTCAGCTGATGTTCCCACTGCCATTATCCTCCTCCCGAAGTCGCCACGACCAGCACCCGGCTGCGGCGCTTTGCGCCGGCCAGCTCCTTCTCCAGCAACTCCAAACGTTCTTCAGTGGTCATGACAAACTCCTTTCGAGACTTGCCTTCAACGTCCCACCCCACAATTGTAGCCGATTTTTGCCCAAAGAGCAACCAGCAAGAGGGGAAGCCCTCCTGCTGGCGTTTGTGACCGGACTATCTCCCCCGGTCGAAGGGGCGTCGGCTACGGACCCGGCGGAGTCCAAAGGAAGACCTCCTGCGCGGTCTGCGTGAGCACGGTTGCGCTCAGGCCCCGGCCGGAACATCTTGTGACGTCCGTGCGTCTATTTGCCCTGTGGGACGAAGTAGTAGCGAATCCCGGCCGCGCTATTCCAATTGAAGCCGGTTGCCGGGATCAGGTCAACAATCGGGACGACTTCCAGAAATACGCCGAGCGGAAGAATCGGGAAGACGTACTCTGCGCCGAGCGGGATTCGCGCGCCGATGAGCAGCTGGTTGCTGCCGCTGGAGAGCTTCACCCGACCACCCAGGCCGGCGTAGAGCGGCAGGAAGCCGAAGTCATCTCGAATCATGTTGCGCGTATGCCAGAGCACGTCGGCGTGGACGTGCAGCGCCGCGTAGCGGTAGACCGACCACGCGACCGCCGCATCAAACGCGATGCGGCTGCCGGTCCAGGTCTTGGCACTGAGCCCGGTCGGTTCGCCGGCGATGAAACCCAGTCCGAAGCCGCTGGGTTCAGGAGCCGCAGCGACCGTGCTCAGACTGGCGGCGACAATCGCCAACAGTAGTGCTTGTTTCACGTTTTCTCCTTTCTCTTCTTGTCGGATGTCCGTGTTTCTGGTCGCGAGCTGTCGGCAGCACCTTTGACGACCCACATCTCATCTTGTGTCAATCCGTACAACTCATACACCAACGGTCAACCTGCTTGTCCGTTGCCGCGATTTGGCGCAAGTGCGCTATCAGCTTACGGCTCACGGCTAACGGCTCCCGTCGGTTCTGACATCTCTCATTCTTCCGGGCTGTGAGCTGTAAGCTGTCGGCTGTAAGCTCTTCGCGCTCTTGTCGGACGCGCTCGGCCTCATAATCCGGGCACCGTCTTCGCATTTCCTCTCAGCGGCTCTGCCGGCCGTACAGGTCGTTCGCGAACCAGTACTCGTTCGGGTAGGTCTCGCCGTTCTCGACGTGGACGCGGTAGTTGACGTCGCGCGAGTTGCCATTCTCGTAGGTGATGGTAATGACGCCCTGCTCAACGGTACCCTGCGCGCTCCAACTGCCGGCCGTGCGCTTCTCGCCGGCCGTCCCCCAGCTCATGTCCGGGTTGCCCTGCGCGTCGCTTGAACCGCCCGAGTAGCTCGCCTCGTAGCCCTCCGCGAATGTTCCGTCCGGGTAGAAGGTCATGCGCGTCTCAGTGTTGGTCGTGGTGCTGACCCAGGTACCGGCGAAGTGACTCATCAGTTCTGAGCCTCCGCCCTTGACCTCGCGGTAACGCATGGACGCGGCGACCAGGTCCGCGGCTGAGCTGAGCGCCGTGGTGAACTTGTCCGGCGCGGTGAGGGCAATGATGTAGGCGCCGCCGCTCGGCGAGACGGTCCCGATTCCGTAGCCTTTCACGGTCTGGCCCTGGTAGAACCCGGAAAAGTCGCCGGCCAGCCGATTACTGTCCTGCGTCTTGAGCGCACCGGTCGGCTTGAGTTGTCCTTCGTTCTCCTGCAGGCCCTCAGCCATCTGCGCTCCCAGCTTCTCGAGGCTGCGCAGGCGGTGCGGCAGTATGAGAATCCCGCCCGCAATCTGGTCGTGCCCCAGCACTGCGCCCTGAGCGTCAGCTTGACAGCGCCAGCCGCTGGGCGGCGTGAAAGTGAATGCCCAACCCGGGTTGCCGACTTCACCCGGTGCTTCAACCTGCTTCGGGCCGGATTCGGCGGGCGTGCGGGGCGCGGGTTCCGGTTGAGGTTGTCCGGCAGGCGGCTTCGAGCTGCCGGTTGGACTGAAGACCAGCTCCTTTGCGTTCTCCATGTCCGGCATTCCATCGGCGCCGGCCGGAGTGAGAAGGAATGCCAACCGGTTGCCATCCCGGACAAGTTCGAAATAGCCGGCAATCACGTCACCCTGGTAGCACGTGCCGCCCGCCCCGTCGTCAATGATGCTTCCATCCAACCTGAGTCTCATCCCGGTCGAGCTCGAGAAAGTGCCAGTCAGCCCGTCACCGCCCGCCGGGCTGAGCGACAGGCTATAAGTGATATCGGCGAGCACGGCGGTGTACCTTCCCGACAAGCCCTGCCCTGCTGCGGCGGCGAAGAGCATCAGCAAACAGCTACAGACTGCCAGGAAGCGCAATCGGCTTGGGCGTGGATCTTGACGCCGAACATTAGATAGCCGTGAGAATGCGGCCAAGATTGTCTGATCAGTCACTTTCATCCTCCTTCAACGATCTTGACTTCCTCTTCCGTCAGCCGTCGGTCGTCCCTGTCGTTCCGCGCTCATCGTTCAGCATTCCGCGTTGTAGTGTTCCCGGTTTTGCCTCTAGGTCGGCCATTCATCGTTTCGCGCTTATCGTTCATCGCTACGTCACGCGGTCTTGTCCGGCGCGGTGCGGGCCTTGGGCGGGTCCCTGCGCAACTTCAGCACCCGATTCATCTGAGGTTTCTCTTGATGGTGTCCCACCGGTCTCTGTAGGGTCTCAGGTCGTTCTCAGTAAACGCAAAATGCAGAGAATCCCACTTCTTGGGTCGCACGCCGCCGTGCTTGGCGAGGTACGCCCTGTGTCCTCTCACCAGCAGGCCGCGGAGCATGTTCCACGTGAGAATGTAGAACCGGTCTGCGCCGGTCGCACCGATCGATACGAAGACTACGACGAGACCACGAACCGGGCATCTCTTGGGCTGGCCGACGACTTGTCGCTTGCCCTTGAAGGAAATCGAGAAGAACCGCGAGACATCGCCGAACTGCCAGGATGAGCCGCTGCTGGCTTTGACTTGAACCGAAACATGCTTGCCGCCCTCATCAGATGCGATGATATCATAATGAGGCACATTCCCGGTGAACGTGGTCGCGATCAGACCTCGCCGGCATAGTTCGGCAGCGACTAGGTATTCACCAGTCTGCCCGACAAGTCTATTGCTACGTCCTGTTGCCATGCTTCGAGAACCGAGACACTTCCCGTTTGTCACTCATCATTTCGTCTCTCGCCGAAGAACGGTGGTTGCCGCCATTTGTCCCCAACGGTTCAGTTTCCCTCCTCGCCCAAGACGTCGACGCCCAACCCCACGCCGGCGGAGAGAACTGTTGAGGTGCCGGTCGACAGATGAGCGACCACGTGTCGGCCAAGGGGCACGTGAACTGCCATTCCCAGTCCAACCAGCATCGGGGTGCCGATGCTCGTACTGAGGGTAAAGAAGTCCCCGATGTCGTGGAGGTAGGTCAGGTTCACCAGGGGGATGAACTTGTTGCGGGTCCAGGGAGGCGCTCCAAACGCACCCACGTCGAGCTTTAGTGCGCCCCGCCTGCCGACAGGAAGTTTGGCACCGGCCACGGCGCAGGCGCCAAAGCCGCCAAGGGATTCAGGGATAATCGAGGATGAAGGAGTGTAGAGGCCGCCCCCCTCAAGAGAAAGAGACATGCCTCCTCCGAACCGGTAGCGCGCGCTGGCTGCGGGGACGAACGCGACCATGGTTGTCGACAGAGAGGGTTCGAATCCCGGCAGGATTGCGCCCACTCCGTAGACCCCCAGCCCGCCGGACAGTCCCGTTGGGTCGCGGGCCTTTTCGAGGAATGGCGAGGCGCAGTTGAGCAGCAGCGTAAGGCCGCCGAGACCAATCCATGCTGCTCTCGGCGGCGAGCGCATCCGAGATACTGCGAGACGCTTTCCATGTCTCTTCACTTCTCGGTTCATCATAGCAATTCTTCTTCGACGGTCTTGATTTCCTCCTCCGTCAATCCATACAACTCACACACCAACTGGTCAATCTGCCTGTCCCTCGCCGCGATCTGCCGCCCGATGGCGGTCTTGTCGAGTGCGGCGCGCTCCATCGCGCCGCACACTCACATGCCTGCGTCCGTCGCATCGGTTCACAGATAGGTTGCGCGCACTCTTTCGGAGCTCGAGAAGTAGCGAAGCAGTATGACTGGGTAGAACAACGAGAAGACGGCATCCAGCACGGACTCTGATACCGAGAGTCCAAGTGGTTCTACCTGATTCGGCACGGTCAGCGCGAGTATCACGGGAAGAAAAGCCCAAGCGACGCGAGCCCAAAGGTAGGCTTTGACTCCCCGCAGTACTTCATGGCAGCGCACGCCCACAAGCAGTATGGCGGCGCATATTCCGAGGAAACCGAAGGCAAGACCAGTGGCTCCTATCACCACCACGGCAGTTCCTGGTACTTGGAGCTGTGACGTCTGCGGAAGACCAGGCATAAGCGGGAAGACAACCTGGTTTCCCCGCAGCAACAGGACCAGCCCATTGCAGGCCTCGATAAGCCCGGCGACGATCATTCCTATGCAGAAGTACAACAGCCAGCCGCCGACGCCACTCTTGACCGCTGGTTCGCTCTCAGCGGGTCCGCCTGTGGGCGGCATGGCTGCCGACTGACCGCACGCGGGAGACTTCCGTCGATCGATCTCGGCCCGAAAGACCGCGATGGCTTGGGGGTCGTAATCTCCGGCATCAACAGTCACGGCCTTCTCAAGGTCTTCGTCAGACAGCGTAGAAGCCAGCTTCGACAGATCTGCCAGTTCTTCCCTTGTCACGGCTCATCTCCATTTCTCGGCGCATCTGGGGTAGCCTTCTCTGTCACCCTGTTTGCCACTCAGTTCCTCCTTCCACAATTCTGATTTCCCACTCCGCCGCCTACAGCCGTCGACCCTTCCGGTTTCATGGCGGTCTTGTCCGTCGCGGCGACCTGGTGCTCGACGAGTTGAACGACCTTCTTCGGTGCCGAAGCCCCGCTATGGGGATAGGGTATAGCAGAAAAAGGCAATAAGTCAAGTGGCCCTGTGGTCTAGTGGTCGAGCGGTCCAGTGCCGGAGAACACACAACGCCGCTGCACTTGCAGGACGACGAAGCGAAGGGGAACCGACGCCTGACGCTCTACGCCATACGCTTTACGCCGGACGCCGAGCCAGCGAGTAGTGAGCAGAGAGTAGGGGCACAAGGCGAAGGCAAAAGTCAGAAATCTGAATACTGAAAGCGGAACGACCAAGAAGTGGTCCAGTGGCCCAGTGGTTCAGTGAATCGGTGGAATCGGTGGATTCGACTGCGGGTCGGTGGCGGAGCGTAAGCGACGGCCTACGACTGAGGAGTGTCGATTCCCGGTACTGTCGCTGCGGCCTTTTCCAGGTCTCTTGCTCCGTGAATCACGGCCAGGACGTCAATCTGGTCGGGTTTGATGCGGTAGATGATGCGCTACGCCGCCTCGAAGATTTCGCGAATTTCGTCCGACTCGTACTCCGGCGCTTTTCGGCCGGAACGGGGGAATTGGACGATCTGCGCCGAGCGACGCGTCAACCGGTCCACCATGCGTCGGGCATACTCGGGCGAATCCTGTTCGATGTAGTCGTGGATTGCGCGAAGGTGACCCTGGGCCGTGTCAGTCCAGTGGACTCTCATTCCGAGAGGCCGTATGCCCGCCGAACCTCACAAACGTCTTTTGTCCGGCCGGCATTGCTATCTTCCAGACCTCTTTCGACCGCCTGGCGGACGTAGATTTCGTGAATCAGGTCTTCCCAGGTTGAATGCTCAGGCAACTTGTCCACGAGATTGTGGGCTTCGTTCTTGGTCATCGTCTTTG
>Ga0315286_10001743_pt1 | contig 19882 bp, 2 predicted proteins | sample YL17G10_0_MG_FD_205038 | JGI IMG/M metagenome (GOLD analysis project Ga0315286, IMG submission 205038) | Sediment microbial communities from Yellowstone Lake, YNP, Wyoming, USA - YL17G10_0 | ecosystem: Environmental > Aquatic > Freshwater > Lake > Sediment | place: USA: Wyoming | collected... | reverse complement strand
GACTTCATGATATCTCCGACTGCTGGCTGAAGTTCTCCCCCTTGGCGCGGCCCCCTTGACCCCGCAGTGCCCAGAGCCCAAAGATGCGGGTAAAGATGAGTGTGGAAGTGGGGGTCGTTGCGGGCGAGGTCTATGACGATACGCGCAGCTTGCCTCTGGAGGGGGTGCTGGCGGAAGCATTCGCAGCAGATACCGGTGAGCTGCTTGGCAATGTGCAAACGGACAATCGTGGCCGCTACCTCCTCGATACCGGTCAGCCGTCGGTGCGGATTCGCCTCTCGAAGCTGGGCTTCACGATGGCCGAGCGTACCGCCACGAGTCAGCAGGGTGGTTTGGCCGATGTCCTAGATGCCAGGCTCACTCCTCTCGCTCAGCCGCAGGGTGTGACAGCGCTCCTCGGAGCGGAGGTCAAAGATGCCGCTGGAGACGTCCTCAGTGTTCCGCCAGGCGCCCTCGGCTCCGACTTCGAAGTGAGACTCACGCCGATCAGCTCGCAGGGGCCGATGAGCCCGTTCCCGCCTGGATGGGCTCCCCTCGCGACAGTGCAACTGGAGGTCCCAGGCGTACTCGATCCGGCCGCAACATTAGACGTGGTTGAATGGAGCGGTGCCGCGGCAGGGAAGGATGCCGTCTTCGTTCGTTACGATCGTAACCTCGCTTCCTGGGTAACGGTCGCGGGCGTCGTCGTGCCAGCTGATGGTCTGGTGCGGCTCGAAGCGGTCACCGGCTCGGGCCAGTACGCGCTGTTGCTCGCCGACTCTGGAGAGGGCGCACCGGGCGCGGCGATATTAGGGGAGCCGCTCGCTGCAGGCTCGACAATACCGATTCCGGAGAGCGTGCAAGCATCTGGCACAGTGGCGCCGGCTGTGGGACGCGCCGACGATCCCAGACCGGCCGCGGCCAGTGTCGGCATCGTTTCGCAGACGCCTCTGCGGAGCGGGACGGTTCTGCGAGGCGACTTCATGGAGCTGTTTCTGTTGCGCGACGGCGGTCGCCTAGCGCCGCTCCCCACGTCGCAAGACCTGTTCGCTTATCGTTCTCCTGCTGATACCGAAGGCCGGACGTTGACGACGAACTTCCCGATTGCTGCGTCGCGGACGTTCGGCGTCGCCGAGTTGAGCGAGGGTGCTATTACGGTTTCGTTGCTCCGTGGTGCGGCCGTGAGCCGCACGCTCATCGGAACTGCCGGGGGCGGTGTCCAGATCGGCGACGGCAGCCGAGTCGTGGTGCCAGCCGGCGCGTTTACGCGGGACGTTCCGGTTACCCTCCGCCGACTTGACGCAGCCTCGTTCTCCACCACGACTCCAGCCGGCGTCACCTTCGTGGGCGGTCTGGAGCTGGATCTCGCTGGGGCGACGGCGACGAGTTCGCTCGCGCTCACGTTGAGCGGCGCGGCCGGGCTGGTGCCCACCGGCTCTCAGGTCATTGTGGCGGAGGTGCGCAACGTTCTCGGACGCGACCGACTTGTGTTTGTGACTCTTGCGCGCATCGACGGCGATTCTCTCACGACTCTCACTGAAGTAGGCGGTGTGGCTTTGCCCGGCGTCCGCGCGGGCGGACGCTATGGGTTCTATCGCTACGATGGCCCACTCGACTTGATCACGGGGACGGCTCGCGACGAGGTCGGGCAGCGCGACGGGCACCTGATCGAACTGAACACCTCGGCGTTTGTGTCGTTAACTGACGCAAGTGGTTTCTTCGCGTTGGTCTCACCACCAGGTGCATTCAAACTTCTGGCAACTGGTGCCGCTATTCACGACCAGGTGAGTTTAGACGGCAATACCGCCACACCTCTCCCGGAGATCATCATCACCGCGACACCTCCGCGAGTGGAGTTGATCACGGTGCGGCTGCCGCGCGTGGAAGGAAACATCGCTGGGCCGGTTGTGCTCCTCGGGAAGCCAGCACCGATCATCGACGATGACAACACGGGTGCGAGCAGCGGCGATGGCAATGGGCAGATCGAGCAGGGCGAACGCATCGAGCTGACACTGACAGTGCGGAACGATGGCACCGCGGCGCTGAAGAGCGGTTTCTTCGCGTTGAGCATCTCAGCCCAGGGGAATCCGATTAGCGTCCAGCCGGACAGGATCCCGGTCGGTGAGCTGCCACCTGATCTGCCGGTTTCGGTTGGGCCGTTCCTCTTTGAGGCGCCGTCTGGAGTCGACCCGACGCGCCTCAGATACACGCTGTCGTACGCGACCGATGCCGGCCTGTCGAGAGCGATCCCGTTCGGACTCCCGTTGGGTGTTGATCACCTGAACGTGCCTGTGAGGAGTGAGATCACCGTCCACTTCTCGGAGCCCGTGGTCCCGGCGTCCCTCAATGGAGCAATTGCACTTGAGAAAGAAGCCGGCTCGGCGCTCGAATCTGTCCCCATCAAGCTCTTCGTGGGCAACGACGGCACGGTGGCAACAGTGCGTCCGCTCGCGCCGCTCGATGACGACGCGTTCTATCGCGTCGCCCTGGCCAGCGGGATCGTGGATTTGGACGGGCGCGCGCTGGCGGATACCCCGGTGGTCGAGCGGTTTAACACGGAGGACTTGACGCCGCCCGCACCGATTGATCCAGGCCGGATCGAGGCGTCCGTGCCAGACGACGAGGGCTTCGTCAGGGTTACCGGCTCGCTTGGATCGGTGAATCCGGACGACGTGGTCATCGTGCTCAACGAGACGACGGGGTTCACGGACCTGGCAACGGTGAATGCAGATGGGAGCTTCGTCGGACGTGTGCGAGCGGACGTCACCGACCGCATCACCATCATCGTGCGCGATCGCAACGACAACGAGTTCACGGTCGGCACCGGTCCGCTGGTGCGCCGCGATCCGGCGACCGGAGAGGTGGTGTCCGTGGTCATCGGAAGGGAAGGCGGCTCATTCACGAGTGGCGACGGCATCAGTCTCACGGTGCCGGCAGGTGCGCTGTTCGGGGCGACCGAGATCTCGGCTTCGCGCGTGTCGGAAGAGTTCACATTGCCACCTGATCTCGCATCCGACGCGAGCACGTTGGCGGCATTCGAGTCGCTGTTCAATGTTGTCGACCGCGTCCGGATTGGCGCCGGTGCCCACCGGTTTGCGGCTCCCATTCGTCTTTCGCTTCCCGCTCCAGCGGGCGCAGCGGAGGGCGATTTGTTCCTCGTCGTGCGCAACCGGGCGGTAACGATTGGTGGTCCGCTGGCAGACATCGATCAGGTCAGCGGGCTCCCCACCGCTCAAAACCCGCAAAAGACGGTCGAGCGCTTCGAGGTGATCGAAACCGCGACGGTCAAGGACCAAGGCGGCCAACTCGTTCTGTCAACAGACTCGCCGCCATTTCCCGGAATCACCAAGCCCGGCACTTTCACCATTCTGGAAGCTTTGGGGCCGGTTACGTTCCTGGCCGGCGAGGTGAGGAGAGACACGACAACCGGGCCGCTGGTGCCTGGTGCTGTTGTGCAGAGCTTGCCCAGTGCGACCGCAACAGCGCCGTTCGCGACCGTTACCGACACCGAAGGCAAGTTCGTTGTTCCCGACGCGTCACTGCCCGGCCCATTCCAGGACGGTGCAGTAGTAACAAGCCGCTTGGATGTGACCGATCCCGACTTCCGGCGGGTCATTCGTCGCGACGTGCACGGTGTCGTCGGACCAGCGGCGCCGCCGAACACAGTGGTGGCCAACCTTGCAGAACCGTTCGTTCTCCCTGCCAAACTCCCGCCGGCATTCATCGACATCCTTGGGGACATCGAACCACCTGCAGTTGAGATCAGCATCACCGGCCCGTCGTTCGCCAATGGTTTCTCACGCGTCGGCGACCAGGTCACCGTCACCGTGGTCGCCACAGACAACGACGTGGTCGACTTCGTGGGCCTTGAGACCAATCAGGGCGGCGGGTTCGAGGCTGTTTCTCTTGCCCCGGACCGAACGTTCAGCATCACGCCGTTGGTCGACGCAGTGATCACATTCCGCGCACAGGCTCACGATCGTAGCGGGAATGTGACCTTTGTCGACGCACGGATACGAACCGTGACTGCTGAGCCTGGCGCACCGCTTATGCCGGGACCTCTACCTCCGGGCGTTGGTCCCGGAGGGGAACCAACGCCAAATCCGCCTCAACTGTTGTCGGCGGATAATGTGTCCTTTGACGGTGATTTTATGTTCCGGTTTTCCGAACCCTTGGATCCAGCCACTGTTACGGACAGAGCATTCCGTGTACTCGATCCCGAAGGAAGGCCCGTTGGTATCAATGTCTCGCTGGAGGGTGGCGGTGCTCTCGTACGCGTGGCTCCGAAGCGGTACCTCCGCCTAGGAGCCACTTACACGATTGAGATTACCCAATCTGTGCGGGACGCTGATAGTGAAGGCTTTGCCGGCACGACGCTCAAGACGACGATACCACAACCTGAGGAGGTTACGAGGATCGATGTTCTCAACGCTGAGGATGTAGCGCTGTCGTGCGATACCCTTGTGGCAACGGGGTATCCGAATAGTGCTAACCGCGACGATATGGGCGCCATCCACACCTTCGGTGTGCGCGGACCGGATGGGTTCCCCCTTGAAAAGCCCGTTCGCCTCACCCCTGTTGAGGGAGTCAAGACCAATGGTCATCCGCTTAGTGTGGCGGTTGACGGCGGCTTCGCGTTCGTGGGCAATCGCTTTCTCGGTCCAATCGCCACCAAAGAGCCGCTCTTCACACCAGATCTATTCGTGGATTTTAACAGTGCTGCTTCACCGTTCTTTTTCCCGACACAACTTAGTGAAACTGTGAGCTTCATCTGGAAAGATTTCCCAAGCCCGCCGTCGAACCTCGAGGTGTTTGAGCTAAGTGACCATCCCGCCACGCCCCGGCGCTTGGGTGGGTGGCCAATCAATTTCAAGTCGCTCACTATGTGGAATCCGAATACTTGGCCGACGCGTGTTGAGGTAACGAACCACGGTATCGCGGTCCACAATCTCACGCAGAATCTGGAGTTCTTCACGCCGAGTGCAACGCCGAGGTCCAACGGCATGCTCGGCTTGGTCGAGCCGTGGGGCACAAGCAGCGGCCGGTGCAGAGACAAGCTCGGGCCGCCATGCCTATCAACCCTGGAGTTGCCAAACGGCAACTGCAGAGCTTTGAGCTGCATCCCGACGACGGAGTTTCTGGACGCGACAACCTTCGATGAACGCGCAGCGATCTTGGAAAGAGACGGCGTCAGAATCGTCTCAACGGCGGACGTAGGCGATTCGCTCGCTGTCGCGCAGACCCTCAGGTTCTTCCAGCTGTCGGGCACGTCTGGCTTTGGCGGTCGCGTGGGTGCAGTCCCAGGCTTTGAGTGGGTTGACAGCGCTCAAGGTCCTCGGACGAGTGACCTTGTGTTTGTCGCCACTCGCGAAGATAGGCGCCTGCGCATCTTTGATATCCGGGACCCGGCTTCTTCGCCACTGAGCACTCTTGAGGGCGTTATCGGAAACATGTCCTTTGACCGTTGCCGTGGCCTTGCATACCTCGTTGGTCCGAACGGTGAGTTCCACATCGTGGATTTCAACGATCCCACACGACCGTCGGAACTCAATGATCCGGGCGGGAGTAATGAGCCGTTCGTCATGGAAGGCCTAGGCTCGTCGTTTCTCCTGAAGGAAAACGTTAACCGGGAGTATAGGGTCTATGCCGCCGCGGATGCGGGTGTGGGAGTTGTTGAGACTCGTCGTTGCGGTCCTGTGGTTGAGGCGCCGGGAACCGACCTTGCCTTCACCTCGTCCGGGAGCGCCGGTTGCGCCTCGCGTGTGTCGCGCTGCCTAAGGGAATCTGTGTGTGAGCAGTGTCCCGGGGTCGCGAAGCTCAGACTCGCAGTCGGCAAATCAGGGGGGAGCGGGCATTCCTTTGTAGAGTTGAGCGACGCGAATGCTCCGGACCGCCCCTCTGCGTCGCTGACTCTCGAACTGGACGCGTCGGTTGCCGACCGTGTCGAGGCCAAGCTGACCCAATTCGCCTACGGTGCCGGGGAAGTCAGCTTCAGCGAAGATTCGCTGATGCTAATGCCGGGTGTTCCCGCTGAAGTTGAGGTCTTTGGCGAGCAAGTGAGTTCGTTGTCCGACGATACTCTGATCCAAGTCCGCGTCAAAGGCGCGGCCGGGCCAGTGTGTGCGCAAGTAAAGGTGACCGTCGTAGGGCTCGACCTACGGCTCGACTCCAATAATGACCTCAAGATTACCAATCAAGATGATCGTGACGAGAAGAAACCGCCGGGATTCACCTTTTGGGTCCCCGAAGACCGCAGCGACGAAGACGACAAGAGGATCAGCCCCGGTCAGGATCCTAGGGACTTGGAGAATTTTGCCACGGCCGTCCTCCGGATCAATTCCGCATCCGGGTTGCCCGAGGGGTACAGGTACTTTCTGGAGCTGAAGCAGCCCGAGGGCGCCTCGGGCAACCCTGCGATTCGAGTCTTCCCGAAGATGGGGACGGACCTCCAGTACCTGACGAATAAGGAGGCTGCTGAGAAGCAGTTGACGGCGGAACTCAAGGGGAAGGTCAAAATCGATGCGCCAATGGACGTCAGCTCGGATCCTTCTTCGCAGTCAACAATGCTCGAATTCCTCATCCAAGGGATTTCGGAGGGCGATGGGCTCCTCCGTCTTGTTTTGAAGGATCCCGAGAACAACGAAGTTCTGAGCGATGAGGCGTATCTCACGCTCAAACCCTTGCGATCAATGTACACCGTCGCCGACGTTCGCGACCCGCCAAGCTTAGAGTGGCCGCTGCGGGGAAGGGGCTTTGGTGAGGGTAACGAGCTCCAGAAAAGAATGGTAACTGTCTTTGTGCATGGGTACAACGTCCCAGACGGCGACGCGGGAGCCTATCCAGCGTTCGACACGGTCTTTCGGCGTTTTTACTGGACTGGTCTTACGAACCCCGCGCCGGCGGGTTCATCCGACTTCATTGGTCTGACCTGGACTGGAAACGAGGGGCTTCTACCGGGACCGCTGAAACCGGCTCAGTACAACAAGAACGTCTTCAATGCTTTCCAAGCAAGCGTGCCAGTAGCCGGCCTCTTCCAGGTGCTTAGACAAGGGAGAGAAGTGAACGTTTTCGCCCATAGCTTGGGGAACGTGGTGGTTAGCAACGCGATCAAGATCGCGGCTGCCATCGTCGGCCCGGACGAGAAGATTCTGGATACATACCTGCTCCATCAAGCGGCAGTGGCGTCGAATGCGTACAACGAAGCGCTACCTAGGCACCCGTTCCTCGTAGCTAAAGCGCTCCCCTGGGGTTACCCGACCGACTTGCAGTGGTTGGGCCAGCTTCGTTGGACACAGTACGACAATGCGGACCCATGGGGCGGATACTTCGGAGGAGTTCCGACCAGAGTTGGAAAGATGGTCAACACGTGGTCGGAGGCCGATTGCGTTTTGGGCCTCTTCAACGGGGGTTTCGGCGCATGGTGGGTGAACCAGGCGCTTAGCCGCCCGGACTGTACCATCCGTCTGCCCGACGGTCCCGGGCTGTGCCCCCGGTTGTTCCCCCCATTCCTCTTTTCCTGGTTCCAGCTTCCCGAAGGTCCGAACTTCAACATGCCGGGCCTGGAACGAGAGTGGGCAGAACTTGCTTACTACTTCACAGACCTAGCCGCTCCGGCAGGAGTCGTTCAAGTGGAAGCTCCCGGCGTCGTGAACTCGCACGTCAGAAACCTCGGCATTGACGGACCTTGTGTAGAGAGTGTGGACGAGTTCGGGCGATTCTTCAATGGCGTGCATAGCGCGTTTGCGGAGAAACCCTTGTACGAGGTGTGGCCCTTCTGGGAGGTCGCAGCACGGGCGCTTGGAGCTGGGAGTGAATGAGACAGGGCGCACGAAGAATTCGGCCGACGGTGTTGGTGGGTTAGCCGGATGAAGGCTGAACGGAGCCATACCACACGGAGGTGCTCTTGTCGGGCGACCCTTTCCATAGTCGTCGCCCTGATCGCGGCGCACTCCGGTACTGCGCAGCTCCTCACCCAAGTCGAGTACCATCTGAACGGGATTGCGCTCGAGATCTCTCCACCGGCTCTTACTGTCCCCCGCGGTGTCGCGACGCAGCTCAACACCACCGTCGCGGGCGCCGAGGCGCTGCCACCGACTGCTACTGTCCGCGCCTCGCTCCGCGGCCCGAGCTTTCCCGGCACGATCGAAATCAAGGCCACGCCGGGCGAGCCGATCTTCCTGCCGCCGCTTTCACAGCCGGGAATTCACTTCGTCGAGAACATCCGGCTAGACGTCGACGCCAATCTCACGATCCCGGCGAATCCGCCCGACGTGACCGTCAACGTGCTCAACGACTTGCTGGTGACTGAGGTCACCTCTCGACCGCTGTCCCTGCAGGAAATCCAAGACCGCGGCATCCAGTTCGACGAGAACAGCTTCAAGGTGTTCAACTTCACCATCGGGTTCACGACCGAAAGCGGGGTGGTGAAGATCGATCTGCCGGTGCTGGTTCCGACGGATCCCGCCAGTTCACTTTCAGAGGGTATTCAGCTCCTTCCTCCGCCGGACTTCGGCCTTAGTAGCGGTGGTGCAAATCTCCCCAAGCTCAACTTGCCCGGTTTTGACCAGGGCGGTGCCATCGTGCCGATCATGATCGAGCCGGTTGAGATGCCTGCCGGCGAGCAGATTCCTCCTGTTGTCGGACTCGTTGTGATTCCCGGCAACATCGCCTTCCTCAACCAGTTCTTCAGTGTTCTGTTGGTGGTCTCGAATCAAGCACCGGACGGCACGCCGCTCGTTGTTCAGCAGGTCCGGGCGGAGATTCGACTCCCACCGGGTCCGGACGGCGTGGTGGGCGATATCCAACGCGATCCTCCCTTCGCCCCTGGGGAAGCGGAATTCGACAGTCCCCTTCGGCTGGCGAAGACTGCGGTCGGGCGCGAAAAGATCAAGCCCGTCCTTGCTCCCGGACCGGACGGCAACCCGGGCACGGCCGACGACGCCGATCAAATCCGCCCACAAGGCTCGGGTCAGACGGAATTTCTCGTTGAGGGGGTCAAGGAAGGGAACCATGTCGTCGAAATGGAGATTCACGGCACCCTCGAAGGCCTTCCGAGCGGACCGGTGGAGGTGCGGGGATTCGCCCGGGGCGCGGTGGTGGTTCGCGATCCGCGCTTCTCAGTCACGTTCATTCACCCCAACACCGTGCGCGCCGGCGAGCGCTACGAGCTGGTCGTCCAGCTGAAGAATACATCCGAGGTCGATGCCAACCTTGTCACGGTGGCGCTCGATCCTCGAAATCTCACCGGCGCGCGCTTCGTAAACCTCGCAGACGCTTCGAAGGTCATTGACACACTCCACGCCGGTGAATCGGCAACCGTCGCTTTTCCACTGGAGGCGCTGCTCACGGGAACGGTGACGGCTTCAACGCTGGAACTCGCCGGTGCCGAGGGAATCATCACCGGCCGCCGCTTGAGCCTGCGCGCTGGAGTCAGCGAGCAAGGCGTTCCCTTGTCCCCGGACACTCTGCTTCTGCCGCCTGTGGTGAATTTCCTGCGCGAGCGGGCTGGAAACGACGCCCTGACTTTCCGTGCGATCGCGCTGCTCGGCGAGGCGCACTCCATCGCCACCGCCCCGCGGGGTAGCTTGCCCGCTGCCGTACGCCCCATCCCTGCGTCGACGGTCGTGCAGCGGGCGCTTGAACTGGCCGAAGCCGCGTTTCGCCTGAAGCTGAGCCAGCGCGCCGGGCCTGACGGGCAAGCGGAGCCGCTGCCCGAGGGATTGCTCCTCACCCTGCAGGACCTCTATCTCGACTTCCTCGGTGCGGGCTTTGCCGACGACGGCTGGGATGCGCTGTATCGCAGCTCCCGTCAAGCGCGTCTTTTCGGTCAAGCGCTCGCCGACGTCGTTGGCAGAGAAAGCGGCACGCTCGGATTCGCTGACTTGCTGGCCCTGCAACGCGGCTGGGCTGACACCGAATCGTACCGTGCCGACCACGTCACTGTGGTGACACAATCAGCCGGCGGCGAAGTGCCGGTTGTACTCACCCTCGCGGACAGGCACGGGCGGAAACTGGGAGGCTCCCTCGATCCGGAGGGCGGGCGCCGCGAAATTCCCGGCGCGGACATCGTGCGGTTTGATCGCGACGGCCTTGCCGCTGGCCAGTTTGCGGTGCTGACAAAGCCGGACAGCTCGCCATATACAGCAACGCTGCTAGCAACCCGCGGCGGTACGTTCGATTTAGGAGTCATCGTGCCTGGCGCCGACAGCGAACTGCGGCACGTAGTCTTTCGCGCCCTGGCTGTCTCGGCGGGAGAGCAACTGACACTCACAATTCGCCCGCGCGCGGAGCCGCCGGTTGTGTTGCAGCGAGGCGGATTATCGGTCGATCCAATGAGCCAGGAGGTGGTCCCGGACGGGCCGCCTGAAGTTCTGGGTATTGTGCAGAACGCCAGCGCTGACGGCTTCGGGCGCGTTGTTGCGATTCTCTTTGATGAAGAAGTCGACAGGACCTCCGCGGAGGACTCGCACTCATATGCGATCGGCCCGGTTACTATTCCGATGGTCCCGCCACCAGAGTTGATGGATGAGAACAAAGTTGGGGGCGCTCTCACTCAGTTCGGCGGGCGGATCGTTTTCATTCGGCTGCGGGATCCGATCGGACCCTTTGTTGCCCGCACGCTCGATATCTCCGGGGTTCGTGACCTGGAAGGCCGAGAGATGGCGCCGGTTAGCACCCGCCGAATCCTTTCAGATCCCGACCTCGGCGCCGGTGCGCAAGTTACCGGCCGTGTTCGGCGAGCGGACGGGGGCTCCGTCGCGAACGCGGAGATTAGTTACTTCAAAAGCTTGCCCGGCTGGACCCCCTGGGGTTGGGGCTGCGTTGAGCAAACGATCAGCGTCAAGCCCGCGGACGTCGCTGCGGGTTACGGAGTGGACTTTGTGTCACAGGGCGATTCCCAATGTGGATTCCGCATCCGCGCGCGTGACCCGAGCACAGGCGAAGAGGGCTCGCTGTCCACGCAGGTGCGCACGAACGGCGAGCGCATCTCGCTCGACATCACTCTGGTCGGTCGCGGGTCCGTCGAGGGCACGGTCCGTGACTCTTCTGGCCGGCTGATGGCCGATGTGGACGTGGTGGTAACGAGTCAAGCCGACGGCTCTGTGCGCCTGACGCGTACCGACCAGAATGGGTTCTATCGCGTCGAGCGTGTCCCGGTGGGTCCTGTGGGAGTCAGGGCAGTCTCTCCCGTCGGTTCCGCGCGGGCCTCGGGAGTCATTCTTACCGACGGTTCTGCCAGCACGGTTGACGTCACGATCTTTCTCTTGGTGTTCACGTCCAAAGGGGCCGTGACCGGCCAGGTGCGCTTCCCCGACGGCTCCAGCGTGCCCAATATCGGCGTGTTTCTCGCCTTAGAGACTCCGGAGTCAGGTGGCCAGTTCTTCGATCGGACCGTCACCGACGCCGGTGGCACATTCCGCTTCGACGGCCTCCCCCCGGGCGCCTATCATGCTCGCGCGCTGGATCAGGGTGCCGCGCTCGTGGGCGACGGCCGGATCATCGTCGACGACCAGAATGACGCCGATCACCCCGCATTCGTGCTGATCATACTCTCCGGAACGGGAAGTGTATCCGGCACGGTCTTCGAACGTGTCGGAAGCAGCAACGTCCCGGTTGCGGGCGCGCTGGTCGCGGGCGGCACCCAGATCGTTACAGCGGACAATGAAGGTCACTACTTCATCCCGACCGTACCCGTCGGTGAGCGGACGATCGAAGCGCTCAATCCCGCGACTGGGGCGGGAGGCTCGCGCGCTGTCACGATTCTTACCGCGGGCCAGGTGTCGACAGGAATCGACATTGTGGTCACGCGCAAGGGTACCGAGACCGGCCGTGTCCGCGGCCGTGTTCTCGACTCCGAGGGGCAGCCGGTCGCCGGACAAAAGGTGCGGCTGGTGTTAGTGGCGAGTTCATCAGCCTTCTTCACAAGGGAGACGGACACCGCCGGTGACGGTACGTTCGAGATCAATCAGCTGGAGCTGAAGGACTACTCACTGACAGCCGTACGCGGAAAGGAGGTCGCCAATGCACGGGCAACTCTCTCGGCCTCTATCCCTGAGGCGCTGGTCGAGTTGAGACTGTTGCGGTCGGACGGCCGGGTTTCGGGACGCGTCATTGATGAGACCGGACTCGCCGTTGCCGCCAAGGTGGCCATTAAGGCGCGTGTACCAAACGAAGTCGGAGAACTCGAATTCAAAGAAGCGGGCACGACCATCAGTGACCCCGACCGCGGGTTCACCTTCCAGGGGCTCTTTCCCGGCCCTTTCACGATCACCGCATCCTCATTTTTCAGCCCAGAGGTGGCAACGGTGTCCGGCTCGCTTCCTGAGACCAACCCTGTCGCCGACAACATCACGCTGATTCTGAAGAAGAACACCGGGAGCGTGCGCGGCTGCGTGCTCGCACCTGACGGGACGATGATTCACCCGGTGCTCGATGGCTCTGGCGTTCCCTTGCCGCTGTCGGTCTTCATCGGCCAAGGTCGCCCCGAGGATGGCATCCAAGTGGATGCGAGCCAGGGCTGCTTTGTGTCTTCAATCCCGTTGCCGCCCGGCTTCTACACGATTCAGGCAACCGATGAGCGGCTCGGGTCGTCGACGTTCGGTCTCACCGGTCGCGCTACAGTGCAAGTCAACCAAGGCGCACAAGCCCAACAGGACGTTCGGCTGCTTGGGCTGGGATCGCTTGCAGTCGAAGTGGTCGACGCGATGGGTCAGGCCCTTCCCGGCGTTGCGGTGAGGCTCAACCGCACCACGTATCCCAATGATGCCCGGGAGGCGACGCTAACGGTCGCAACGGATGTAAGCCCGCTCGTGTTCGAGGGCTTGACCGAAGGTCCGGTTGCTGTCGCTGCACTGGTGTCCAACGATCCAAACGTGGACGTGGGCGGACGCGAGGAGCTGCGAGGGTTCGGAGGTAACGGGACGGGCCAGGTCGTGCGCGATGCCATTCAGATGGTGCGGGTGACGATCGATGCGGCCGGGTTTGTGACCGGACACTTCTTGCGGGCTGACGGGGTAACCCCGGTGCCGAACGCACAGGTTGAGCTGCATGCGGTGAGCAGACCTGTCGCCTTCTACGTGACCCATGCAGAGGGGACCTTCAACTTCTCCGGCGTCCCCGTTGGCTCCTTCAGTCTCCAAGGCTTCGATCCGGCGACCGGTCGCCGAGGTCAGGCCGACGGGCGGCTGGAGCGCGACGGCCAACGGGTCGTTGTTGATTTCAAGGTCGGCCCGCTGGGTACGGTTCGGGGTGCGGTGCTCAATGCGGCTCGGAGTGCACCAGTTGCAGGAGCGGAGGTACGGCTTGAACCGAGCGGAGGCGGTACGCGCGACGCCACGGCGGGAGTGGACGGCGCGTTTGTATTCCAAAGCGTGCCGGGTGGCTCGTTCACGGTCAGAGGAGTCGCCCCAGACGGGCTGTCAGGGCTGGTGAGTGGCACGCTCGACTCCGAGGGACAAGTCGTCGACGTCACCGTTGTGCTCCAAGGCAGCGGTCAGGTCGAAGGCATCATTCGCGATGCGCTCGGTGTTCCCGTGCCCGCGGCCGACGTCGTCCTCGTTGACTCGATGGGCAAGACGCGAGGAACGCAAAGCGGGACGACAGGAGCAGACGTTGGCAAGTTTGTCATCGAGCCGGTTCCCGCCGGCGCCTTCACAATCGAGGCGCGGCCGCAGGGAGCGCTGACGCCGGGAGACGGCGGCCGCGCGGCTGGCCAGATCACGCATGACGGGGAAGTCGCCTTTGTTGAAGTCTCGTTCCAGGGAACGGTCACTATCGGTGTCGTGGTGTCCGGAACATTCGGAACGGCACCCGTAGAGCTTACGCTGGACAGCAGTGGGTTGTTTGGTGGGAGACTGGCACCGACGAGGGTCGAAAATGGCGTCACGCTCTTCGAGAGCGTTCCTCGTGCACCGCTATTTGTTTCCGCCAAGCAAGCCACCGCAGGCATCACGATCTCGGCAAGTGCGTCACTGGCCGCAGCGGACCTGCCGCCGCCGGGAGAACGGCTCGTTCCTGACCTCGAACTCACGTTAAGCCAAGTCGCGACGTTGCGCGTGCTGGTCACTGATCCGGATGGCGTGGCCGTGGCAGGTGCGACGGTGACACTATCGGCCGGAAGTCTGAATGTGGCGGCCGTCACGGACAATACTGGCGGCTTCGAGTTCGTGGGCGTTCCCCTCAACGTCGCATTGAGCCTGGTGGCCGAGACACCTCAAGGTGGGCGCGCACTGTTCAGCGGCACGGTGGATGACCAGGGCGCCGTCCGCGACACGGGCGGAGTCCCTGTCGATCCTGTCGTGATGATTCTCGATGTCGCGCCGCCACGGGTCTTGGCGGTGTCGCCCCTCCCGGGTGCGGTGGGCGTGCCGAGCGACACCACCATCGTCGTAACCTTCTCCGAACCAATCGCTCCAACCTCCCTGATCGCATGCTCCGGGGGCGGGATGTCTGTGGTGCCCACCTTCCGTCTCGTCGAGGTGACCGCGATGAGCCCGCTGACGGGCAATCCGTCCGATCCGTGTGACGATTCGAATGTCGTGCCCGTCAGCGTTGGCGTTTCGGTCGACGGAACCACGGTCACGCTGACTCCACAAACCGTGCTCAAGAGTGAGACGCAATACACGGTTGTCGTCAGCCGAGGAGAAATCGACACCACCGGGGCGCTGATCGGAGGCGTGCGTGACTTGGTGGGCAAGCCTCTGGCCGCCAGCTTCGTGTGGAGCTTCGTGACGCGCGACACCATACCTCCGCGCGTGCTGACGCTCAGTCCGGCCAACGGCGCGCTCAATGTGCCGGAGGAGAGCGTAATCCGCGTCACCTTCAGCGAGCCAATCAATCCTGCGAGCATCGATGCCGTATCCTTGGCGGTGAACGGGCCGGCGGGTCCGGTCATGGGCCAACGCACTCTCATCCTTGGGAACACGGTTGCCGTTTTTACGCCAACCGACTTCTCCGGCACCCGGGTCTTTCTCGAGACGAACGCGACCTACACCGTAACCGTCTCGGGCGTGCGGGATCCGTCCGGCAACGTCCAGCGTGCGCAAGATACCGCGGTCGCGACGTTTAGAACGCGCGACACCATCCCGCCGAGCATCGATTCCGTTGCCGCACCCGCAAGTGCACGTCCCAGCGAGTCGATCGTCATCACCGCCCGTACCGCTGACACTGACGTGGCGTCCGTGGAGGTCTTCGCTGATGGGGTCTTGAGCGCAGTGGCAACACAGCCCGTGGCAGCGGGCGAGTACCGCCTGACGATCGTCGTGTCGGCGAGCGCGATCCCCGGCACATCGGTCGAGGTTGCGGCGCGAGCCGTCGACCCATCTGGCAATGTGGGCGCGCTCAGCGCGCCGGCCTCGGTCGCTGTCGTCGCCGACGAGCCACCATCGGTGGCGATTACGGCCCCGTCATCTGGCGCCGTTGTTGCGCTCGGAGGGACAGTGAGGTTCGCAGTGAGCGCAACAGACGACCTCGGCATCATATCGGTGCGATGCGCCACGAGCGGGTCGGTGTCGACGACCTCAAGTCAGAGCATCACCCCGCCCACGAAGGCCACGACCGTGTTCTTCGACGTCCCAGTGCCTGCGAACGCTCCGGAGGGCTCGCTGACATTCGCCGCGACCGCGACCGACGCCAAGGGACAGACCAGTAGCACGGCGACGCTCGTCGTCGACGTGAGACTTCCCACGCCCAGCCCGACCCCGACATCCACGCCGACGGCGACTCTCACATCCACGGTGACACCCACGCAAACGCCAACTCCCTCTCCAACGGTGACCCCCTCACCCACTGGTACCGGCCCGCCCACCAATACCCCTACGGTGACGGCGACCCCGACCGTGACCCCGACGCCAACCGACTCCGGCACCCCGACCAGCACACCGCCCGCAAGTTCGACTCCGACTCAAACACAGACCCCAACAGAAACGCGCACGCCAACGATCACGGGAACGCCAACTCACACGCCCACGTTCACCGTGACGCCGACAATCACACGCACGCCGACCATCACGCGCACGCCGACTGCGACGCCGACCCCGGATACGATCCGGCCAACCGTGGCGCTCACGCTTCCCGCCGACGGTGCCAACTTCATTGAGGGCACGTCGATCCTGCTGGAAGCGGATGCGGCTGATAACGTGGGTGTTGATCGTGTCGAGTTCAGCGCCGCTGGTGTGGTGTTCCAGACCGATGCCAACCTGCCTTATACGGGAATGTTTGCCCTCCCTGTCGATTTTGCGGCCGGTGGACCGACGCCGCTCACACTCGCCGCGACCGCCTTCGACCGAGCGGGTTTGTCGGCGACAGATGCGGTCACGGTTACGGTTCTTCCCGACAATCCTCCCTCGATAACTCTCACTCAGGCACCGGCCGACGGCTCGGATGTCATCGAGGGCACGCAGGTCACTTTCGCTGCCACGACGACGGATGACGTGCGCGTTGTCGGCGTTGACCTGTTTGTGGATGGGCAGCTGCGCCAGACCCGTTCGAGCCCGCCGTTCACGTTCACGCTGACTGTGCCGCCCGCGGGAAGCGTGACGAACCCGATCGACGTGGTGCTGACGGCGCGCGACACGCAGGGACAAACGGCAAGTACCGCACCTGTGCTCCTCAACGTCCTGGCGGATCAGCCGCCATCGGCGGTCATAACGACTCCAGCTCAAGGCACAAGCGTTCTCGCGGGAGGGACGGTGCGCTTCACCGTCGAGGTATCTGACGATCTTGGAGTGCTCGCAGTGGTGGCGACGACGAGTGGTGTCGTGACCACCACCTTGACCAGGAATGTCTCCCCACCAAGCACGTTCACCACCGTGTTCTTCGACGTGCCCGTACCGGCCACCGCTGCAGAGGGCTCGTTAACGTTCCAAGCGGTGGCGACCGACACCAGAGGGCAGAGCAGTGCAGCTGCGACCCTTACTCTCAATGTTCTCGTTCCTACACCCACGCCGAGCCCGACTGTGACCCCGACGCCGACCGTGACGCCGACGCCAACACAGACGGCCACTCCGTTCCCCGCGGAGATTACGGAAAGCGGCGAGCGTGACTTCTATCGGTTCGTGGCCAACCGAGGAGAGGTCGTAACTATCACAATGAATCGGCTTCCCAACCTGTCTGACGGAAGCGCCACGCTGGACCCGGTGATCGAGCTGCGGAGCTCGCGCGACGTTCTGTTAGCGGAAGATGATGATAGTGGGACGGCGGTCCCTGCGGGCCCTGGGCGGAACGCCCTTATTTCGACGTTCGAGCTGCCGGCGACCGACACCTATGTGATTGTTGCTCGGGGCGAGGGTGGGACGCGAGGGCCGTATGACCTGTTGCTCTCGACGGCGGCCGGCACTGTGCTTCTCAGCGGTCCGATCAACCGGCCGCGACCAACCGAACCGCCGTTGGTCTTTGAAGGCGTGATCTCCGCTATTCCGCCTCCCGCACCGCCGGACTTTGCCTTCGCAGGCAGTATTTCCACGCCGGCCGAGCAGGACAACTTCACGTTCGTCGCCAATGCGGGGACAACGGCGACGATCCAGGTCACCCGCGTGGCGAACCTCGCAAATAGCAGCGGCACACTCGACCCGATAGTCGAGCTGCGCGACTCGCGCGGCTTCCTCCTAGCTCAGGACAATGACATTGGCACGAACCTGCCGCCTGGGCCCGGCCGCAACGCTCTGATTCTCAACTTCGATCTCCTGGCGACCGACGCCTACTCGATCGTGGTCAGGGGCGCGGATGCGACGATCGGGCCGTACATCGTTACGGTCACTTTCGGAAGTCTATTCGCTGAAACTGAAACGGATACGTTCACCTTCGTTGCGAACGCACGAACGAGCGTAACCATCGAGGTGAACCGGGTAGCAAACAACCCTGACGGTACCGGGACACTCGACCCGATAGTCGAGCTGCGCGACTCGCGCGGCTTCCTGATTGCAAGAGACGATGACACGGGCACGAACGCACCGTGGGGCCCAGGTCATAACGCCCTCATTCCACGATTCACTTTGCTGGCGACCGACACGTATTCCGTGAAGGTGAAAGGGGCAGATGGCACCGTTGGACCATACAGAGTCGAGATCAGCTTGGATGCCGACTGAGAAGGAGAGAGAGGCTGCGTGAGTAAACCAGCCATAGCCCGAAAGTAGCAGAGGTCGTCAAGCAGCATGAGCAAAGGCTGCTCGGCGGCCTTCGTAAGGGAGCCTGGTCATGAAGGCAAGAGTGAACGGCGTCTTCTTTGGTATCACGATCCTCCTGACAGCCTGGCGAGCAGTCGCCATGGCCGCGAACATCAGCGGCAACTGCACCACCTCGATCGATCCGGCGCAGTGCCCGCTTACAGTCACCGGTACGCTCACGGTTCCGAGTGGCGCGACGTGCACCGTGCCCTCCGCTTGTACCGTCAATGGCGGCGGCCAATCCATCGTCGTCGATGGCACACTAGTGGTGGACGGGGCGACGGTGAACGACGCCAGTTTCACGGTGCAAGGGACGCTGCAGGCGACGGGAGCGACGTTGACCAACGTGCGGGGGATGTATTTCCCGGCGGGCAGCGCGGTCACGATTGCCAATGCCTCGATTACTGGGCATCCCTCGGTGTGCTCGCCCTTTTCAGCATCCGTTCCCGGCTTTGGGGGGCGCACCGTGTTTCTGCTGATCCGCTCCAACGCCGTGACCATGCAGAACACGGTGCTGACGCTGCCCGACCCGTGTCAGCCAGTTGGAGTACTGATCGAGAACGCCTCGCCGACGCTGAGCGGCAACACCCTGATCGGGCAGCCATCCAATTACTTCTACCCGGCCTTCCTCTGGGTGACCAACGGCGCACCAACACTGAGCGACAACACGATCTCAAGTCATGCATACTATTACTTGCTGGCGCTAAGTGATGCCTCGCCCACGCTGACAGGGAACACGCTGAGCGATACGTCCACCGGTATCTACATCATGGGGAGTTCGGTAGTGTCTCCCAGCCAGCCTACCATTGGGACGCTCGCCAGTGGCAACACCATCAGTGCGTCGCTTGGCATTAGTATATCTGGCACCGCCCGGCCGGCGATCACGAACAATGACTTGTCTGGCGCTTCGGGCATCGTGGTATCGAGTGGTGAGCCGACGATCAGCTCGAATGAGATTCTTGCAACGGGAAGCTCGACTAATGCGGGAGTGAGTGTATCGGGATCAGCTCTGGTCACGGTGACGGATAATACGATCACCACCAATGGCCGCGGGATTAACTACGAGGGCCAGGCGCGGGGCAGTGTGACCGGGAACACGGTGAAATTCTTCAGTGCTTCCCTCGGAGGAGGTTCGGGCCGGGTAGGCATCCGGGTGCGGGACGACGCCTCGCCGGTGGTGGATGGCAACACCATCAACGACGATCCGGCCACGGATACGGGGATTGCGCTGACGGGGCTGTCGCTGGCGAGCATGGCGGAGGTGACGAACAACAGCATCTGTGTCACAGGGCAAGATACGCCACTAGCGCTGGACCTCGACATCTTGGCGGGGACGGGTAGTGCGCAGATCAGCGGGAATACCTTTCCATGTGGTTTGGCCAGAGGCTACGCCATTGGGGGGGATCTCAACGCCAACCTGATGCTGGGGGCCTTCGGGCCGTTTCCTGCACAGAGCAGCTTTGAGGTGCAGGAAGCAGTGACGGTCAATGCAGGGCGAACTCTAACCGTACCCACAGGCTCAGTACTGAACATGCGGGGGAATGCGCTGACGGTGGCCGGCACCCTGATCGCTGATGGAGTAACCTTCAATAGCCAGGGTAGCTCCCTCACAGTCAATGGTACGCTGAGCGCCAACGGGGCGACGGTGAACGACGCCAGTTTCACGGTGCAAGGGACGCTGCAGGCGACGGGAGCGACGTTGACCAACGTGCGGGGGATGTATTTCCCGGCGGGCAGCGCGG
>Ga0315286_10001741_pt1 | contig 19889 bp, 16 predicted proteins | sample YL17G10_0_MG_FD_205038 | JGI IMG/M metagenome (GOLD analysis project Ga0315286, IMG submission 205038) | Sediment microbial communities from Yellowstone Lake, YNP, Wyoming, USA - YL17G10_0 | ecosystem: Environmental > Aquatic > Freshwater > Lake > Sediment | place: USA: Wyoming | collected... | reverse complement strand
ACCAACATCTCCCGAATGCTCTTTACGTACAAGGGGCAGGCAAAACTGGCCCTGATCCACCTCATCGAGGTGGGCGACGGCCAGCCGGGCACGGCCGCGGAACTGAAGCCCGCGGTCAACGACCAGGGCGTGGAGGTCTTCCTGGGCGGCAAAACCTACGTTTTCTCACGGCAGCCGCCTTTCGGTGTGGCCGGCAAGTAGGGGTGGTGGTGCCCTGGTGACGGCTTCACAAGCTTCCAAGGCCCTCGCTTGCCAAGATCATCAAGCGGCGGGATCGGGGAAACAACGGCCTAAAAAGGACCGAGCCCTGAGTTCGGAAAAGGAGAAGGGCGGCAATGTTCAAATCGGCGGGCCTTTGCGTCTTGTTGTTCTCAGCCCTAATCGCCGAGTGCAGTTCCGCGGCGGACCTGAACAGCCTGCCGGCCAACACCTGGGTGCCACTGAAGTTCACCACCGAGCAAGCGCGCTGGGCGGACTGTTTCGTCCCGCCCGGCGACCAGATGATCTGGGAAGGTGCGGACTCGCCGGTCTACGACGGCCGGCCGGCCGGCGGGATGCTCGACTACAAGTTCCCGATCCTTCTTGAAGAGGCAAGAAAGGCGCGCTACGTCCGCTTCCGACAGACTTCCTCGGAGGGCACGGCCGGCCCGGCGGCCATCGGCCTGTGGGAGATGGAGGTCTTCGGTAAGGTCAAGAAATGGCCATGGGACGAGCGCCTGCGACTGCCGGAGCCTCCGGCCTGCGGAAAGGAGAAGAACTGATGAGCTGTTCTCCCCGCGACGACTTCTACGTCCTGATCTACAACTTCATCGAGCCGCTCTTCAGCAGCGGATCGGAGAAGACCGCGCTGGCCTTCCGGCGCTTTCGGGAGATGGGCGTGAACGGCGGCTGTTTGACCTCCCCCTTCGTCAACCGCGACGGCTACCTTGCCTCCGTCAAGGCCTTCGGCCTGCCCCCGCCGGAGTTCAAGCTCCGCGAACTGGGTGCTCACCCCTTTCTGGATCACCAGTTTCCCTTCTACGTCGAGAACATGGTCCGGCCCATCTACGAGAAGTGGGAGAAGAGCAAGCCGGTCTTCCGGAAGATGTACGAGACCTTCGCCCGCCAGCGCGACCGCAAGGTCTTCGTCCGGGTGCCCTGCGTCAACAATCCGGCCGTGGACGTGACCATGCGCCGGCGCATCGCCGAGATCATGGACGGGCTGAAGGACGCGCGCCACCTTTTCTTGCTCTACAACCTGCGCGACGAGCCCAGCATCACCGCCTTCCTGCTGGCCGCCGACACCTGCTTCTGCGAACACTGCCTGAAGCGCATGCGCGAATGGCTCCAGGGGCGCTATCCGACCTTGGAGGCCCTCAATGCCGAGTGGGGCACGGCCTTCGGGTCGTGGGACCAGGTCGAGCCCATCACCACGCAGGAGGCGCTCGAGCGCCGCCGCTCCGGCGACTGGAGCTTCGCCCCCTGGCACGACCACCGGACTTTCATGAACGAGACCTTCCGACGCGTCGTCGCCGAGCTCGCCGACGAGGTCCGCCGGCGCGACCCGGAGGCCCGGGTGGGCCTGGCCGGCACGCAGTGTCCGTGGGTCTTCGGCGGCTACGATTTTTCCGAGTTGGTCCCCGTCCTGGACTGGGCCGAGCCCTATGCCTTCGGCGGGTCGCTCGACTGCTTCCGCTCCTTCAAGCAGCGCCGGCACGTTCCCCTGCTCCGGACCATTGGCCTGGGCGGGGGCCTGAAGGCCGGCGAGGCCATGCTCTGGCACTACGTCTACATCGCCGGCGGCGACGCCGGCACGATCATTTGGAACAGCAACGTCGTCGTGGACGGGGAGTCCCCGCGGTTCCGGTTGCCGGCCGCCTCGCGGGAGCTGGGCCGGTCCCTCGCCGAGCTGCGCAGCGGCGCGCCGCGCCTGCTGCAGCTCGCCGTCGAGGTCACCTCGCCGGTGGCCGTGCACTACTCGCAGGCCAGCATCAACGCGGACTTCATCGTCTCCGTGCCTGACCGCTGGCGCTCAGTCGCGGCCAGCGTGTCGGAGGATTTCCCGGCTCGCAAGTGCCGCGAGGCCTGGTGGGCGCTCCTGGAGGATTGCGGACTGCGGCCGACACATGTCTCCTCAAAGCAGATTGAGGCCGGCGAGCTCCTCAGACGCGGCGTCAAGCTCCTGATCCTGCCGCGCTCCATCGCGGTCAGCGACGCCGAGGTCCGCGAGATGCGCAGGTTCGTGGAGGCCGGCGGGACGCTCGTCGCCGACAGCTTCGCCGGGCGGATGGACGAGCACTGCCGGGAGCGCCCCGTTGGCGCGCTCGACGCGCTCTTCGGCATCCGGCGGCCGGCGGGCGACGGCTATCACGCCAGCACCGAGCGCGCCTCGCTGGACTACGGCGCCAAGCCCGACGCGCGGCCGGTCTGGGGCGGCGGGCCGCTGCGCGCGCGCTGCTCGCTGATCGAAGAGGGCCTCGAACCGCTCGATGGGGTCCGGGTCCTGGGATGCTCGGAGTACACTGATTCGCCGCTGGGGTTCCTGGCCACGCACGGGCGGGGCCGGGCGCTGCTCTTCAACGCTGCCCCGCTCGACTACCTTGCCGCGCGAGCCAGCGCCGCGGCCGGCCACGGCGGCGGGGACCGGCAGTTCTTCGCCGGCATCCTGGAACTGGCCGGCGTCGTGCCGGAGATCGAGCTGCGCTCGGCGGACGACGGTCGGCCGCTGCCTGGCTGGCGGGTCTTTCCCTTCCGGCACGGTCGCGCATGCTACTTCGGGCTCTCACCCGACTTGGGCATCAGCCAGGACATCCTCGGCGCCGTCGAAGTACACGGCGAGGACCGCGCCGGCCGGCGCGTCGAGGTGCGCCTGCCGGTCGCCGGGCATCTCTACGAGGCCCGCTCCGGCCGGTATCTGGGCAGGGGGACGCGTGCCGAACTCAGGCTGGAACCGACCTCTGCGCCGCTTCTGGCCCTCCTGCCCTACAAGGTCCGGGGGCTGAAGCTCGCCTTCGACGGGACGGTCGCCCGGGCCGCGCTCAGGACGGCCGGGGGCAGGCCCGGCGAGCACGTGCTCAGGTTTGACGTTCTCGACGCCAAGGGCAGGCGGCTGCTGGACTCGGGCGCCAACGTGGTTGCCCTGGCGGGCGCCGCCGAGTGGAAGCCGGAGGGGAAACTGCCCAAAGGTGGCCGGCTGGTCTGTCGGGACGTGGCCACCGGCGTGAGCGCAGAGAAGAAGCTACCCTGATGGCGTATTGTTTCATTATTCGGTCGATGCCGAAAACCAAGTTACTATGCTGGCCACAGTTATTGTAACATTACGAACGCTCCTTTTCAGAGAGGAAGAGGGCGTGGCACATGTTACCTGAATCGCGGCCAGAGTAGTATGAGCAATCCGGTTAGGGGCCTTTTTGGCCAGCGACGTGGAGTCGCCCGGATCGTAACCCACGCTATTTCAATGGGATAAGCTGAGCCAGGTCAACGCCTTTCGGGGCGAACGTGGACCAGCCGGCTCCCGCCCTTGCGCCGCGCCCGGGGGCGGGGAGAATGGCGGATGGCCAGAGGTGTAGCATGGAGAGGTCATCTGGGAAATGTCGGATAACTCTCAGGGTGGACCAAAGAACGGGGGCAGGCCACTGACCGGCGGGGGCCGCGGCTACTTCTTCGCGCCCTTCTGCCAGAAGTAGTACTGGAGCAGGTGGCCGGTGCGCAGGTGCATGGCCTTCTCGCGCGTCCAGGTGCTGCTGTCCGGCAGGAAGACCGGCGGGCGCTCCGACTCCGGCGAGGCCTCGATCCAGTGCTCGACGGCGTCCTTGGCGTACTCCGGCTTGCCGGCGGCCAGCGCCCCGTAGGCGTGCAGGTCGGCCAGGAAGAGCGGCGCGTCGAAGAAGTTCTCTGGGAAGGGTTTCTCGCAGCCGGCCTTGATCAGGTCCAGGACCTCCTTGTCGCCGGTCAGGTGGTGGAGCAGGCACAGGCTGGCGATGGCGTAGCAGTACTTGATGTCGTCCTCGGTGTAGTCCTGCGAGGCGATCTGCTCGCGGGCGTGCAGATGCGGGCCCAGCGCCTTCCACTTGGGGACCACGTTGGCCCGGAAGAGGCCCAGGGCCTCGTCCAGCCAGGCCTTGTCCCCGGTCAGGGCGTGCATCGCGCAGTAGGCGTGGATGGCCCAGCCGTTGGCGGCCATGTCCCCCTGGGGGCCGGCCCAGGGCTTGGTCTTGGCGATCTGCGCCCAGGCGGCCTTGAGGCCCGCGGCGTTCCGGCGGCAGGCTTCCAGGGCCTTGGGCTCGCCGGTGAGCATGTAGTACAGCGCCGTGCCGGCCAGGTGGTTGGTGCGCACCCCCGGCGGCGAGGACAGCCGGTAGCAGTGGAAGACGGGGAAGTTGACGTCGCCGCGCTGCAGGGCGTTGACCCCGGGCATGTCCCGGTCGGACCAGAGCTGGTCGACGTCGATGCGGTGCCTGGCCATCTCCGAGCCGAAGCGTAGGAAGGCGACGTCGCCGGTGCGCATGGCCCCCAAGAGCATGACCCACAGCCAGTCGTTCTGCAGGCCGGTCGGGCCGCGGGCCGGGCAGGGGACGTCGCCGAAGTCCAGCCAGCCGTACCAGTAGGTGCTGTCCCCGAAGTAGGTGACCGACGACCAAGCCGACTGCCGGCGGGCGGCGAAGAGCCCGTTGGGGCACTCCGGATCGACCAGGCTGGCGTTCATCCGCCCCCAGGCATCGAGCTTCTTGTCGCAGTCCGCGTTGCCGGTGCGGGTCCCCGGCGGTGCGAAGAGGCCCGGGGCGGCCCCGGTCGCGGCGTAGTACTCCGCGCCGGCCAGGGCAAAGAGCGGACGGGAGAGCTCCGCGGAGCTCTCCGTTGCCGGCCGGCCGGAGAAGTCCAGGATGAACTCGTGGCCCTTGTGGACCGCGCCGGGCAGGTAGTAGAGACCGGGCTTGGGGGATTTCTCCAGCTCCCCGTCGAACAGCCCGGCCCACTGGGTCTCGCGCACGCGCGGCCATTGCCCCTCGGTGGGCCAGAGCCAGAGGCGGAGCTTGTCGCCGTCGAGCTCGATGGCCTTCTCGTAGTTCTCCCAGAACCCCCGGACCGCGGTGGTCAGCTTGCCGCCCGGGCCCTTGAGCTCGACCAAGCCGTCGGTGCGCTCGCCCTTCTTGAGCTCCTTGCCGTCGCCGGTCACGGTGAACTCGAAGTCCTTGAGCGTAAAGACCCCGTAGTTGTTGTACTCCAGCTTGCGCTTGTCCTTGTTCCAGTGGCAGACCTGGAGCACCTTGAATTTGCCGGAGGCCTCGGCGCCCTCGCAGGAGGCGGAGGCCGCCGCGCCCAGGCCCAGCTCCACGGCCAGGCCGTCGAAGAGCAGCCACTCCATCTTGGCGGTGCGGGGCGGGGGGTTCTTGTCCCCCGCGTAGTAGTAGCCCATGGCCCCGCCGTTCTCGATCCAGAGGTGCACCTTGACGTAGCGCTGGCCGGAGAACACCGCGATGCGCGCGGTGTAGCCCAGCAGCCCGTCGTGGGCGTCCGGGAACTTGCCGCGGACCGCGACGACCGCGCGGAGCGGTCCGGCCTGCTCGACGACCACCTCGGCCGGCGCCCCGGCGGCGATCTCCTTGCCCGGCCCGTACTCGGTGACCTTGACCGTGCGGTTCCCGGACTTCTTCTCGACCTCCCGGGGCTCGCCGGCGGAGTAGAGCACGACTCCCCGGCCGGCCGCGCCGGCGAACTCCTTGCCGTCGAGCCTGACGCGCAGCAGCCCGGGCTTCTTGCGGTCGACAGCCACCTCCAAGCCGCCGGTGGTCATCTTCACCTCGGCGTCGCCCTCGCTGACCTTGACCGGCGTGGCCGGGGCCGGGTTCTTACCGTCGTCGCGCAGGACCAGTTCGGTCCGGCCGCCGGCGGGCACGTCGACCTGGCAGTCCAGGAGCGCCCAGCGCACCGAGCCGTCGTCCCACTGGGCCAGCTTCCCGAACTGGGCGGGCACGGCCTTGCCGCCGGCCGAGACCGAGAGCCTAGCCAGGTCCTTGACCTCGCCGCGGGCGAAGGGCACGCCGGAGGTCACCGCGCCGGACTGGCGCGCGACCTTGGCGTCGTCGCCCACCGTCAGCTTGACCTCCAGCGCCGAGGCCGGGCCGGAGGCCAGGACCAGCGCCGCAACCAGGACCAGGGAATAGCGGAATGGCGTCATGACTGGCTCCTCCCTGGACGGGTCACCGCTTCTTGGGATCCTTCTTGGGCAGCGAGAAGAGTTCGCCGGAGCTCTCCTCGATGCGCATGACGCCCAGCTTCTTGGCGACCTCCTCGGCGGCGGCGTAGAGCTTGGCGTTGCTGCCGGGCAGGTCCAGGGCGGTCTCGGAGAGCTTGCCGGTCCTCTGGTCGTTGGTGGAGCCGCCCCAGCGGTTGACCATGCGGATGCGCTCGTCGAGCAGCTCGCGCAGCCTGGTGGCCATCTCCTCGCCGAGCTTCTCGCGGTAGGTCTTCAGCTCCACGGCCTTCTCCACGAAGACCCGGACCTCCACGTCCTGGCTGCCCTCCCGGAAGGCTTCCGAGCGGACCGTGGGCACGGCGCCGCTCTTACCCTTGCCCAGGATGCTGGAGATGCAGTAGTTGAGGTTGAGCTGGCCCCAGTAGGACTCCGGGTAGTAGCCGGCCAGGGTGGCCCGGACCCGGCCGCGCTCGTCCTTGACCACCTTCCAGAAGTCGCCGCCGATGCGCCCGAGCCCGCAGGCGAAGCGGCTGCGCCCGGTCTGGCCGAGCTCGAAGAGCGACAGCGCCCCCATCCACATCTCCATCTTGAAGCGGTGCTCGACCAGCGGCGAGTTCATCTCGAACTCGCGCGGGTAGTAGGCCAGCCAGAAGTCGGTGTTCCAGCCGAAGCCCCGGCCCTGCTTGGGGTCGCAGATGTTCAGGTGGATGCCCCACAGGGCGATGGCCATGCCGATCTTGTGACCCTGCCACTCCGGGCAGTAGAAGTGGGAGTGGACCGCCCAGCGGGGCTTCTCCGCCCCGGTGCAGATGTCGTCCATGGTCTGCTTGGTCGGGCGGGAGTCGCCGATCAGCCCGAAAAGCATGCTGTTGGTCAGGCCGCGCTTCTCGAGCACCGGCTTGAGGCCGGTGTTGAAGCGCCGCCACAGGTCCTTGGACTCGGCCGAGCCCCAGGCCGGGCCGGTGCGCTTCTTGAGCTCGCCGCTCTTGGGGTCCCACAGGGTGTACTGCATGACCCGGTCGGTGGTCCGCCCGGCGGTGCCGGCCCCGCCGGCGTGGCCCATGGACTCGACCGGCTCCCAGCAGTAGAAGATCACCCCGGGGATCTTGCCGAGGTGCTTGGTGGCCACGTCCAGGTACTTCTCGACGTTGGTGAAGTCGGGCTGGAGCTGGTCCTTGTCGTCCTTGGTCCAGCGCACCACGGCCTGCTCGTTGCCGAAGTGGGTGCGGCGCACCGCGGTGATGTACAGCGTCTTCTGGCCCATCTCGCCGAGGATCGCGAAGGTCCGGTCGAGCAGCGCCAAGTGCTTGTCGCTCCAGAGCTCGACCTCGTAGGCCATGGCCACCGACTCCGGCGACTGGATCGCGTCGAAGTGGGCGTGCCATGCCCGCGGGTCGGGCATGACCCAGTCGAAGACCTTGACGGCCAGCGGGATCTCGGCGGAGCCGCCCTCGGCGCTGACCGCCACCCTGCCGGTGTAGTCGCCGGGTTTGGCGTCGGCCGGGACGTAGAGCTTGAGCCAAACGGTCTGGACCGCCCCGCCGGACTTGCCGGCCGGGACCTCGGCGGGCGGCTCGCTCTCCAGCGAGTCGAAGAAGCCGGTCTCGCCGGCCTTGCGGGGCATGCCGTCGGCGACGCCGTAGGCGACCTTCCAGGCCGAACCCGGGATGGTTCCCGGCCCCTTGAGGTCCCCGGGGGCGGCCTTGAGGCCCTTGATGGGCGCGCCCGAGCAGACCACCAACTGCACGGCGTGGATCCCGCTGCGCACGGCCATCAGCCGGACGGGCTCGGAGGGCTTGCCGGCCGGCTTGAAGTCGGCCGGGAAGATGTATTCCGCCGGGCTGGAGCCGTAGACGGTCAGGCCCTCGCCGGCCTGCGCGGCCCAGCAGGCCAGCAGGGCCGAGCCCATCAGCGCCGCGAACCAGGGTGCAGAGGTGCGCATCGGTTTCTCCCAAGATTCCCGGACGGAACCGAAGCGGCCCGTCCCCCGCGGAGCGCTCTCTCCGGCGGCCGTGCTGATGCCAAACATACACCGTCCCCCTGCGTTTGTCACCGCCATATGCCCCGCGCGGCCGGGGGCCGCGCATGCAAACGCCGCCGGAAAGGCAGACCGGTCTGCAGGCCGGCCGCCTTTGCGGAGAAGGCCCCTGTCCGGCGCCGCCCCGCGGGGCCGGTCAGAATGGGAGCCAAACTCTGCCTTGCGCCGCGCCCGGGGGCGGGGAGAATGGGGACGGAGGAGGCCGGAGAAGTGCATATGGAAGGGCCATCTGGGAAATGTCGGTCAAGATCGGGGCGAAGGTGGTGGCCCACTCGCGGTACGTCATCTTCCAGATGGCCGAGGTGGCGGTGTCGCGGGAGATGTTCGCGGCGATTCTGGCGCGGATTGCCCGGCTGAAAGCGGCCCCTGCGTGAAGTCTTCGGTTCTTGGGCGAGGTTTGGCGCCGGAAGCAACGGTCCGGCAGGGGGCGGTGCGCCCGATGCTTGCCAGAATGCACTTCTTGACCTGCCAGGAGGCAGATTCCGGGCGACGACCTTCCCGAGCCCCTGAAAACCGCCTTGCGATGAGGATGTGATGGCTACAATACCCCCAGAACGGGCCGCCGCCGCGGCTCAAGGCGAGTCATCCAGGAAATGTCGGTTTACCGCTGGCGGCCGCCCGGTCCGGGGCGGCGCGACGCGATGATCGAGATGGAGGGAGATGCGGCGATGAACATCATGACCAGAGTAGTGGCCGTCGTGGTTATCCTCTTCGGTGGGATCCTGGCGGCCGGACCCGCGGCGGCCGGCGAGATCGTCAAGCTGACCGTGACCGAGGAGGCCGGCTTCGACCGGGTCAACGAGCCGGTCACCATGGGCGTGCCCCTCCCCGAGGGGCTGGTGGACGACGCCGCCAAGGTCGGGCTGATCGACTCGGGCGGCAAGGCCGTGCCCTGCCAGGTCAGCGAGGTCTCGCGCTGGCTCGACGGCAAGTCGGTCAAGTGGGTGCACCTGACCTGGAGCCAGTCGGTCAAGGCCAAGGCCACCGAGACGCTCACCGTGGCCCTGCTCGACGCGCCCGCGGCGGCCGCGGCCACGGGCCTTTCGGCCGAGGAGAAGGACGGCGCCGTCACCGTCCAGACCGGCTTCGTCAAGTTCACGGTCCGCGGCGCGAAGTTCAACGGGATCAGCGCGGCCTGGTTCGATCCGACCGGGGCCAACAAGTTCGAGGACGCCAACCAGGTGATCGGCGGCGAGGGCGGCGGCAGCACCGTGCTCAGCCCCGAGCGGACCGCGGTCAAGGTTGAGGCCATGAAGTTCAAGGTGGAGGGCGCGCCTAAGGCCTACCTCTCGGCCAACGACGCCGAGGGCAAGGTGACCATCGAGGAGCGCGGGCCGCGGCGCGTGGTGGTCAAGGCGACCGGCCGGCACCTGGACGCCGACGGGAAGAAGGCCCTGGACTACATCGTCCGCTTCTACGCCTACGCCGGCTCGCCGGTCGTGCGGGTCAGCCACACCTTCGTCTGCGCCCAGGGCGACAAGCCCGCGGACATGCTCTTCCTCGGCGGCCTGAACCTGGGGCTGCCCACCCGCCTGGCCGGCGGCAAGGCGGCCTTCGGCACGGACAAGGACCCGGTTGAGGCCAAGCTGCCCGCGCGGATCCTCCAGGCCGACAGCGACCACTTCACGCTCACCGCCGGCGGTGCGGAGCTGGCCGCCGGGGCGGGCAAGAGCACCAAGCCCCTGACCACCGGCTGGGCCGACCTGCGCAGCGACCGGCTGGGTCTGGCCGCGGGCATCAAGTGGTTCTGGCAGATGTGCCCCAAGTCGGTGGAGGTTACGGACAAGGGCGTCCTCAACCTGGGCCTCTATCCGGCCGACGCCGCCCAGCCGCTGGAGGCCTACATGGGCCAGAGCCGCACTCACTACCTGACGCTGGTCTTCCACGACGGCAAGGCCGACCTCAAGAGCTTGAACGCCATCTTCGCCGCGCAGAACCGGCCGCTCTTCGCCTGGGCGCCGCCGAAGTACTACTGCCGCGACACCCATGCCTTCGGCTACGCGGTGGAGAGCGACCCCAAGCTCTTCGGCGAGGACGGCGACAAGATGACCAAACACGACACGACGCTGATGAGCTCGCTCCAGCAGGGCATCAAGGCCCTGGACATGCGCAAGCAGACGCGCGACAGCTACGGGGTCTACGCCTGGGGTGACATGTATCACTGGCAGTGGGACGCCCAGGAGAAGGCCCCCTTCGACACCCAGGGCTGGCGGTGGAGCTACGAGGGCAACTACTACGACTACCCGCACGTGATGTTCCAGGGCTTCGTGCGCACCGGCGACAAGCTCTACCTGGAGCGGTTCATCCCCAACGCCCTGCACGTCGGCGACGTCCACACCGCCAACTACCACCCGAACAAGGCGCTGATCGGCGCCTGCCGCTACTGCCCGCCGCGGAACCACGTGGCCACCGACGACGGCGCGCCCTACATCAGCAACGAGTTCAACCACTACAAGAGCCAGTGCGTCTACGCCTACTACTACCTCACCGGCGACCGGCGCAGCCGGGAGCACTGCGCGCTGCTGGCCAACAACGCCTTGAACAACCGCGACGCGGACAGCGGCTGGGCGGCCCGCGGCATGGGCGCCCAGCTGGGCGGACTGTGGAACGCCTACGAGCTGACCCGCGACGGGAAGTATCTTGAGCGGATGAAGGGCCTGGCCGGCAAGGCCATGGGCCAGTTCAAGGGCGGCAAGTACAGCGTCGGCGGCGACTTCATGTGGGGCATCGCCAACGAGGGCCTGTGCTACTACTACTGGGTCACCGGCGACCAGGCGGTCATCAACACGTTCAAGGAGGGCTACCCGAAGTGCAAGGCGGCCACCGCCCACCCGAACATGTCGCTGGGGCTGGCCATGACCTACCGGGTCACCGGCGACGCGACGTTCAAGGAGATGACCTGGAAGGCCATCGCCAAGGAGCGCGCCGACGTGGGGCCGCACCACAACGGGCAGACCTTCCGCAGCACCCACTTCGCGCTCTTCTTCCTCTCGGAGGCCAGCAAGGACTGGAAGCCGTACGCCGGCCCGGCCGGCGACGCCAAGGCGCCGGAGGGATTCTGAGAACCGCATGGCTGTGAACCTCTGGATCGCCGTCCCGACCTACTGGACGCATCCGTCGTCGAAGCCCGGCGCGGAGACCACCGTCTTCGACCACCCCACGCCGCTCGACGAGGCCGGGACGCTCTCGCGGACGCTGGAGTCGTTCACCAAGCTGCGCGGCGAGTTCCGCGTCCTGGTGGTCGCGGCCGCGGCGCACCCGGACCTGGGTTCGGCGGTCCACGCCCGGGTCGAGGCGCTGCTCCGGCCGCTCGCCGGCCGGCTCGAGCTGTACCTGGCCTCGCCGGCCAATCTCGGCGCGCTCAATGCCGCGCTAGGCGAGCCGCTCCTCCGGCTCGACAGCTACGGGAACATCCGCAATGTGCAACTCGCCGTGCCCTACGCCCTCGGCGCCGACGCGGTGGTTGGGATCGACGACGACGAGGTCATCCCCGACCCGGACTTCCTCGGCCACGCTGCGCGGGGCGTCGCCGCCGGCGTCGGCGGGATGGCCGGGCCCTATTTCGACGCCAGGGGCGAGTGGCGCATCGCCGGGGCCGAGGAACTCTCCGCCGAGCCCAACATCTTCCTCAAGAAGAACTTCTTCATGAACCGGGCCATCGCCAAGGCCATGGCCGGGGCGGGCCCGGACGGCCTGGCCGACTCCAACGTGGCCTTCGGCGGGAACATGGTGGTGCCCCGCGCGACCATCGCCCGGGCCTGCCACGACCCCTACATCCCGCGCGGCGAGGACTACGACTACGTGATCAACGCGGCCATGGCCGGGATCTTCTGGCACTTCTGCCCGGCGATGAGCATCGTCCACCTGCCGCCGGACTCGACCGGCTCGCAGGCCGGCGACCGGGCCAGCAAGCTCATCGCCGACATCCGGCGGTTCATCTACATGCGCGAGAAGCTGCGCCTCGGCGCCGAGCTCTTCCCGGCGGAGCGCTTCGATCCGGACTACCTCATGCCCTACCCCGGGCCCTACGCTGCCGCGGACCTCGACCTCCCCACCGAGGGTGTCCGGGCGCTCGATTCGAAGTATCCGGAGTTCCGCGCCGGCGGCGGCTCGCCGGAGGCTCTGGTCGCCTCGGCCGTGGAGACCGCCCGGATCAGGGCCCGCGAATTCTTCGACTATCGTGAGCGCTGGCGCTCGGCCATGATGTCAGCGACCGCCGCCCCGGCGCTCCGCCGGGCAGCGGAGGCTCTGAGGATCTAAGGTTTGAGACCGGGATGAAACGAGCGCAGAAGGGTAAGAGGTGGAACGGCGGCTGGACGCGATGGACGATGTTCAGCGCACCCTGGACCAAGCCAGCGGGCAGATAACTGGGCAGGCAGGAGTGGCATGAAGCGGGGGGGCAAATCGCCCAGGCAGTCACGTTTTGCCTAGACCAGTTTTCGGGGGTAGGTCAAAGCGAGGATTGCCCTCCATTTGTTCCGGGCTGATACCCAGTTTCTTGCCTTTCCCATGGCGCTCGTCCACATAGTCCTTGAGCATCTGGTGACCCACGAAGGGGTCGTCCACCGCGCGCTTCCACGCTGCGGGCAGGACGAACGGCAACCCGTCCGGGCGCCTTTGGAGTATCTCGGGGACTTCTGGCGTTATGAGGTGGTCGTCTGGATGTGGCGGGTCCGTATAGCCTGCCGGCGGCGCGCGAAGGCTTCTTGGACGAACTGCCGGCTCTCCTCGCCCTTCAACTCCCACGCCCTGTCCGCCGCCCAGTCCACGAACTCCGGGCTTCCCGGCGGCGGGGCGTTGTCCCAAATCTTCGGGTCGAGTTCCACGGGGCACCTCCTCACCTACAACATACTGCGCGTCGGCCCTTCTCGGGCAATGAATCCGGCGGCCCTTGGAGACCTCCCGGGCGGTCCCGCTCGCCGCCGGGGCATGGACGCGCCCCTGTTGCACTTCACCATGACCGACCTCCCGCCCTGAACAGGGCAAGGGGCCGGGCACCGGCGCCGGCCGTGCGGATCTCTGGCCGGGCTGGCCCCCCGGGCCTTGCCGACCGGCGATCATGGCACCAGCAGGGGTTCTCGCCTCGCCCATCGCCCGTCCCGCGGACGATGTGCCCCAAGAAGGCCCGCCAGTTGCGCCAGGATGCCCCAGGACGCGCGCAGACCCTCTTACCCGCGTTCACGGACACTCCGCACCAGCCGGACGCGGCTCTCAAGTACGAGGTCAGGGCGGCCGACCGCAGAGGCGCCGGGTAGCCGCTCCTCGCGGACCTCGAAGCCGGGCTGTGCGACACCGGCGCGACAACTTTCAGCGGACTGGCGGTGGTCGGGCTGTCCGCCGGCTGTCTTTGCGGAGGCCCCTACCCCCGCGTTCTGTCTCTGAGTGTCCTCGGGATGTCCTTGCGGTATACCCGGAAGCGTGGTGGGCAATACTGGATTCGAACCAGTGACCTCGCGGGTGTGATCCGCGCGCTCTAGCCAGCTGAGCTAATTGCCCACGCACCCCGGATTCTAGCCCGCCCGGCTGTCGCTGTCAAGCGCGCCCGAGGGCCGCCCGATAGTCGGCCGCCACCCGCCTCCGAAAAGGAGCTTGACGAGTTCAACCAAGTTGAATACCATGAAACACAGGTGAAGCAAGGGGGCCGGCCATGGAATTGGGCGCGCGCATCCGCAAGCTCCGCCGGGCCCAGGGGCGCACCCTGCAGGAGATCGCCGAGGCCTGCGGCGCCAGCCGCAGCCTGCTCTCCAAGATCGAGACCGGCCGGACGGTCCCGCCGGTGGCCACCTTGGCGCGGATCGGCGCGGCGCTGGGCACCGACGCCGCCGCGCTGCTGACCCCGGAGGCCGGGCGCGCCACGGTCTTCACCCCGCGCGCCGAGAGCGGCCGGATGCTCCGCACCGCCAAGGGCTACGCCTTCCACGCCTTTGCCGCCGGCCGCCCGGGCAAGCTGATCCAGCCCTTCCTGTTCGTGGCCCGGCGGGGCCGGCTCCGGCCCGGGCCGCTGGCCCACCCCGGCGAGGAGTTCGTCCACGTCCTGGAGGGCCGGCTCAAGTACCGAGTGGGCGCGACCGAGTACCACCTCGCCCCCGGCGACTCGCTCTACTTCGACGCCCAGGAGCCCCACGACCTGGAGCCGGTCACCGCCGAGGTGCGCTTCCTGGCGGTCTTCGCCGAGCCGGGCGCCGCGCAAGAACCAGGAGGGGGCCATGGCCGCCGCCGAGCCAGCTAGCCGCCAAGTGCGCCTGACCATGCTGAGCTCCATGGCTGGGCCGGACTTCGAGAAGGCCCTGGATCGCCACGTCCAGTGGCGCATCCGCGACCTGGACCTCAAGGACCAGATCTTCGGCAAGAGCCTGCTGGAGCTCACCGACGAAGAAGCCGGCCGGGCGGCGGAGCTCATCCGCGCGCGGGGCCTGGCCGTCCACTGCCTGTCCACCGGGATCTTCCACGCCGAGATCGGCCTCGGCGAGGACGCCTTCCGCCGCGAGCAGCTCGGGCCGGTGCGCCGCGCGGTGGAGCTGGCCGGCATCCTCCGGCCGCGCTTCGTGCGCCTGCTGCCCGCGAAAGTCGGCGTGGGCCAGAGCCCGCCGGACATGATCGCCGAGGTCCGGTCGCGCGCGCCGTGGCTCTTCGGGCTCTACCGCCAGGCCGCCGCCCAGATCCGCGCCGCCGGCTTCGAGCCGACCATCGAGAACGAGGTGGCCGGCTCGATCCTGGCCTCCCCGCGCGACGTGGCCGGCTTCTTCGCCGAGCTTGGCCCGGACGCGGGGATGTCCTACACTTGGGACGTCCAGAACATGTGGCAGTGCGGCACGTTCCCGAGCCTGGAGGCCTACGCGGCAGTCCGGCCCTACATGAACTACCTCCACCTCAAGGGCGGCATCGCCGAGGGCCCCCAGCGTCGGCTGCGCTGGGCCGCGCCGCTGGAGCAGGCCTCCTGGCCGGTGCTGGCCATCGTGCGCCGGGCCATCGCCGACGGGACCAGCCCAGTGATCTGCCTCAACCCGTCGCACGGGGAGCGCCGGCCGGGCGCGGCCGGGCCCTCCGACGTCGAGCGCGATATCGCCTTTCTGCGCAGCAACTTCGAGGAGATCGCCCGATGAGCTACCAGCGCGACTTTCCCCGGCGGGTGCGCTCCGCGGTCGTCGGCGTGGGCCTGCACGGCTACCGCAACCTGTTGGCCGCCATGCAGTTCCTGCCCGTCGAGCTCCGCGCGGTCTGCGACGCCAACGCCGAGCTGGCCCGCCGGACCGCCGCGCAGTTCGGCGCCCGCCACTACGCCAAGACCGCCGAGCTTTACCGCAGCGAGGAGCTCGACGCGGTCTTCCTGTGCGTCTCTCCGGAGCTGCACCCCGAGTTGGCCACCGAGGCCCTGGCCGCCGGCCTTCACGTCTGGATGGAGAAGCCCCCGGCAATGCGCGCCGCCCAGGTCGAGGAGTTGCTCCGCCGGCGCGGCGACCGCGCCGTGGTGGTCGGCTTCAAGAAGGCCTTCATGCCCGCCGCCGACAAGGTCCTGGAGATCCTCGCCGAGGAACGGCACCAGCCGCTCCAGTCGCTGCTGGCGGTCTATCCGGTGGGCCTGCCGGCCGGCGGCCGGAGCATCCTGGCCGAGGGCCGGCGGACCGACTGGCTGGCCAACGGCGTCCACCCGCTTTCGCTGATGGTCGCGGTGGGCGGGCCGGCGAGCGCGGTGACGCTCCACCGCACCGGGACCGTTGCCGCCGGCGAGGACGGCGGCGGCGCCTGCGTCCTGGAGTTCCGGAGCGGCGCGATCGGCAACCTGCACCTGGCCAAGGGGCCCGGCGCCTCGCAGCCGGTCGAGCTCTACCAGTTCTTCGCCAAGGGTTGCCTGCTGGCCATCGAGAACTGCTCGCGGGTGGTTTACCAGCGGGGCATCCCCTTCGACTACGGCAGGACCACCAGCTACGCGCCCGCGGGGCTCTCCGGCGGGGCCATCGTCTGGGAGCCGCAGAACACCCTGGCGACGCTGGAAAACCGCCCGCTCTTTACCCAGGGGATGTGGGGCGCGCTGATGCACTTCTGCACCTGCGTGCTGGAGGGCAAGCCGCCCACGCGCGGCACGCTCGAGTTCGCCCTGGAAGTGATGAAGGTCTACGAGGCGGCCCTGGGCTCGGAGGGCGAGCGGGTCACCGTCGGCTGAACTCAGGACGAAAGGCGGAAAGCGATGAACAGCGCCAAGCTGCTCCGGGCCCACCAGGCCCAGGTCCAGGAGACCGACTGGGGCCGGCTGACCTGGTTCGCCTCCGGGAAGCTCGGCAACTCCGGGACCATGACCATGGGCCGCTGCCTGATCCGCCCCGGGCAGGCCAACCCGCGGCACAGCCACCCGAACTGCGAGGAGGTCCTGCACGTCCTGGCCGGCCGGATCAGCCACACCCTCGACGGCCGGCAGGAGGTGGAGCTGTCCGTCGGCGACACCATCGCCGTCCCGCCCAACCTGGTTCACAACGCGCGGAACATCGGCGCGGAGGACGCGGTGCTGGCCATCTGCTTCTCGTCGCCGGACCGCCAGACCAGGGGGGAGTAGGATCTCTCCGGGGCGGAGGCGGCCGGCCCCTATGTTTGACAGGCCCCGGCAGCAGGTTACACTGGTTATCCCAAGGCGCCGGGGGAGTGGCCGCAGTGCGCGTGACCGTCAACGACCAGCCGGTGGAGCTCGCCGAGGGGGCCGCCGTGGCCGACCTGCTCCGGCAGCTCGGCCTGGAGCGCTCCACCGTGGCCGTCGAGCGCAACCGCGAGCTGGTCCCCCGCGCGCGGCACGGCTCGGAGCGGCTGGCCGACGGCGACCGGCTGGAAATCGTCACCCTGGTGGGCGGAGGCTGAAGGCAGAAGGAAGAAGGATGAAGGCAGAAACACGAGGCCTTTAGCCCGCTCCGGGTTTCATCCTTCTTCCTTCATACTTCTGCCTTCCAGCTTGGGCTGCAGGCCGCAGACTGCAGGTTGGAGACAAGGAATGGACGCCAAACTTAAGCTCGGGCCCTACGAGTTCAGCTCGCGGCTCTTGGTGGGCACCGGCAAGTACGCCACCAATGAGCTGATGGTCGAGGCCCTGGCGGCCTCCGGCACCCAGGCCGTCACCGTGGCCGTCCGGCGGGTGGACCTCTCCGGCAAGTCCGGCAAGACCATCCTGGACTTCCTCGACCGCAAGCGCTACACCATCCTGCCCAACACCGCGGGGTGCTACTCCGCGGAGGACGCCGTGCGCGTGGCGCGGCTCTCCCGCGAGGTCTTGGGCACCGAGTGGGTCAAGCTGGAGGTCCTCGGCGACCAGCAGACTTTGCTGCCCGACCCGGTCGGGACGCTCGCGGCCTGCGCGCAGCTCACCGACGAGGGCTTCTGCGTCCTGGCCTACACCTCGGACGACCCCATAGTCGCCAAGCGGCTGGAGGCCGCCGGCGCCAAGACGGTCATGCCCGCCGGGAGCCCGATCGGCTCGGGCCAGGGGATCCTGAACCCGACCAACATCCGCATCATCCTGGAGCGCGCGGCGGTGCCCATCATCGTGGACGCCGGGGTGGGCACGGCCTCGGACGTGACCCTGGCCTTCGAGCTGGGCGTGGAGGGCGTGCTGCTCAACACCGGAATTGCGCTCGCCAGGGACCCGGTGCGGATGGCCCGGGCCATGAAGGCCGCCGCCGAGGCCGGCCGCGAGGCGTTCCTCGCCGGGCGCATCCCGAAGAAGCTCTACGCCTCGGCCTCCAGCCCCGTCGAGGGAGTCATCGGGCCGGCGGGAGGAGGCAAGCCATGATTTCACCGCAGCGGGACGAACGTCTGGCGGGCTATCTCGCCGCTCTGCGGCAACGTTTCGGCCGGCGGATGCGGCGGGCGACGCTTTTCGGCTCCCGCGCGCGCGGCGAAGCCGCTCCGGATTCGGACTATGATCTGCTCGTCGTGCTCGACCGGGTCACGGCGGCGGACCGCGAGGCGGTGGTGAGGCTGGAGGCCAAGCAAGTCCTGGATCGCGGCGCGGTCTTTTCGACGTTCCTGCTTTCGCCGGACGGGCTCCGCCGGCGCCGCGGGGAGCCGTTTCTCATCAACGCCCAGCGCGAAGGGGTGGCGCTGTGAGCCGCTCCGCCGACGGCAAGGCGCCGCTGGCCGCCATGCTGGCCAAAGCACGGCGCTCCCTGGCCGCAGCGGAGGCCCACCTGGAACGCGGCGAACCCGAGTTTGCCTCCGGGCGAGCGTACTACGCCGTCTTCCACGCCATGCAGGCCGCTTTGCTGACCAAGGGGCTGACCTTCGCCAAGCATTCCGGGGTCATCAGCGCTTTCGCGCAGCATTTTCTCAAAACCGACTTCCTGCCGCGCGAGTTCGGCCCGATGGTCCAACGGCTGCGCCGTGACCGGGAAACCGGAGAGTACAGCTACCTGGAAAGCATCACCCGCGCCGCGGCAGAGCGGAACCATGCTGACGCGGAGCGGATTGTCGCGGCCGTGGCCAGACTCATCAAAGCGGCTGAGAAGGGACCATGTTCAAGCTCTACAACACGCTGACGCGCTCCAAGGACGAGTTTGCGCCGATTGACCCGCCCAACGTCGGGCTCTACACCTGCGGGCCGACGGTCTACAACTACGCACATATCGGCAATCTCAGGACTTACGACTTCGAGGACGTCCTCAAGCGCGCGCTCTCGCGCTTCGGCTTTCAGGTCAAGCACGTCATGAACATCACCGACGTCGGCCACCTGACCAGCGACGCCGACACCGGCGAGGACAAGATGGAGCTGGGCGCCCGGCGCGAGGGCAAGTCCGCCTGGGAGATTGCCGCGTTCTACGCCGAAGCCTTCCGCCAGGACTGCGCCCGCTTGAACATCCTGCCGCCGGACGTGGTCTCGAAGGCCACCGACCACATCCCGGAGATGATCGCGCTGGTCAGCCGCCTGGAGGCCAAGGGCTTCACCTATCGCCTGGCCGACGGCATCTACTTCGACACCGCCAGGTTCCCGGCCTACGGGGCCATGGCCCGCCTGGACATCGAGGGCCTGGAGGCCGGCGCGCGCGTCGAGGTGGTCGAGGGCAAGCGCAACCCGACGGACTTCGCGCTCTGGAAGCTCTCCCCGGCCGGCAGCAAGCGCCAGATGGAGTGGGACTCGCCCTGGGGCCGCGGCTTCCCCGGCTGGCACATCGAGTGCTCGGCGATGAGCATCAAGCACCTCGGCGAGCAGTTCGACATCCACTGCGGCGCGGTGGACCACATCGCCGTCCACCACACCAACGAGATCGCCCAGGCCGAGGCGGCCACCGGGAAGAGCCCCTGGGTGCGCTGGTGGGTCCACGGCGAGTTCCTGATCCTGGACAAGGGCAAGATGGCGAAGTCCGGCGGCGGCTTCATCACCCTCGACGCCGTGGTCAAGCAGGGCTTCGACCCGCTGGCCTACCGCTACTTCTTACTACAAGCGCATTACCGCAGCCAGTTGATGTTCTCCTGGGAGGGGCTGGGGGCCGCCCGGAACGGGCTGGTCAACCTGCGCGAGACGCTGCTGGCGTTCTCCGCGAAGGACCAACCGGCCGCCAAGCCCCCCGCCGAATGCGCCGCGCGCTTCGACGAGGCCGTCGCCGACGACCTGAACATGCCCCGGGCGCTGGCCGCGCTCTGGGAAGCCCTCAAGGACGAGAGGCTCTCCGCCGCGGAGAAGCTGGCCCTGGCCGCGCACGC
>Ga0315286_10001739_pt1 | contig 19898 bp, 16 predicted proteins | sample YL17G10_0_MG_FD_205038 | JGI IMG/M metagenome (GOLD analysis project Ga0315286, IMG submission 205038) | Sediment microbial communities from Yellowstone Lake, YNP, Wyoming, USA - YL17G10_0 | ecosystem: Environmental > Aquatic > Freshwater > Lake > Sediment | place: USA: Wyoming | collected... | reverse complement strand
GTTCCCCCGAAGAAGTCCTCACGTCCCTCCACGCAATCCCGCTCTGGATCACGGCGCTTTGCATCTGAAGATAGTAGTCGGCGTGATCGGTCGCCAGTTCGACGAGCCCCGTGGCGGTAAGCCTCTCGTGGAGCGTCCGCAGGAATTCGCCCGTGATGAGGCGTCTCTTTCGGTGACGGCGTTTGGGCCAAGGATCGGGGAAGTAGATATGGAATATCGACGCCCCTTCGTTCGGCAGACCGTGTTGAACCGTCTCTCGGGCATCGGCCCTCAGGAACTTGATGTTTTCGAGCCGCCGCTTTTCGCATCTTTCCACGGCGTACTTCATCCACTTCCAGATGACATCGATTCCGAGGAAGTTGATCTGCGGGTACTGCGCGGCTCTCGCGATGAGAAACTTCGCTTTCCCGCACCCAATCTCGATTTCCACGGGGTTTTGGTTCCCGAAGATTTCCTGGAGCGGGGGAAGCGCCCGTGGTTCCGCGGTCAACAGCGCCTGGACGGGCTCGCCGACGTATCGAACGCTCGTCTCGTTAACGCCGTTCCCGTGTGTACTGTCATGTAGTGTGGGATCTTTTATCACGGTCGTCCTGAATGTCGTCAAACACACTTGCGGGGAGTGAACAGAGCGATTATGCCACAAGCATCAAACCGCGACAACCGCTGCGAGAGGCTAACGGGCCGCCGAAGCCGTGCGGGCGATCCCGTGGAGCATTCCCGCGAAAACGAACTGGTGTGCGGGATAAAGCGCGTACCAGTAAAGTAGGCCGCTGAGGCCGACCGGGTCGAACACGGCCGTCTGGCGGATCACGGCCCGGCCGTTGTCTTCACCAAGTTCGAATTCGAGCCACGCCCGCCCAGGAAGTCTCATCTCCGCCGCGAGACGAATCAGTTTGCGGGGAACGAGAGCTTCGACCCTCCAGCAATCGACGACATCACCCACGCGGAGCGTATCCGGGTCGCGGCGCCCCCGCCGCATGCCGACCCCTCCGAAGAGCAGGTCGATCCATCCCCTGAGAGTCCATACCCAGTTCGCGAAAAACCAGCCGTTCTTCCCGCCGATCCGCTGGACGACGTTGAAAACCGCGTCGACCTTGACCGGAACGGCCGCCGTTCGCGAGACAACGACGCGGCCGCCAAAACGGACACCACCCCAGTCGCGGAGTGTATCTCCCGAGGAAAGCGCATCCGACCACCGGGTCTCGGCGAATTCGCGATCTTCGTTGCAAAGCGCGGCGGCGACGGCTTCCCGAACACCCATGGGTCTTATGTTAAAAACTGTTTGGGCTCGTTCATCCCTGACGAGAGTCGGGTGCCTGACACCGTCGATGAGCTTGCGCCCGACACGAGCGTAGAGCGGCGTGACGAGCCCCAGCCAACGGCTCGAAAGTCCCGGTGTGAGCACGGGGACTGGAATGAGGAGTCTCCTGAGCCCCCGTTGGCGTGCGTACTCCTTCATGAGCCCGCCGTATGAGATCACGTCCTTGCCGCCGATTTCGAAGATGGGGTTGCCGTCGATTTCCAGATCGAGAGCGGAAACGAGATACTGAAGGAGGTCGCCGACGGCAATGGGTTGCGCGGGGATGGAAACCCAACGCGGTGTCGTCATGATGGGCAGGCGTTCGGTCAGGGCGCGAATGAGTTCGAAAGAGAGGCTTCCCGAACCGAGAATGATCGAGGCTCTGAACTCGATCACTTGAACACCGGACTGTCTCAGCAGCTCGCCCACCTCTTGGCGGCTTCTGAGGTGGGGTGAGAGGTCCGCATTGGGGTCGCCCAATCCGCCGAGGTAGATGATTCGTTTGACCCCGCATTCCCGGGCCGCGCCTCCGAAATTGCGCGCCGCGACGCGGTCCTTCTCTTCGAAATCCCCCGAGGACCCCATGGAGTGGATCAGATAATATGCAGTATGCACGTCACGAAGGGCCGTCAGGAGGGAACCCCTGTCGAGCGCGTCACCCGCGACGACCTCGTCGTCGGGCTCAGCCTTGTCTCGGACATGCTCCGGTTTTCTCGCGAGGGAGCGGACGTGATACTTCTCGCGGTCCAGCACCCCGAGAAGCCTTCCCCCGACGTAGCCGGTCGCGCCCGTGATGAGCACAATCGGCTTAGTGTTCGATCGTGGTTCTGGCGTCGATGCTGTCATTGTTTTTTCCGAATCTGTGCGAGTGACTCGAGCGCGCGGTCTGGGGCGAAAGAGTGATCGACGATAGGCCGAGGATACGTCGCGCCGGAGTCTTCTCTCCACGGGAAATCGGCGAATTCGGGGCGAAGCGGGGAGTCTGGAGTGGGTGGCGAATGGTACAGGAGATGGTAGGCGAACTCGCGCCACCCCAGTTGTCTCAGGAAATCGTCGGCATCCTGGGTTCCGCTCCTCTTGTCGTCTGCGGGCGTGCGCCGCGGCGATTCGTGCCAGACACGGCGCGGGCTGATTTCTCCAAAGTGGAGATGCGGGGAAAGACGCGAGGTTCCTCGGATATCTGGACGGTTCCTGCCCGCCGTGTACGAGGCGACTCCTTCGGCGAGGAACCCGTCGAGCGCGGAAGCGGCTCCGGCCTCGCCGGGTGTCCATGCGTCACGAATCCCCTTGGCCCAGTCGAGCCGCGGCAGGAGCTCAAGTTCGCGCAAGGAAACCGACGAGGGCCAGGAGTCCGGCCGTGGGAATTCTTTGGGGGCCGGTATCGGGCCGAGGGGAGAGGGGAGCGCGAGACATGCCTTCCAGAACGGTGTGAACACCTTGAACGGCTCCCGCTGGTTTGTCCGGACGGCGTCGGGATCAAACAGTAGCGAGCCTCCGAAACTCTCCGAGTGTGCGCCGGCTATTTTCAACGCGATGGAAACACGTTTTTCCGCGGCCACGGCGGCAGGTTCGTAGCGCCGATTTCAGAAAACCGAATCGGCACCCGCCTTTTTCGCCGTGAGCGGGAGCGTTGAGACGGGGTCGCCTTTGACGATGACGAGCCGCGACCCCAAGCGCTCGAGGCTCTCCGCGAGCTTATCCAATGAGTGGTCAAGCCACCACCGACTTGCTGTCCCGTAAGCCCACTGATCTTCGGCCTCAGGCGCCCAGACGTAAACAGGGAGGGCGGCGCGGTGCCGGAGTGCGGCCTGAAGAGCCGGATTGTCATCCAGGCGAAGGTCCTGTCGAAACCAGACGATGGAAAGAGATTGGGTAAACATGGGCGCGATCCAAATGCGGGGCCCCGGGGCGGACCGGCGGACAGTCCGTCGACCGTATCCGCCTCTGGGCCTCACGCGTCCTAGAAATAGAAGTGGAAGCCGATCGTTGTGAGATTGTTCCCGAAGGTCGAAATGGTGGTGAAGGAGTCCGCACCGACATCCTCTTTGACCTCGTCGGGGACCGACGTCGTGTTGATCGCCACGCCGTGTGTCGCTTCGACGGAGAAGTGGTCGCCGAAGAACAACTCGCCGCCGAGGCTCAGGACGAAGTCGATGCTTGTCCACTTCGCGTCAGCCGAGCCCGTGCCGTATTTGCGGTCATCGAGAAGACCGAGGACGACCGACGGTCTGAAGAAGAAGTGCGCGTTGTCGACGTCGTACAGCTTGATGGGGACGCCACCCTCGAACCAGAAGCTGAACGTGCTGACGGCACCTTCGGTCTGGGGATCGGTATCAATTACATCGCTGCTGTTGAAACCGAGCCCTGCGTCGACGGCGACCATGTTGTTCACCCAATAGCGACCGCCGATCGGTGCGTCCGAGTTGTGAAATCCCAGAGAGAGCTTTCCCGTCATGTCCTTCGCGACCGACGGAGAGACTGCCGCGACGAGCAGCGCGAGGGCGACGGCTAGTAGTTTTCTGGACATCGTATACCTCCTGTTTTGAAACGGGGGCGACCCTTTGCCGCCCCCACAACGAGTAGAATCGCGATAATGATTCCAGAGTTTTCCTTTGCTTGCCACTCTTTTCGAAGAGATGGGTTCAGTCCCGGGTCTCGTGAGGACCTCAGGACGACGCGCCTTCGGAGAGGGTTTGATTCAAGAAGGCGTGGATCTCCGAGGGGCTTCGCACATTGTCCCGCTTTTTTCTCAGTCTTCGAGGATAGACGATGAGGGGTTCCGTCTGTGGGCCGCCGAGCCCTCCGTGTGTGCCGACCTGATCTTCAAACGTGACGACGAAACCGTTTTCCAGCAAGCTGCCGTTGACGATGATGTCCCCCGAATGGGGGAAACCGCCGAGCTCCGAGAGGGCTCTTATGACGTACTCGTCGTTCTTCCCGTTCAAGTAGGGGAGCAGGGGATCCTCGCCTTCAACTTCTCCCAATCTGAGCTTTCGCATTCCCGTTTTGCCGATGATCAGGGTTTCGCCGTCCTCCCGGACCGTTGCGATGAAACCGATCCCCGCGTGTCCCACGAGCATCTCGAGAAGGTTCGAGTGGTTCTCGAGGAGGTGTTCGGTCGTAAGTCTCTCGGGAGTGTGAGTGAGGTACACGTGGGCGAGGTTACCGCTCGCGCAGACGACAAACGCTTCCTCTCCTTTTTCCTCGGCGGCGGCTTCGGTGATCTTCTCGCTCAAGCGTTCCAGGGTCCTCCGCTGTCTCTTCAGCGACCTCTTGCCGTAGACCTGGTCGACCCTCTTCATTTCCCTCAAGAGTGTGTGGAAGTAACCCACCTCCGCGGTGCTCCCGGTGGGTTCCACAATTGGTTGCTGGAGTGTCTCACCGATGATCTCAGGGAGGCTTTTCCCGTAAAGCCGTCGGAAGGGGATGCTCTCCGACTGGCCGTGGTCGGAAAGGACGACGAGATCGAAATGCCTGGGCGCTTTTTTGGACGTCGTGCGGAAAATCTTTTTGATCTGACGGTCGATTCCGGTAAGGGTGCCGAGCGCGTCGGCGGAGCCCGGGCCGGCGTGGTGGGCGACCATATCGTACCCGACGTAGTTCGCGTAGATGATGGGTATCCCCCGGACCACGTCCTCCATGACGAAATACGTGGTGGCCTCGCGAAAGCCGGCGTTCGCGATCGCACGCAGAAAGGAGAACTTTACGCTCCGTCGAATCCTTGCCTTCGAGCGTCTGAAGAGATCTGTAAACGCTTGAAGACGGTCGATGACGAAATCCGCGATCACGAAGAAGATCATCCGCGTGTACAGGTAAGGGTGGAGCGAGAAGATGGCGAAGTCCTCGAGCTCGGCACGGTGGGTTTTGAGATCTCTGTCCCCCAACGTGCTCAACGTGAGGATTCTCTTGCTCGCGCCCCCGTGGATGAGCGAGTTGATGCAGCTGCCGTTTTTTAGAAGCGGATGGGGGTACGATGCGAACCGCTCGTCGACGGCGCTCATATCCGCAGAGCTCGAAGAGATGACAAGACGTCGAGCCCGCTTGTCGTACCACCGGAATCCCGGTATGTCATAACAGCTCCCGTAGAAGAGGCTCGCCTGGACCGACGAGGTCTGCGACGGCAGACCGGAAAACCAGCTCCGTATCGCGTATCTCTTTCGTTTGATGAGGTCGTTGAAAAAAGGCATCTTCCCCTTTTTCAAAGCCCGCTTGAGCGTGAGGTACGACAGACCGTCGATTTGGAGGACGACGATGCCCCTCTCGTGCCGCTCCACTCTCCCTCGCCGCGTCATGGTGCTGAATTTGTCCATGAGAGTGGCGTAAAACGAGTAATCGTCGCTCAAGCGCAACACGTTGCCGAGAAGGGTGTTGACGAGAGTGAGGACGACGACCCCGGCGACCGCGGATGCGAAGTTCTCTATCACGAACGGACCGATCATCAGATGCGCGAGGTAGAACAGGGCCGCGTTCAAGAGAAACGTGGCAAGACCCAGCGTGACGAAGGTGATCGGGAGCAGCAGGAGGATAAGGATCGGTCTCACGAGGGCGTTGAGAAGTCCGAGGAGGAGGGCGACCACGAAGGGGGAGAGGTACCAATAGGGCGCGTCCTGGCGAAAGTAGATCTTCGGCAGGACCGCCGCCGTTGCGGCCACGGAGACGGCGTCAGCCACCCAGACCAAGGTGTAACGGAGCAGGAGGTTGCGGAGGACGCGGATATTGAGATTTAGCGGTTGCATTTTTGTGACGGAGTGAGCATTTTACCACTAATAAAAACCCCACGACCCCCCCGAGACTCGGGCCGATGCGTTGACGGAGACGGAGTTGCTTCTACGGGTCTGATACTTGCTCCGTGGGACCCGAGTCGGCTCGCCGATTCTCAAACCCCATCGACGAGAACAGTCCAGTCGCGTCCGAACCGGTCGAGGAGTTCAACCGCCATCCAGGAGCATACTATGCAGCTAAAGGGGCCGGATTTCCAGAAAAACACGCGGATCACGTTTGTCGGACATTCGACGACTCTGATCGAAATGTCCGGTGTGCGTGTGCTCACCGATCCGGTCATCCGCGACAAATTCCGGCTTCTGAGAAGGCGAAACAGGGTCTGCACGAAGTGTATCGACATCGGATCGCTCGATGCGGTCGTTCTCTCGCACATGCACTTCGATCACATGGATTACCCATCGCTTCGTATGGTTCCTCGAGAAGTTCCCATCATCGCACCCATAGGAGCCGGGCGTTACCTCCGCAGAAAAGTCGGGCACGATGTCGTCGAGATGAAGGTCGGCCAGTCCGTTCGGATCGGGGAGGTCGAGATTCACGCGACGCCCTCGCTCCACGACTCCGGTTTCTACTGGCCGCTCTGGTACCCCAAGGGAGTGTTGAGTTTCATGTTCGTCGGGTCGCAGACGGTTTTCTTCATCGGCGACACGGCGCTTTTCGATGATCTGCGCGACGTCGGGCGGGACTTCGGGATCGACGTTGCGATGCTCCCCGTATGGGGGTGCGGGCCGTATCTCCGCGGCCATCACATGACTCCGTCGGAAGCCGCGGAGGCCCTGTCGATGCTCTCACCGCGAATGGGGATTCCAATCCACTGGGGTACCGTTCACCCGGTCGGCCCGGTCTGGAAAAAAATGGCATTCCTCACGGATCCCCCGCATCTTTTTGCCCGCGAAGCGGCGCGCAGAGCGCCGATGACCGAGGTCCGTATTCTCGCTCCCGGCGACAGCACGGTCATCGGTTCGCCGGCCGCGGGCGATTTGTTCCTCGAGAAGCTGGGGCTCCACGAGGCCTGGGCCCAGCCCGGCTAGCCCGACGCGTGGTCGGGTCACGGGAGAGCCTCGCACGCTCCTGATCCTCCCGGTTCTACACTTGTTTTCCAAAACTCGTTGCCGCAAAGCTGCGGGCTGTGATATCCATTGTGTCGCTGCGAAACGGCAGTGGTGAGCTTGGCACACTCTCGCGGGAGCGGGGCATGAAATCCCTCGCCGCACCGCGCGAGCAAGAGCGCCGATCAGCGCTCGTCGAAATACTACGGAGGACAACGGGTCGCCGGTCCGTTGGAGCGTTGAGACGTCCCGCGTGACCCACCAATCCAGGAGACAGGTGATCATGAACTCAATGCCGCTTTCCGCGGGGCGAAGACCCGCCGCGCGCACGGTCCGCGTGATTGTTTTTTCTATCCTGTGTTTTATGACGCTCGCTTTTCTCATCTCGGTTCCTGCCGGTGCGGTGGGCGAGACCGCCGCGTCCTCGGCCGCCGAAGCGCGGCACGTGGGTGGCGGCGAGGCGAGTCTCGTTCTGCCCGACCTCACGCAAGCTCGATTTCTCGGTCTGGATGGCCGGGACCTTCTCATGTGGGGCCTTCTGATTTGCGTGGCCGGGCTTCTCTTCGGTCTCGTCAACTACATGCGTGTGACGCGGCTCCCCGTCCACGCATCCATGTCGGATATCGCCGATCTTATCTGGGAGACGTGCAAGACCTATCTCATTACGCAGGGAAAATTTCTGCTGATCCTCGAAATTTTCATCGGGTTGATCATCCTGCTCTATTTCGGCGTTCTTCTAGGGTTCGAGCCGCTCCGTGTGGCGGCGATTCTTGCTTTCAGCCTGGTCGGCATTGGGGGAAGCTATGGGGTCGCCTGGTTCGGTATTCGAATGAACACGCGAGCGAACTCCCGATTGGCCTTCGCCAGTTTGGCGGGGGCGCCGCTCCCCCTGAACACCATCCCCCTGGAGGCGGGGATGAGCATCGGTATGGCGCTCATTAGTGTCGAGTTGTTCGTGATGCTCTGCATCCTTCTCTTTGTTCCCGGCGACTGGGCGGGACCCTGTTTCATTGGGTTTGCCATCGGAGAGTCGCTGGGCGCGGCGGCGCTGAGGATCGCCGGCGGGATCTTCACCAAGATTGCGGACATCGGTTCCGATTTGATGAAGATCGTTTTCAAGATCAAAGAGGACGATGCGCGGAACCCCGGCGTCATCGCCGATTGCACCGGTGACAACGCCGGCGACTCGGTGGGGCCGACCGCGGATGGTTTCGAGACGTACGGTGTGACGGGGGTGGCGCTCATCTCGTTCATCGTGCTCGCCGTCGCCGACCCGATAAATCAGGTGAAGCTCCTGGTCTGGATTTTCGCCATGCGTATTCTGATGGTCGTGGCGAGCGGCCTCTCATACCTGATCAATCATGGTCTGAGCCGCCGGCTCTACGGCCAGGCTCGGGAGATGAATTTCGAGGCGCCGCTCACTCACCTCGTGTGGATCACGTCGTTGGTTTCGGTCGCGCTCACCTATGTCGCGTCCTACACGCTCATCGCGGATCTGGGTGACGGGACCCTGTGGTGGAAACTCGCCACCATCATCACCTGCGGGACACTGGCCGGTGCCGTCATCCCGGAGTTGGTCAAGGTGTTCACGTCGACCAAATCGCGGCACGTTCGCGAGGTCGTGACGTCAGCCCGTGAAGGTGGCGCGTCTCTCGGCATCCTGTCAGGGTTTGTCACTGGGAACTTCAGTGCCTACTGGCTGGGTCTTGCGATCATCGCCCTCATGGCCATCGGCTACGGAGTGAGCACACAGGGGGTGGGCGAGCTCATGATCGCGCCCGCCGTTTTTGCCTTTGGACTGGTGGCGTTTGGGTTCCTGGGGATGGGACCCGTCACCATCGCGGTGGACTCGTATGGCCCCGTCACCGACAACGCCCAGTCGATCTACGAACTTTCTCTCATTGAGCAGATCCCGGGTGTCAAGGAGGAGATCAAAAAGAAACACGGGTTCTCGGTGGATTTCGAGCGGGCGAAGCGCCTGCTCGAGGAGAACGACGGCGCGGGGAACACGTTCAAAGCGACGGCAAAGCCCGTTTTGATCGGCACCGCGGTGACCGGCGCCACAACGATGATCTTTTCCATCATCGTGCTTCTCACCGACCGTCTGCGCCCCGACCTTGTGGCCAACCTCTCGGTGCTCCACCCAGAGTTCCTCCTCGGACTGATCACAGGCGGCGCCGTGATCTACTGGTTCACGGGGGCGTCGACACAGGCGGTCTCGACCGGCGCCTACCGGGCGGTGGAGTTCATCAAGCGTCACATCCGCCTGGAGGGGGCAACGCGGGCCTCGGTCGCCGACAGCAAGAAAGTCGTAGAGATCTGCACCAGGTACGCGCAACGCGGCATGTTCAACATTTTCCTGGGGGTGTTCTTCGCGACGCTCGCTTTTTCGTTCTTCGAGCCGTTTTTCTTCGTGGGCTACCTCATTTCGATCGCTATTTTCGGTCTCTACCAGGCGATCTTCATGGCCAACGCGGGCGCAGCCTGGGACAACGCAAAGAAAATCGTGGAAACGGAGCTCCACGAGAAAGGCACAGAGCTCCACGCGGCGACGGTGATCGGAGACACTGTGGGGGACCCGTTCAAGGACACGTCGTCGGTGGCCATGAACCCGGTCATCAAGTTCACGACTCTGTTCGGTCTTCTCGCGGTGGAGCTTGCGGTGAGCCTCACGGCCCAACAAGGGCGGGGAATCACCTTGCTGTTTTCGGCGATCTTCCTGGTTGTCTCGATGTTTTTTGTGTGGCGCTCGTTCTACCGGATGCGGATAGAGACTGGGTCGGCCGAAGGTGCGGCCGTCTCCCGCGGGAAATAGCCGGCGGCGCGCTTGTATGTGCGGTGGAGGGTCGTCGTAGGCCCTTTCGCGGGAACGAGCGAGGATCGCCCGCCGCGGGTCCTGTCGCCGATTTCCCCGTCCGTGCTCGCAGGCTGCGCGCGGCACGGGGGCCCCATCGGCGCCACCCGCGGTGGGAAGCCGAGCGAAGTGGAGCGAGGGCTTACGACGACCCTCCACCGCACTCTTTCACGATCGATGAAGTTCGGGGGATGGCCACTGCGTCAGTCGGACTCGATGGGTTTGATGGCCGCCCCTTCCTCTGTGTCCATCTCCTCCGGCGTGAAGCAACGCCCCATGTAGTCGAAGAAGAAGATCCGCGAGTCGTTGGTGTTGTAGCCGTATAGCGTGTCGCCCTTTTCGTGGAACCTGACATTCAAATCCGGCTCGGAGTAGAAAAGCTTCAACGCGCTCCCTTGTCCCAGCGCGGCGACCACGTTGTATTTGTACCAGCCGTCTTCGGAGGTGTACACCATGAAAAGGTTTTTTGGAGGGCTTTGCGTCTGCCCCTTCACCGTGACATCGTCGAACGTGTGTTTAGCGATCACGGCGCGTCTCAAAACGAAGTCGTTTGGAAGGGGAAGATCGGGTCGCAAATAGTTCGTTTCGTTGGCGCGCACCTTCGTATAGCAGATGATCGCGGCGAGGCCGATCAAGATCACAGCGGTGGCGGGGACAAATCGCCGGTTCCAGTCGCGGACCACCTTGAAAAGGTCTTCCACGACGGGCGCCATCAGACAGAGGACGCCCACCGACGGGATGTAGTTGTGGAGATAGAAGGCGTGGCCCTCGAGAAACAAAAGGGGAAGAATCGTGAGAACGTAGTAGGCCGTCGAGAAAATGACGACCCGTTTTCTGCCCTTCGCCAGGCTGTAAATCAGAAGGATCGCCAGGACGACGTGCGCTGAAGTAAGTCCGGTCGAACTCACATCCACCACAAAGGGCATCACGACGGAAAAAGCAAACACCCAGTCGAGATAGGTGAAAAGGTTTGTTATCACGTTGGCGCCGATCCGGTATTTGTACGGTCCCTCCTCGGGAACTCCTTTCGAAGCGGCCATGTAGACGAGGTACAAGACCATGAGGGCAAGATATGGGGCCGTGTCACGCAAGGCCCTTCCCGCGCGGTTTCGCGCCGGTCCCACTTTTTCCTTTGTGTAGGCGTACAGGAAGAGGAGGAGCGGGAGCGCATACGTCTGCTCCAAGCTCAGCAGTGCGAGAACATAGGCCGACGCCGCAAGGACGACGAGAAGAGGGCGCTTCGTGTCCACCGCCCGGACTCCAAGGATCAATCCGGCGAGCATGAACGCTTGCCCGGCAAGCTGCTGGATGCACGATATCCACGCGACCACGTCGAAAAAACCAACGTGAAACGCGAAGAGCGCTGTTGCGACGAGGGCGGGGATGCGCTCGATGCGGAATCTTCTCAGCAATACAAAAACGAGCAGGGTATTGAGCACGTGGATCGCGAGAGACACGAGATGGTAGGGGAGCGGGTTCAACCCGAAGAGTCCGTGCATCACGCCGAAATAGGCAATCTTCGTCAGAGGGCGGAAGAGATCCGATTCGCTCCCGAAGGTATTTGCCACAGTTGCATTCCGGTCGAACGCGACGTTGGCGAGCAGTGTGAAATCATCCTGGAGGAAGTAGTACCTCGTAATGGGATAAAAGCAGATCACCGCGATAACGCCTACGAGCAGTACGTAGGCGATCGTGCGACCGGTCCGACCGGGTTTGTTTTTCTGTCGTGGCTTAGCCATCTTCGTGACGATCCCACTCCGTGAAGCCGGCGCTTTCCAAAAGATCATACCGGCTCTTCACCATGCCCAGCTTGACGTAGACGGTCTTCGCAACCGAATTCTCACCGTCCACGTAAAGACGAAGCCCGCAGACGTTGCCGGCGGACCGCGCCATCTGTTCGACGTAACGGTGAAGGGCTCGGTAGATGCCCCTCTTGCGGTGCTCGGGTCGGACGTATACGCTTTGGATCAACCAATAGTAAGCGTTCCGCCAGTCGCTCCACTCGTGTGTGACGAGAACACTACCGACGGGGTCGCCGTCCACTTCAGCCACGACGTAAAACCCTCTCGACGGATCCTCGAACACCGAACGCACGCCGGCGCTCACCACTGGATGAGGCAGTTCCTTCCCCTCCGTTTCTTCCGCGATCGCGCGGTTGAAGCGCACGAGTGTATCAACGTCGGTGAGGGTGGCTTGGCGTATGTTTGTTTCCATGTCTCGCGTCAATAGAGCAAAACCATCTTGCGGGTCTGTGTAAAGTCTCGATTGCGCAAGCGAACGGGACTACTTGGCCTTTACCGCCTCGACCTCGAGCTCGATCTGTACATCGTCCCCCGCAACGAGACCGCCGTTGTCCAGCTTCTTGCTCCACGATACCCCGTAATCCTGCCGGTTGAGCTCGGTCTCGGCCGACAAACCGAGGCGTGTGTTTCCCCAGGGATCCGTGATGACACCGGCGATGGTGAAGGGGATCTTGATCTCTTTGGTCACTCCGTGCATCGTCAAATCGCCGATGGCCGCGTATCCGTCGCCTGCCTTTTCGATCCGCTTACTCTTGAAAATGATTTCCGGAAACTTGGCCACCTCGAAAAAGTCCGGGCTTCTCAGGTGATCGTCGCGTTTCGGCTCCTTTGTGTCGATGCTCGTGGCCTTGATGGTTACCTCGACGCTCGACTTGGTGATGTCTTTGTCGTCGTAGAGTATCGTTCCCGCGAACTCGTTGAACTCCCCTTTGACCTTGGTGACCACCAGGTGCCGGACAATGAACTGGATCGAGGAGTGGGCCCGGTCGATCGTGTACGTGTCAGCGGCCCAGCTCGTACCCGTCATGAGTCCGACGGCGAACAGGCTGACCGCGATGGCGAGTCCTTTTTTCAGACGCATGAGAACCTCCTTTTTTCGTTCGTGCAGAGTTTTCTTCCAACTTCTTTAGAGTATTTTACTTGGCCGTCCGGTTTTCAAGGAAATTCATCCTCGAAGCCCTACGGTTTCCGTCGTTTGAGATAGGGGAACATCTTGTGGTTCACCGCGGGGAACGGGTATTCATCCGTCTCGTCGACGAGGATCCACCGGAAGTCCGTCGGGCCGTTCAGTCTTATTTCGCCGGCCGTGTATTCGCAGTCGAAGACATCGACGGCAACTCTGAAGTGCGAATACGCGTGATCGACACGTGTGATGAAACCGGTCACCCCGACAGAGAGATTCACCTCTTCCGCGATTTCGCGCCTGCACGCCTCTTCGGGGGATTCCCCCTCTTGGACCTTTCCACCGGGAAACTGCCAGAGCCCGCCGAGAAGCCCGGATTCCTTCCTGCGTGTGATGAGGACCCGGCCGTCCTTGCGGATCACGCCGACGGCGATGTGGTGCTCGGGTGTCATTCTGCGTGGGGCGCGCATGGGGTAGGACGCCTGAAGCTCCGCGGCGAAGGCCCGGCAGTACTCGGACACGGGGCAGCGATCGCACGCCGGTTTTCGCGGGTTGCAGACGGTCGCGCCGAGTTCCATGATCGCCTGGTTGAACTCTCCGGGGTTCGACTGGTCGAGCAGCGTATCCGCACGTTCTTTGAAAACACGCGCAGACGACGGGGCGTTCGCGGGCGCGTCGACGAGGAACACCCGTGCCAAAACCCTTCTCACGTTTCCGTCGACGACGGCGTGCGGTTTCCCGTAGGCGATGCTCATCACAGCAGCGGCAATGTACTCACCCACACCCGGAAGCGCTCGAAAGAGCGAGTACTCGCGCGGGATCTCTCCGCCCATTTCCGCGGCGATCATACGGGCCGCGCGGTGGAGGTTTCTCGCCCTCGCGTAGTACCCCATTCTCTCCCAGATCTTGAGAACCTCCTCCAGCGGTGCGCCCGCCAACGTGCAGATGTTGGGGTATTTCGCAACGAACCGATGGTAGTAGGGGATGACGGTTACGACCTGTGTCTGCTGGAGCATGACCTCGGAGATCCAGATCAAATAAGGATCCCGTGTGTTTCGCCACGGGAGGTCCCTTTTGTGCGCGGCGAACCAGACGAGGAGAGCCCCGCGGAAAACGTTATCACGAGAGGTCAGAAGAAGGTCGTCGGGAAAAGTCATACGATGGCAAGCATCCGATCGACGGCGCGTTTGGCCTTGACACGAATCCCTTCGGGGACGTCGATCACGTGTTGGTTGTATTTCAAAGAATCCCGTGTCATCTCCAGAGTGATCTGATTCATGTGGGGGCAGCGATGGCTGCACATCCTCAGCATCTCTTTTTCGGGGTTCTCGGCGACGATGTTGTCGCCCATGCTGCACTCGGTGAGGAGAAGATACCGGGGGGCTTTCGTTTGCTTGACGTACTTGATCATGGCCGAGGTGCTCCCCGAAAAGTCGGACGCCTCGACGACATCGGGGCTGCACTCCGGGTGTGAGAGCACGACGACGTCGGGGAATTGCTTGCGAACGAGTCCGATGTCTTCGACGGTGAAAAGCTCGTGGACCTCACACTTGCCGTGCCACCCGATCATCTGGTAGTCCACGTCGGTGTCCCGTTTCTCAACGCCAGACGGACCCTTGACGGGGAAGATGATATGCCTACCCGTTTCCTTGGCGACGTTTTTGGCAAGGTACTCGTCCGGCAGGAAGATCACCGTGTCGGACACGAGAGAGTTCACGACGGCAGCCGCGTTCCCCGACGTGCAGCACACATCGGACTCCGCTTTGACATCCGCGTATGTATTGATGTACGTAACGACCGGCACACCCGGGAACAGCCGCTTGAGCTCTCTCACATCTTCACCGGTGATGCTCGCGGCGAGCGAGCAACCCGCCTCCATCGACGGGATGAGAACGGTCTTCTCCGGGCTGAGAATCTTGGCCGTCTCGGCCATGAAGATCACCCCGCAAAAGACGATCGGATCCTTGTCGGTTGCGGCCGCCCGGCGGCTGAGTTCGAGCGAGTCTCCCTTGAAATCCGGAACGAAATGGTACAGCGCGGGCTCCATGTAGTTGTGCCCGAGGATCACCGCTCCCCGCTCTTCTTTGAGCTTTCTTATCTCGCAGACCAGCTCCGCCTTGTAGCGAAGCTCGAAGTCGGGAGCGACGTTCCGGAGCTTCTCCCGCATTTCGTCATAGACGGCTTCGACTTCGAGGCGAACCATGGGTCGATCATTCCTTCCGCATGAATGAGTGTCACTGTGGAAGCTAACAGATATCACTGAAAAGTCAAGATTCGGCGGCTAAGTCGGAGATTGTCGGCGGAAGGGACTTGCCCTAGTCGAGCGCGCCCAACGCGTGATCACCCGGACGCGCGTTTTCGCGTATCGCTTTCGCGAGGAGGTCCTCCAGCCGCCCGTCGGCGCGCACGTCTTGCAGGACGTTTTGCGCCTCGTAGAAGGCTAGACGGCGACCTCTGTTCAGTCGGCGTCCTCGTTTTCTTCGCCGTCGTCCACGATGACTTGGGCGTCTCCCTTGACCTCCACCTTGAACGGGATGTCCATCGAATCGATGTGGAATGTCCGGCCGATTCTTCCGATCTCAGCAGGGTTGATGTTGCCCACGATGTTGATGAATGCGGCCTCGTCATCGTCCCCGACGACCATCACCACCAGTCCCCGAATGTCCTCGTCGTCTCCGGGGAGCAGGTAGACGTGTACCTGTTCGTCTTTTTCCCGCACGCGCACGGCAATCTCCCAACCCTTTTTTTCGAGCTGCGTCGCCACATCGTGAACCTTGTCCATCAACTGTTCCATGGAGGCGCCATGGACCGGAAAGATCTGAACCTTCACGTACTCGATCTTGGAGAGGACGTTGCTGAGCTCGGGATCTTCGTCCTTGACCGCCTCGCGGGCGAGGACGAGGAGTGAGCCTTTCAGGTAGACCTCGACGCTCGATTCCATGTCTCCAAGGATCGGGTCGAAATCGACATACCCCGGCTGTTTGGTGTAGTCCTTCCCCGAAGCGGCTTGGGCCGGCAGCGTGGCGAGTGCGGCGATGCCGATCCACACAATGATGCCTGCGAGAACCCCTCTTCGCGCAGAACCACGAAACCGAACTATTGTGAACCTCCGTGTTTGAGGATAGCCGCAGAAAAGTGCACGTCGAGCGGACACAAACAAGGACGCATAAAGGCGGCGAAAAGTTGCAGGGAATCTCCAGGGGGTTCGTAACTCGTCCACCGATACCCGTAGGGGAGAGCGGTGGCAACGAGCGAGTTTCCGATTTGACTGGAGGGAGGGTGACACGTATATTACTAGCGGCAGGTTCGGTTTACCTAACTTGTTGGAGAATGTGGTAACTTGTTGCAGATAAAGGGGTTGTTGTTCCGACCCAGCGGTGGCCTCGGGCTTCCGCCCGGAGGCAACTGTTGCGGCGGGGCGGCAGGACTTGGTGGGAGGGGCTTTGTGTTTTCCAACCCCAACGCCACGGGGACATGCGGGTGCGGAAGCTCGTTCGGCGTCTAGTCCGTTCGGGCACGCCGGTCGCGACCGCGCCTCGTGTGCGGGTTCAACAAACAGGCGGGATGACCATGAGAAACAACAGACTTTCGCCCAACATGGAAATGTACCTCAAAACGATCCTTCGTCTGGAACAGGCAAATTCGACGGTTCGCGTCAAAGCGATCGCGGACTCGCTCGGTGTGACGATGCCGAGCGTATCGGAGGCGCTCCGCGGCCTCCGCACGAGAAATCTCGTCGACCACTTGTCCTACGGTGAGGTGAGGCTCAGCGAGGAGGGGCGCCGTTTGGCGACGAGCGTGAACGAGCGGTTCGAGCTCCTACGGACGTTTTTTTCGAAGTTGCTTCGGGTCGACGAAGAGACTGCGGATCGTGAGGCGTGCGAGATCGAACACGTCGTCGGTGAAGACACGCTCGGGCGTCTCGCCGCGTTCGTCGAATGGACGACCAATCATGGGGAAGACGTCAGGGATTGCCTCACGCGTTTTCACGAGTATCTGAGCGTGCTCCTCGGCGGCGATTCCGACCGGGCGAGGATCCTCCTCTCAGGGGGCGTCTCGGACGATCCCGTCGATCCGGGTAAGGGCGATTGATTCTCCGTCCCGTTTTCCGCGGCGGCGTTCAGGCGGTCTGTGGTATAGTGAGCGGGAACGCCGATGAGCCGGGATACAGGAAAATTAGCCGTCGCCCTCTACCTGAGGTACTATCTCTCGCCGTCGGAGACTTTTGTCTACAGACAACTCAAGGGCGTATCCGCCGCGTTCCACCCCATCGTTCTGACCTCGCGGGCCTCGAACCTCGATCTTTTTCCCACCGATCCGGTATTCTCGAGGGGGAAGGGTTTTTGGGGAAAGGTGGGGACGCGACTTTTTCGTATGGCCGCGGGACGGTACACCGCCATCACACCGGGTCAATATCGTTACTGGAAACGGATGCTCGTTACGCACCGGGTGCGTCTCGTCCACGCTCACTTCGGCCATTTCGGACTGGATGTGCTTCCCGTAGCGCGGTCCCTGGGAATCCCCCTTCTTGTCACCTTCCACGGTTTCGACGCGTCGAGACTTCTCAAAGACAGGCGTTACACAACGGAGCTCCAACGTCTTTTCGGCTACGCGCACGTGGTGACCGTGTCGAGAAACATGGCGGAGCGCCTGTCTCCGTTTGGCTTGAAAAGCGGCGGATACACGGTGCACTATATCGGTGTTCCGGTCGAGGAGTTCGAGTTCGTGAGAAGACCCGGGATCGCGGAGAGGCGGAGAAAAGGCGAGCCCCTCACTTTCCTCCAGGTCTCGAACTTCGTTGAGAAGAAGGGACACAGGTACACCGTCGAGGCGTTTGCCGGGTACTTTCGCGATCGTTCCCAAGATCGGCTGATCCTCGCCGGGGAAGGGCCGCTCAGGCGGGACATCGAGACGCTCTGCGCGTCCCTGGGGATCCGCGACAGGGTGGTGTTCACGGGTCGAGTGGTAAAATCCCAAGTGGGAGATCTCATGCGGGGTGCCGACGTGTTCGTTCATCACAGCGTCACGAGCCGGGACGGCGACATGGAGGGGATTCCAACGGTGATCATGGAGGCGATGTCGACGGGGCTCGTCGTGGTGAGCACGAGGCATTCGGGGATTTCCGAGCTCATCGACGACGGAGTCGACGGTTTCCTTGTCTCGGAGAAGGACGTGCCCGCATATGTCGAGAGACTCCACGCCCTCGCTCGTACCGACACTGGGATGGGTGAGCGGGCGAGAAAGAAGATCGAGGACAAATTCAACATGTCGAAACAAAACCTCGAGCTCCAAAAAATTTACGAGAGGGTGATCGATGGGGCGCGCATCTGAAACGAAAGACTTCTACGAGGGGTTTGCGGGAGAGGTTTTGCTCGAAGATTTCCACCGCTTTAATTTGCGGCAGGACGCGGTCAGGCGCTTGTGCGAGGAGTTCGTGCCGCGCGGAGCGCGGGTCCTCGAGATCGGGTGCGGCGTCGGGATCAACGTGAAGCACCTCCGGAGAACGGCTTCTCGCGTCGTCGGCGTGGATATCAGCGATCGAAGCATCGAGATCGCGAAGGAGTACGCGGGATCGGCGCACGCCGAGTTCAGAGCGCTCGACATCCTCGAGGGGGCGGACGAACTCGCGCCTCTCGGACCCTTCGACGTCGTCGTCCTTCCCGATGTCATAGAGCATGTCCCCAAGGACAGGTACGCCGGTCTCTTCGCCGCCCTCGAACGTCTCCTCGCCCGGCCGGGGCGGGTTCTCATCACGTATCCAAGCCCGGAGTACCAGGAGTATCTCAAGGCGAACGAGCCGAACGCCCTCCAGCTGGTGGACGAGACCGTGGAACTGGACGACATCATTCGCCACACGTCGCTCGAGCTTGTACACTTCAGTTACAAACACGTGTGGAACAAGAACCAGTACATCCACGTCGTTCTGACCTCTGATCGATCCTTCCGTCCCGAAGGCGTGAACCGGTCGCGGATCGAGCGGCTCGAGTACAGGCTGAGGAAGCGGTGGTGGCGCTACGGGAATCAGCCGTTCTTGAGGAGGATGCGGCGGAGACTCGCTTCGATGGATACGTCGTCCCGCTGAGCTCCTGGGCCGGGTTGTGCCGGGTGTCACATGCGCGCTGCCGTCGTCGCTGTCGATTTTTTTCTTTCGGGCGGCGGTTCGAGCTCTTATATTGGCTGTGATATTCTGCCAGGAATCGCACATCCGATGTCTGCCTGATGGACTGCGGATCAACCATCACCACAAAGTCGACAGCAGACGCTCGTCCCATGCTCCATCGGATCGCTGGCTTGATTTCGAAGGCCGGTTCTCCGGCCGGATGAATACAACTCGAAAAGGAGAAGACAATGCCGTTCGAACTTCCCAAACTGCCCTATGCGTACGATGCGCTCGAACCGTACATCGACGCGAAAACGATGGAGATCCATCACTCCAAGCACCACGCGGCGTACACGAACAACTTCAACGCCGCGCTCGCCAAGCATCCCGAGCTCGAACGCGAGCTCGCGGGTATGAAGGCAGAAGGGATTCTTGCGGATCTGAACAGAATTCCCGAAGACGTACGGACCGCCGTGAAAAATCACGGGGGCGGATACTGCAACCACAACCTCTTCTGGACGATCATGGCTCCGAAGGCCGGGGGGGAGCCGAAAGACGCTCTTGCCGACGCGATTCGTTCCACTTTCGGAAGCTTCGCGGCTTTCAGAGAGAAGTTCTCCGCTGCGGCGGCATCGCACTTTGGCAGCGGATGGGCATGGCTCTCGGTCAAAGACGGCGGGCTCGTCGTTTCGTCGACGCCGAACCAGGACTCGCCGCTCTCGCAAGGGTTGACTCCGATCCTCACCCTCGACATCTGGGAGCACGCGTATTACCTGAAGTACCAGAACCGCCGCCCCGAATACATCGAGACCTGGTGGAACACGGTGAACTGGGGTGAGGTCGCGCGCCGGTTCGAAGCGGCCAGGTAGACCTGCTTTCGAGCAAGGGAGT
>Ga0315286_10001737_pt1 | contig 19903 bp, 14 predicted proteins | sample YL17G10_0_MG_FD_205038 | JGI IMG/M metagenome (GOLD analysis project Ga0315286, IMG submission 205038) | Sediment microbial communities from Yellowstone Lake, YNP, Wyoming, USA - YL17G10_0 | ecosystem: Environmental > Aquatic > Freshwater > Lake > Sediment | place: USA: Wyoming | collected... | reverse complement strand
CCGACTTCAGATTCAGCGGCTCCCTCATGACAAACGTGGACAAGAAGGGAGTTGAAAAGTCAAGAGACTACGCGAAGAGAGCGGAGTCGATGGGGATCCCGATAGAGTACTGGGACAGGGATCGGATTGCGAGTGAGATTGGCACCACCGCGTACGTAGGTGGTTTGTACGACCCGAACGCAGCCGAAGTGAACCCGATGAAGATGGTGCTGGCACTCAAGAAGGCGGCGGAGGCCCTGGGCGTGGTCATCTACGAGAACAGTCCTGTGCTCAAGGCATACGAGAGCAAACCCGTACGTCTACTCGTAGGTGGGAATGAAGGGAAGAATCACACCGTTTCTGCCAGTGCCCTGGTTCTCGGCACGGACGGGTATACGACGAGGCTGGGCTTCTTCAGGAACAGGGTCATCGTTTCTCATACCGAGATGGCGGCGACGACGAAACTCGAGGAAGGCACCTTCTCGAGAATCGGCTGGAACAGCAGAATCCCCTTCCACGACGATCATGTCTACTTGTTCCATTTTGGAACGACGGAGGACAACAGGATTACTATCGGGGCAGGGAATGCAGAATACTTCTTCAACGACAGTATCACCTACAAGAAGAATCTGGATAAAAGAAGAAAGGCGCTGAAGAAAGAGCTGGTCAGGCTCTATCCAACGCTGAAGGATGTGGAGTTCGAGCATGTATGGAGCGGCGTGATGTCGTTCTCCCTCGACATGGCCCAGTCCGTTGGAGTGACGGGCAAGGACAAGAACATCTACTACGGCCTGGCATATGCGGGACATGGCGTTTCCCTTGCGTTCCTGTTTGGCAAGGTCATCGCGGACATCCTTTCAGGCAGAGGAGACGAATGGAAGCAGATGCCATTCTATCAACACAGACTCCCCGCTTATATTCCGCCGGAACCTCTGAGGTTTCTGGCGATCAAGACCTTCATGGGTTATCTGAGATTCCTGGACCTCGCCAGAGGCAGGTAATTCGGAAAGCCTGACTGGCAATGAGCCAGCCACTAAAGTATGCACACGGCTCAATGCTCTGGACGGCGCATTCCGGCCTTTCTAACCTCCTTGTCCCATGTTTTGTCCAACAACGACTGTAGCTCCTTTCTCGACATCGCGAACTTCCCGCCCCCGAGATTGGCTTGGACCGACCTAACAATAGGTCCTTCTATGGCCCACTTCAGTTCTCCCTTGTATGCGCATGGACAATATCTGAAGCGGGGGCGCTTGGACAACAACGCATCGATTATCGCATCCGGGACATCTCTCGGCCGAGGTTCTCTTTCGGCTCTGTGCGCCCCCCTCGGATACCAGTCGAGTAACTCCTTGACTTCCTGGTTGAAGAGCCTTCCTTTGCGTTTCTGCGCAATTCCGAGGATTCTAGGGCGTCCTTTCTGCAAAAGCATAGATCTGTACGTGCCTGGCTCCACCACGCTGACTTTCACGCCGTATTTCCTCAGCCACCTCGAGAGAGTCTCGGAGTAGGCTTCGAGCGCGTGCTTTGTCATGCAATATGCGCCAAGATACTTCGAAGTAGCTAGTCCTCCGATGGAGGTGACATTCACGATACGCCCCTTTGATCTGATGAGGAAGGGAAGCATCGCCTCGGTGACCCTGTGAACACCAAAGACATTCACGTCGAATTCCTGAATCATGTCCTCGATGTCGAGTGCCAATAACGGCCAAAAGATGCCCACACCCGCGTTGTTTACCAATCCGTAGAGTCCTTTCCCCCTCCTCTTGACCGTCTCGGCTGCCTTGATGATATCGCCAGGCTTCGTCACGTCGAGCCTTATGGGCTCCACATTCGGAATGCTCGCGAGAGCTGTCATATCTGACCCTTTGCGGGCTCCCCCGTAGACCAAGTAGCCGGCCTCTGCAAGCTTTTCCGTCGTACTCCTGCCAATGCCTGTGCTTGCTCCTGTCACGAGAACGGGTCCGAAATCCTTCATCGACATTTCCTCCGGGCCTCCGAATAGCCTCCGGAGGTGAAAGGTTTTTCTCACAATCACTTAGAAATATCCATAGGGGAGGAAAGAGGATAACGGAACGAAGAGGCCGTCTGAAACCATGAAGGTGGTACGATAAGAGTATGGGCTGTGAGTCTAATCGTAGTGGGCGTATTGCTAATCATAATTGGATTGGCATTGGGGATAACGGAGCTGAACGCGGGATCTTCGAATCCTATGGTGCCGGAAGCTGCAACTCACGTGCTAGTCGGATTAACGGAATTTGGGATAGTGATTATTGGAGTGATACTCACCATAGTTGGGCTAGTCGCGAGCGCGGAAACACACTACGAGAAGCCGGCTCAGCCACCAGTCCATCTCTCTCAGCTCCCCTCTGGCGCAATGGCATTCTGCCAATACTGCGGGACTCCGCTCTATGGCTCGATAGTCTGTGGAGTCTGCGGGCGTAGCGTCCAGAAGTAGAAAAGGAATAGAGTTTGTGCCTCGCTTCTCGGAAAAGACCATAGGGGAGGAAAGGCGATTGGGTTCGGGAGAGACTGTGCCGAAGTGGGTTAAGTGGTTCTTGGTGATTAACGGGATTGCGGCTGTGTTCGTCGTGTTGGCGCTTCTGTATGTGATCATCTAGGAGCCAAGAAAAGGAAGGGGGGTTGCGCCTCGCTACTCGGAAAAGACCATAGGGATGGAAAGGCGACGAACCGAATCATGGTGGTGTTCAGTCAGGAATTCGATAACTCCTATGCCAGTGACTCGTTCAACTCTCTTTCTTCATTAGCTCGATTGCACCAGTCGGACACTTGGTGACACATAATCCGCAGCCAAGGCAAAGGCTGGGGTCAAACCTCAAAGAGCCATCAACTGTCTCCCTGGCGCCGAACTGGCATCTGTCAACACAGATGCCACAAGAATCACACTTCCCAAAGTCTGTTTTTGATGTGATGTCCGATGTCAACATATGCAGAGATAACCCGAAGCGAAGGTTAGACGATAAAACGGCGCAGCAACAAGAGCAGCAACTGCAGATAGAGTTCACCTTATCATCACACAGAGCATAAGCCATGTGAACTAGCCCTGCTTCATGTGATCTTTCAAGAGTCTCGATTGCCTTCTCCATTGTTATCATTCTGGGATTCCGTTCCCGATTTTGTTCCATTAGGCGAAGAGCGGAATCCCAGCCCATGCAGACGTCGAGAGGAGCGTCGCAATGATGTTGGGCAGTTCTACATCCGCAGTCCAGAAGACAGATCTCCTTAGCTTGGCTCAGGTACTCTTTTGCCTTATCCAGGTTCAGCACCTTGTGTTCGCCTTTGACTTCGATGTTCACCGGGACGACCTTAGTTATCGTCAATCCTTCAGCCTGCTTCACCTCACTGAGCTCGTCCTCAGTCCAATCCTCAGGGAATTTGTAGCCTTGCCGTCTATGGGACATATTGTTCAGCTTCGCGCCCTCCTCGAACCACCTTTGAGACTACATCTCGAATCGAGTTAAGTTGTACTTGGGGATTCCTATCGCAAGTCTCGTCATTTGTCGGATTCTCTCCATTCGGAAAGGACCATCGGCCAGTTCAGAACCGCCCGATGTGCAGCTCAAACACGAGGCCTCTCCTCGTTGATGAAAAAGAGGATGCAAAAGGTTTTTATCTCGGTACCAAAACCCCCTGATTGAAAAATAGCCAGACGTCTCGGTTCATGTCCGGCTCAATGCGCAATCTATAATTTGAACATCAATCGAGTCTACTAGACACATATGTGTGAGGACCCGGATTTCAGTTCGGAATCTACCGGTGATCAAAGCTGGATCCTAAAATACTGAAATCGACTCCCGATTGACCAGCTGGATTTCTTGTACCAGCAGAAAAGGGACTATGATTGGAATCCTGACAGAATCCTCAGATTGAGACAATGAGGAGAGAGTCTAGCTGGGGCAGCGATCACATCATCCACGAAGAGGAGGCAGCCCCGACTCATACGCTGCTTCTCGTAAGAAAGAAACTTAGGACACGGAAGGCTATTCCGTCATGAGTGAGTCGGAGAATGCCCAAGTGGAGATTGCCGCTCGACATAGATGATGTCCGATACGAAAGGTGGGTCTTGAGGAACTTCCCAGGACTGAAGGGCCTCACGTACCTCAACTCGGCCGGATTCACACCTATCCCCGCTGTGACGATATCAAGAATGAAGAAGGATTTCGAGAAGAACTTCGAGCGAATGTACGCTGATTTTGATGAGGAAGCCTATCTGGCTGAGTTTAGGAAACAAGCAGCCTCGCTCATTGGTGCAAAGAGGGAAGAAATGGCATTCGTGACAAGCACAACGGCTGGAATCTCACTCTTCGCCAACTCAGTGAAGTGGGGGCGCGGCGACAACATCGTGCTCACAGACATCGAATATCCATCCAACATAATGCCATGGGTCAAGGTCGCCAATGTGAATGGTGTCAGAATCAAGGTCGTCGAATCGAAGGACGGACTTGTCTCAATTGACTCCGTTGAGAAAGCGGTAGACAGGAAGACCAAGGTGTTGCCCATCAGTCTGGTAGAATTCGCCTCAGGACAGAGATTTGATGTCAAACATCTGTCAGAGATATGTGAGAAGACCGGTACTTTGCTTTTCTTGGATGCCATACAGGCACTAGGAGCAATCAAGGTAGACGTGAAGACAGCAGACATAGCTGGAATCTCTGCAGGCGGATACAAGTGGCTGTGCGGACCTCTTGGATCCGGTGTACTGTACGTCTCGTCGGAGCATGTTGAGGAGCTCAATTCAGTCAGCGCTCATTGGAGATCCATTGAAGAGAAACAGCGGAAACATCTCTGGAGCCACGTTGTCACAGGCGGCAGTCTTGCCGTCGATTTTGTTCGCACAAGCAAAGATGCTTCGGCCTACGAATTCTCGACAGAGGAAATCGTCCAAATGGCAGGCCTTTCGGAGTCTCTGAGATTTCTGAACTCGATTAGCATTGCTAGGATCGAGGAGAGGATCGCGCGCTTGAACGATTTTCTGCTCGACAAGCTGGATGATTCCGAGTTCAGTGTTCTCACCCCGAGAGCGAGAGAAGAGAGAGCGGGCATTGTGAGTTTCTATGCCAAGAGGAGAATGAGAAGTGTGAGAGAATCCGAACGTATCGCGAAGGACCTTGGCAAGGTCAAGCTCGTCATTCGCGGAGGCTTTTTCCGGAGCGCCGCGCACTTCTTTAATACAAAGAAGGACATTGAGACCGCAGTCCAAAAGCTCACTGCTATCTGCAGAAAGAGGGGCTTTTTTGAAGCAACTTGTTTGGAGGACGAGGGACCCAACCCTACAGCTGAAAACAGATGCGAGGGTAGGAATGGAAAGTCGAAAGAAGAGAAATGAAGGAGTCCAGCTCGGTGCAATAATCCTCTGATTTACGGCTGGGGACACATTCGAATTCGTACACGACTCATTACTCGAAAAGACCTTAGAGCAGGAAAGGCGATTCCCCTTCGGTCTGGAGGAATCCCATGAAAGTATTCGCCTTAGGAGGCGCGGGTCAGTTCGGAAAAGGCGTCGCGCAGAAACTCGTCGCATCAGATATTGTGTCGGAAATCGTGATTGCCGGGAGAAACCTCGAGGCCGCGAAGAGCGCAGCCATCGAACTCGGAGACAAGGCAAGTGCCGTTCAAGTAGATCTTCTGAATGAAGGACGACTCGCATCCCTTGCCTCTGGATCCGACTTAATGGTCAACACAGCCGGGCCCGAGCACAAGGTGGTGCTTCCTGCTCTACGCGCCGCTATCAAGGCCGAGGTGAACTACTGTGATCTTGGCGTACACGGCCCGACGACAGAGAAGGCTCTTGAACTCGACGCAGCAGCCAAGGCGGCAGACATAACGGCCATCATGGGGATCGGATTGGCTGGGCTGTCCAACCTAAGAATGATGCATGCAGCGAGGCAATTTGACCAGGCAGAGGAGCTCAGTATCTGTATCTTCCAGGTGGTCGGCATGTGGGGGGAGAGTCCGAAGGCTATCCTGGCTCAATGGAGGAAAGCAGGCTATGCAGATGCTTCGTGGCAGTTCATGATGAAGCTTGTTGCTGGCAAGGTCAGGGTCTTCCGGGATGGCCGTTGGGCTGACGTGGACCCTATCGAAGACGCAGTTCATGTCACGCTGCCGCAGGGACGCGAGGTGACGGCTATACCGGTCGCCATCCCTGAGCCAATCACCATCCCCCGCGCCCTGCCGGGCGTTAGATCCGTTTCGTCTCTATACAGCATGCATCCGCCTCAACTCCACGAGATCTACTGCGATCTAGGACGAAGCATCGCTCGGGGCGAACTCGACGAGTCCGAAGCCGCGTTCTCACTCTTCGAATACATAGCAGAGCAACCGAAAGAAATGCTTGCTGCTCCGAAAGGCTGCGAGGCAGGATGGATCGACTGGGTTGACGCTGTTGGAACTAAGCAGGGCCAAAGGGCGCGGTACAAAGGCTGGCCAAGCGTCGACTGGACCTCCACTTCAGGACCTATAACAGTCGCGGCTCTGAGGATACTCAGAGGGGATATCCGCACTAGGGGTGTTCTCTCGCCGGAATCCTGCATTGATCCAATGCCTTTCTTCGCTGATGTTGCACAGTATGGAACCGAAAAGCCATCCGACGGAAAGTACCTCACAGAATCCTTCGAGTTGGTGAGGTAGTGAAGGAAGACTAGCGAACGACGAACCTGAATCGGTGCATTGATCCTTTGATTCAGAGAGAGCTAGATCCACGAATCCTGGGCCGTCAATGCTCAGCCTTTCGGAAGTCCATCGAGTGCTCAGGCAGTTTTCCGTAGACCCTGAATCCACAGCGTTTGTACATAGCTACCGCCTCAACTGTTGACAGAACGACGACATGCTTGAACCCCATTCTGCGTGCTTCCGCAAGGGCGCTTTCCACGACAGCAGCGCCCACACCCCTGCGTCTGGCAGCATGGATGGTTCCGACATTCTGAAGTCCGGCGATACCATTGCTCCAAAACAGCATCGAGGCACCCGAAGGGACTCCCTCCAAGGAAGCTAGATACATCCTCCTCGGGAGTGACAAAACGCTGTCTTGCTCAATCCGAAGATTGAAACAGGCATTGTTCATCATCCACGCCGCGACCTCCTTGGGCGATTCCCAAGATCCGGTAAGACACTTGACCCATTCTCTACAATCCTGCTCGCTCGCCACCTGCCCAACTACCAGACCATCGTGGCGATCGATTCTGTCATCCGCTGATTCGAGGTCGATTGCCATTGCGGCAAGGTCGTAGTCGTGCGGGAACCCGCGTGACTCCAAACATCTGCCGAGGTCTTTTGGCTCAGTCAGCATGCCGACGTGCCATATCAGGGGAATTTGACGAGCCCTGAAGTCTCTGATCTCATCGTCTATTCTTGTGTCGATGGCATCCCCTTCGAGATGGCATTTGAGAACGACATTGAACATTTCCTGAGGAAGGCCTGTCAGGCATCGTGTGATTCCACTGGTCTCAGAGAAGGAGGCATTCGGCGAGAGACCCACACATCTCCAGTAATCTATATAGTTCCTCTCGCACGCCCTGACGACATCTTCCTGCGAGAGATCAGCCAGCGACGTGCACATGTCAAACATCAAGGTTTCCACCATCCTGAATAGGTAGCCTCTAGATGACGCTTTCCAACGAATACGAGGGACGAACGAGATTGACCTGGAGCAGCCCGCGCTCCTATGTAACACTGAGATGCTGGTTTAGCTCACTGCTCGATATGAGAAAAGAGAAAAGGGAGAGAAGCCGATGCGGACTCGGGTGAGGAAATGCTGTATATCTGGAGCGGAAACCTGAAGGAGGGGAAAGAAGAAGAGTTTAAGGCTTGGGTGAGGAGAAGTCACGAGGAATGGAACAGTCACGCAGCGCCTGGTTGGAGGCTCAAGGGTTTTCACACTAGAGCTTTCACCGTTGGAAGGTATGATTTCAGCATGATATGGGAATTCGACAAGTTCGCGGACTTTGATTCGATTGGAAAGCACCTTGACCCCGTGTACGACAGACTGGAAAACGAGATGTCTGAATTCATAATGCCTGGATGCGGGGAGGCATGGATACTGAGGGATATCATCCCGTAACGCACGCTCAAATCGGTTGAGCGTTTCAGCATACAGCTTTCGTTGGAACTGCTCTCCTGCCGAACTACTCCCAAAGGCTGGTGTGCTTCTGGGTCAGATATTCCACGAACGGCTTGACCGTCAGAGAGGTACCGGTGACCTTCTCGACCAGAGTGCCAGGCTCGTACAGGTTTCCCCATTGATGGACATTGTCCCTCAGCCACTTCATTGCAGCGCCCGGCCTGCCCTTTGCGACATCATCCGACCAGCCGCCGACCTCCTTGTCCAGCTTGTTAAGGAACATTCCACCATAGATATTGCCCAAGACATAGCTCGGCCAGTACCCAAAGGCTCCGGCGCTCCAGTGCACGTCCTGCATGACGCCTTCGCCGTCATGGTCGAATTTGACATGTAGATACTTGTCATACAGATCGTTCCAGACGTGGGGCAACTCCGAAACCTCAAGTTTCCCTTCGAATAGCCTATGCTCGATCTCAAAGCGTATGACTATGTGAAGAGAGTATGTCACCTCATCAGCCGCGGTTCGTATCTTCGAAGGCTGGACCTTGTTGACCGCCCTGAGAATGTCCACGAGCTGGATGTCGGAGAAGGCACCGTTAGTCAGCTCGTTGAGCCTGGGCAGGTAGTAAGCCCAGAAATCTCGCGAGCGTCCGATCATGTTCTCCGCGAATCTCGACATGGCTTCGTGTATTCCAAAGCTCGCAGCATCCCCCACAGGCTGGTAGATCCAATAATGGTTGATGTTGTGCTCGTACATGCCATGGCCTCCCTCATGAAGGGCAGAATACACAGAGTCGAACAGGTCATCCTCGTAGTAGTGAACGGTGATCCTGACATCGTCGAAATAGCCTCTTGTGAAAGGGTGCTCGGTATTGTCGATTCTGCCGAAGGCGCTGTCCGAGGATGTGTCATAACCGATTAGGCCCGCTAGGTCTCGCACGATCTTCTGTTGGGTCTCAACCGGGACATGCCTTCTCAGGATCGAACTGTCAACTTCCCGCGACAATCTGCTGTACTTCTCGGTGAGGGGCCCGAGTAGTTCTCTCAGCTCTGCGAGCAGCACGTCTGCTCGGTCGTGCGTCATGCCTCTTTCATAGTCATCCATTATTGAGTCGAACACGCAGGATGCGCCCCTCGCATGCATTGTCGCCTCTGCGCGCTTGACACTCAGGTCAACCAGTTTCGCCAGTTCGGGCTCGAACATGCTCCAATCATGGGCGGCCTTGGCCCTCGCCCAAACACCCCTCGCGATCGTCGCCTGACTCGCCAGAGCCGCCACCAGATCCTCAGGAACACTCATCGCAATGTCGCGCTCTCTCCGGAGCAGATGGAGGTTCCTGCGCTGGACCTCGTCAAGTGAGTCGGCACCTTTCTCAGACTCTATGAGTAGGCCCGCAAGCTCCTGACTTGTCAACAGCCGGTGACTGACCCGTTCAAGGACGTTCAACTCGTCGCTTCTAAGCGCAATTCCTCTGGGTGGAAGGTAGGTTTCGAGGTCCCAGTTCATCAGCCCTATGGTTGCCTTGACGAGGGCGATCTCGCGGTACTTCTCCATGAGTCTGTTGTAGGATTTCCTAGTCATTTCCCCCACCAATCCTCCGTGGCTCCTTCCAGGGCAACGCGGCCTATCGAACTACGGGCTATTTGGGTTCTTCTGCGGCAATCGGGGAGATGGGGCTGGCATAGACTCCGGACCCCTTCGATTTAGAGGGCGCAGCTCTTCGGGTAGGTCGAGAACGCTAGCCTCCTCGCCCGTTGAGATTCCCCGGGGATGCTTTCACCGGTTCCGGAACGCGCGCAGAAAATGGGCGGTGGGCGAAGAGCTGCTCTTCATTCAACATTAGCAATCTCCAGTTCAGGTAGGTCTCTCTGTTCTTGACGTACACCCTCAAAGCCCATAATGCCCTTATGCCGGCTATTGCGATCATCACGTACACGACGTATCCGATAAATGGGGCAACAAAGGACCAGTTGGAGGCGTCGCCGATCCTACCCCAGAAGGCATACGCCCAAATGGCGGCGAACAAGGAGACAAACCCGTACATTACCAATCGGGCGAACGACCCCGCGCTATACGACCACGCGAGAAACATCCACGTGGTGTACGCTATGGAGAGAATCACCAACGTATGGATCCAGTGGGCAGCATTGCTCGTGAAGCTCGATTTGACGGCGTCGCTGATCATCTGACCATTGGAGTACTGATAGATGCTTACTACGATCGCTTCCAGGACCACGATGATGAATAAGATGAAGGCATACATGTTCAGGACTTTCCGTCCCTTCTTAGCCCCACCGACGAGCATAGCATAACGAAGACAGAAGTCGCGATTGCGGTCGTAGTTCTTCTCGGGGACATAGTGTTCGACTGGCATGCCGATCTCTTTATGCCATGAGCGACGACAATCAGCCAGTTCTGATATATCGAAGATCGCCAGGAACAGGATATACATCAGCGCCGGGAGCATGATATTGAACATATCGATTATGAGATGGTTCTGCGCGAATGCCTCCTGAATCCCTGACCCGAGAAAGATCTTCCATGCGAACAAGAACAGTATCGGGACACGTATGAGGCCGAACATCACGTGCCCCAAAGACCCTCTGGGGTAGATCCCGCGGACGAAATGTAAGAGGACCAGGGCGATCCCGATCAGAAGAACAGTACCGAACATCGTGCCAACCGATGCTTCGACACTATCGTTGGCCCCAAAGTCATGTTCCTCCAGGATCCAATCTGCTACGACGAGCAAAATGGTGGGAACAACAAGAAACCAAACGTACGCCTTCAACGCAGAGGAGTTCCCTCTCTCAAGCTTTCCGATGTGTGGGTCGAAATCCAGGAAGTCGCCCGTTAGGTCAAGGGTAGCTATCTCGACCTTCGCACCCATGCTTTTCCTCCAAGGCTTTCTGTCCTCTATCAATTCGGAAATCGCTTGCCCGAAAACGAAGACCGCCAACGGACAGACGAGAACGAGGATCTTATCCATCCGAAGGGTTATCCCGAAGTCCACAAGGGCGTTCTGCAGGTTCGATCCCAGGAGGATAAGGGCGAGCCACACAAAGAGAAGGAGTGCGAAGATCGAACCCGATGCGAACCTACCATACGAGCCCTTTGGGTAAAGGCCGTAGGCCCAGAAGATCACCATGATCGGAAGGCCCATCACGGCGATGACCGCCAGCATGTGGTACATGGAGCTGATCAGGCTTCTGGCGCCGTTCGTGTTCAGAACACTTAGCATGAAGATGAAGGCCATCAAGACGACCGTCGGTATCAGAACCATCGCCAGGAATCCCACGATCATCGATTTTCGCGCTTTGGTGGGCGATCCTATCCGCAGGCTGAATTCGGCCTTCGGAGAGGAGAGGTCTATCTGCTCGGGAGGAGGGCTTCCGCTTCGTGGGGTCGTTTCTTTGCCAACTCCCTCACACGGATTCGGTCTCTCAGGTGCGACTGACTTCCGCAACCCTCTATCCTGTGCTTTGATTTGCCTGAATCTCTGCGTTGTCACCATCAGGTGTCACCCCAGGAACAGCGCGTCCGAAGATAGGAGAGGACTAACGGCACGGCTATCTGTGATCCGGCGGCGAATCTGACTTCTCTTAAGTCATCTTCGACCTTCAAATCCGTCGATGAGAACTCCCCCACAAACAGACCTCCAATGACCCCCCGGACCAAGCGGCGCATCGGCCTGCGGGCTATTTGGATTCTTCTGCTGAAGTAAGGGGATGAAGTCGGTCGTAAGGCCCCAGGAAAAGGCAATATGGAGGAAGCGCCCATACAGGCCGGGGGAGAATGACGATGAGACTCGTTCAGGTGGTATTTGCCGGTGTGGTAGTCGCTAGCCTGCTTATGGCATCGTTCGTAGCTATGCCAGGCCACATCTCAGCGACTCCCCAAACGCATAGCCCCATCTTGATCGACGGGAATTCTGAGTTCGTCAACTCGAGCGGTGTCGTCTGGGGAAGCGGGACGGCCGAGGACCCGTACCTGATCGAAGGGTGGAGCATCAATGCTTCGTGGGCAAACGGTATTGAGGTGCGGAACACGGACGCGTACTTCATCATCAGGAACGTCCGGGTATACAATGGCAGCTACTACTACAGTCAGGGATACTCGTATTGCGGCATTGTCCTCAGCTCCGTCATGAACGCCAGGATCGAATCCTGCAATCTATGGCGGGACGCGTATGGCATCGCTGCTTACGAGTGCAGAGGCCTGATTGTCGTGAATTCGACGCTCGAAGACTGCACCGTAGGGGTCTATGCCACCAACAGCCAGAACCTAGCCGTATCCAACAACACCATGTATGATCTAGGCTGGGGAGTCGGAATCTCCTCGGGACGAGGTGTCCGGATTTCGGGTAACGTCGTGAAGGGAGAGGCTTATGGATCATCGTATTACGGGATCGATGTGGAAAGCTATGACGACACGGTCGTTCTGAACAATAGCATTCTTAATATGATATGGTACGGAATCTACCTCGGGACCGCAAACAACACGCTGGTTTCTGGTAACGTCGTGGACAACCAAGGCTTGTCAGCCGCCTCCCCACGCGGGATTTATGCGACAGACTGCCAGGGCAAGGTTCTCATCGAGAACAACACGATCACGAACGTGTCGTCTGGCGTGGAGGTCTACCCCTCGGTCTATTACCACGCGTACCAACTATATGTAATCGGCAACAACACGATATCATCGAGTGGCACAGGGATCAGAGTCGAGGACCTCATGAACGCCATCATCACGGGCAACCTGATCTCGAACTGCGACCTAGGTATCACAGCTAGCTATCTCTTGAGCTCTGCCATCACGGGCAATCAGATATCCAACTGCGGGAGGGGCCTATCTGGCTACCAGGGCCAAACCGAATTTGTTGACAACGAGGTCTCAGGATGCACCTACGGCGTGTACGCTGATTCGAGCAGGATAGTAATTGGTAGCAACAGCTTCTCAGACAATTTGTGGGGAGTCTTCCTGAGCTCCCCATCCGACTCGAGGATCGCATGGAACAATATCCTTCATAGCACGCAATACGGAATCTATCTCTTCAGACCCATCAACACGACTGTCCATCACAACGATTTCGTCGGAAATACAGTGCACGCCTACGACGAGGGGCCGAACCCGAGTTCGTGGAACGCGTCATATCCATATGGGGGCAATTACTGGGACAACTATACTGGAAGCGACCTGAACAACGGTCCTGGACAGAATCTGGCGGGACCTGACGGGATCGGGGATACGCCATTGTTAATCGAGACTAACAACCAGGACAATTATCCGCTTATGTCACTAGCAGGAGCGAATGGTGCACCAAACGCTTCTTTCACAGTCTCTCCGCCCGGAGGCGGAACCAGCGTCTCATACGCTTTCAATGCGTCCCTATCCTCCGACCCTCAAGACCCTCAGAGCTACATAGAGGCAAGATGGGATTTCGAGAACGACGGCCTGTGGGATACTCCTTGGTCGACGGACAAGACAGTCCAGCATAGTTACAGGATACATGGGACTTACACGGCCTGCCTCGAAGTGCGGGACACAGGAGGGCTCACGGACCAGACGACAAACCAAATCACGCTCGTCGACGATCTGGGGCCGGTAACGACCTGCACGCTCGCAGGTACGAATACAAGCGTCGCAGGGGGCTGGTGGACTTCACAGGTCTCCGTCACCCTCAACGCGTCGGACGAATCTGGGGTAGCCGCCACCAATTATCGTGTCGACTCAGGGGCGTGGGAGGAATACCGTGACACGTTCGTAATTGCCCAAGAGGGCAGACACGTACTCGAGTTATACTCGGTCGACAACCTGGAAAACGAGGAAGCTGTACATTCTATTGACATCAATGTGGATTTGAATGGGCCGAACATTTTCGCGACCTACGATGGGGCGCAAGGCAAGAACGGTTGGTACACGTCCGATGTCGAGGTGACTCTGAGTGCGACAGATCCTCTTGCTGGAGCGGGAGCATGTATTTACAGTGCAGACTCCGCGAACTGGCGAGACTACACAGTTCCGTTCATGGTGACAGGAAATGGCTACCACCAAGTAACCGTCCAGGCTACCGACCTGGCTGGCCATGCCAATTATGTATATCTGACCGTCAAGATCGACAAGATTGGACCATCCTCCGAAGGAACATTGACGGGCAACATCGGACTTGGTGGGTGGTACACGACATGGGCCGCACTGAGCATATCAAGCTCTGATAACATGAGCGGGGTCAACCTGACGTGGTACCGGTACGATGACGGAGACTGGAATACCAGCATAATGTCGGGCTATGTCGAGATCACCGAAGAGGGAGCACACACGATCGAATACCGTACAGAGGACAATGCTGGCAACCTGGGCACCATCAACTCGTGCGAATTCAAGCGAGACAGCTCCAGCCCGATGCTGACCGTGATCGAGCCATTGGACGGGGCGATGATCACTACCGACACCATGACTATCAGGTGGTCAGGCTCAGACAGCATCAGCGGAATAGCTTACTACGAGTACGGCATCGGTGGTCCTCCGTTCTATAATTGCAGCAAGAACAACTCCGTCGTGCTGTCTGGCCTCACAAATTCACAATATTACATCGTGGTCCGAGCCCATGACAACGCCGGGAACATCAAAGAGGTTCAGGTCCTGGTTACTATCAGGCCAGAATCAGGCGGGGGAGGAATTGGAACAGGCGGGCTACTATCGAATCCCCTGTTCATCGGCTCGATCGCAGCTTCGGCTGTCGCCGCAGCTCTTGCGTGCTCGTGGATTCTGCTGAGGAAGAGAAAGAGATCGCGCGGTGGGAATAGCCCACCTTGAAAGTGTGGATTTAGCAGAGTGTAACAGAATGCCCTGAGCCATTGCTCGATTCGATGCCTTTGAAAGCGCTGGACCATTGACGGACTGGGTCCAGCAAAATCCGAGGAACTCTCAACTCGTTGCTAGTCAATGAGATGGGCCTTCCGGCCACAACCAGAACGATGGAAAGGTCCATGAGAAAGAAGAGACCATTCACAACTGCTGAACCATGGCGAGGTCGAGTCGCGTCCTGCATTTGATGTCTGTTCTTGCCTGCCTGACGATGCTCTCGCCCTCGGCGGCAGCATGGAGCAACGGTGGGTTCTCGGCTGACCAGAACAATCCAGATTATGGGACACATGACTGGATCGCTGACATGGCATTGGGCCTTCAGACCAGGAATGTGACATTCCTGACGAGCACATATCACGCTCACTTCCTCCTGGGAACGGAGGCGCCGGACAACCCTGCCTTCATTGGAGACACTACGAATCATCATATCTACTATTATTCGACACACGAGCTCCAGGACGACATATGCGCTGTAAGAGCCTCCGAGATCTACGAACTCGCGCTTGGATACCTCGTCGCGGGTGAATACAATGACGCGGCCTTCGACATCGGGGTCCTGGCTCACTATGTCGCAGACCCCGGGGTTTTCGGGCATACGATGGGAGCGTACACTGACTGGGGAGCGGACACGCATCACTCGGACTACGAGAACGAGATTGAGTCGATGACCGGCACACTTTCCCGGCCCTCTGGAATCGCTCTGGGGGACTTGGACGCGTACAACGCGACTCTGCAGTTGGGCAGGACCATCACCTTCGGAGACGAAGACGTCCAGCCGAATGTCTGGATGGATGATAACTACGCCTGGTCAAATGAGACATTCGTTGCAAGCGCAATGGCATCTCTCCATGCCTCGGTCGCCGCTGTCGCCGCCGTGATGAACCACCTGTTGGTCGAGGCAAACCAAACCGAATCCCCACCTTTGCCGGAGGTGCCTCAGCCTCCTTCCTCCTTTGCCGCAACACTCAATGGCTCGAGTATAGTCCTCACATGGACGCCTCCATCAGATGATGGAGGTGTCGCAATCGTCAGCTATGTGCTGTACAGGGGATCTGATCCAGAAAACCCATCGTATCTCGCGAGTGTATCTGGAAACACCTTCAGTTGGATTGACCGATCTGCAGAGAGGGGAAAGACATACTATTACTGGATAGTCGCGATGAACTCCGTAGGAGGTAGTGACATGATACGGTTGGCATCGGCAACGATCCCAAGAAATTCGGATTCGCTCGCGCTCTCGATTATGATCTCTACGATATCCATTGCTCTGACGGCAACTGGAGGGGCGTTGCTGTGGCGAAGAAAAAGGCGGGGCCGCTCTCGACCTTGAACTGCCGAAAGTAGCCCGGCATGGAACGAAATGATGCACAAAGTCCAACTCGTTGTGACGGCACCCAAACCAACAGTAGTCTGGGCGTTCAGGATCACAACTGGCTCTGTAGGAAATGAGACATCGCCGAGGCTCCCGGGACTAGACAGGATGAGCGGATTACCTATTCCAGTTCCAGCTCAGGTTTCCAGATTAAGGAAGACATTGTCCCTCCTTCGACTAGTTTCACATAGGCTGCGCCGAACTCCGCCAACCTGCCTCCATGGAACCATTCCGATTCGTACTTATCGCACGCGGCCATGCTATCATACTCCCACATTTCGATGAACGACATGAATGTGCCACCATAGATTTGCGTATAAAGCCGCCACGACTTGATCTCTTTGAATTCCTTTCTGTTCTTCGCTATGTACTCTTTCTGTTTCTTCATCGCCGCGAGGAACTCTTCCCTCTTCTCGGTCCTGACGAAATACGTGCTCGCCCAATAGACGGTCATCATCTTCACCTCCTCCTCGAATCACCCTCGAGGCCGCGTCGGGAATCGTCCTTTGGAGTACCAGGGACTTTCCTCGTCAATCATCGTCAACTGCCGCAATAGGACATTGTACAAAACCATGCCAGTTAGGTCTTGCTGACAACGAAAGACTTTGATAGGTTCTAGCCTGCCAATAGCCATGCCAATCGGTGAGGCAAATAGGGGACCTGAATGGCGCGCGACCCTTGAATCATACCTTAGGCGGGAACTGCTGCATAGGCACTTGGGTTTCCACCTGCCTGAATTGCGGGGGCCTTCCCTCGATCAAGGCGAGGCCAAAGGCCAATATGGCCACACCGACTCCCGCTATCATCATCCCCAGGTTGAAAACGAACCCGAACAAATCCGTCTGCTTGCCTGCGGCGACATATTCCTCGGCAGTGCCATATGCCGCCTTGTCCCAGAAGTCGCTGCTGGTCGCAAGGTACATCGCCTCCCCCATGGCCATGACGACGATCCCGACAAGCACAATCACCCCTGCGGTCATGAGTATCTTGTTCAAATCATCATCCCCTTCGACCTGAGGGTTGTCCCGGCTTAACTCCTTGTCGTCTCTGAATGCCTACGAGTGGGCCAGAAGGCATGTGAGTTGCCTTTGGAGAAGCTTATGATTTGGGCAAATGCGACTATCATCAGGAAATGAAAAGATGAAAGGGGTTTTCGACCAGCCGTAATCCATGGCTCACAGCTTCAATACGTTCCTCGCCTTCTGCTCATCGCTCACAGCGAGGGCGACATGCACATGCTTTCCCTCCTTGTCCAGCATGTACGCTGCGTCTATGTTCACGCCCTCGTCCGCCAGCACCCTCGAGATCCGAGCGAGCTCACCGGGCTTGTCCTCGAGCTTCGCCACGAGCAGGTTCCTCTCAGAGAACTCCATACCCGCCCGCCTTATCGCCTCCCGGCTCTTGTCGGGGTGGTCGGTGACTAGGCGAACTATCTCCGCCTTCGGCTCCGTCGAGACAGTGCGTATGTTCACGCTGTCCTTGTGCAGAGCCTCTGTGAGCCGAGCGAGCTCCCCAGGTCTGTTGGGAAGCTTGACGCTGAACTCAGTTTCCATATACCATTCCTCCTCAACTAGACCAAGAACTCATGGCAACTCTGTCGTCTTAGGAGGGAGAAGCCAATCCATCTTGTTCCAGTGCACTATAATCATGTAATGTCATCGTATTTCAAACTGCCCCGTGTGCTACGGCTCCAACGTCCAAATGTGGCGTATACTTCAGTTCAAATCCGGGCCCTCGCACATTTTAATTTCGATTGATGGATTAATATTTAGGCCACAAATTGCGCGTGTGAACCATGTGCGTTTCTAGGGGTGTGGCTATCAATCCTCGACCAGGAGGAATGAGCCTACCAGAGCGCCGGCGGACTGTAGAGCCTGTGTCCAGAAGATCTTGTTCTCCAAATCTCCGGGGTGGAAGAGGCTGTCGTATTTGAGACGATCATCACCGGGAAGCACTCTCTCAGCACATCGCACAGCGAACTCGCGAAGCTGACGGGCATTGGACAGGCGGGGATTAAGGGCGACATAGTACAAGCCGAGCTTCTCCACTTCACGGACCTCACGCCCCATCTGCCTGCCAGCTTGTCGGAACTGGCTAAGCACAACCAACATTCGATCTCCTACGCCCATTGACGGGATTGAGTATTCATTCTCATTTGGAACTCGACTAAGCATGTCCAAACCCTTAGGCCTGGAGGCGATGGCCTTCTTCATTTCCTCAAGGCTTGAACCTGAGCTCCCCGCCAGTACAAAGACAAATCGCGCACCCTCGGTGGCAGAAGCGTCCAGGAACGGCAAGAGTGCCTCATATGGCCAGGGCTCGTCTGGCTTGGCGTCCACTTCGTCTATGAGGCAGAGCCAGGGCCCAGGAATGTTGCGAAGCTCCGCAAGCCCCGAGCGAAATCCCGCTTCGTCGAGCTTCGCCAAGTTGAGCTCTCGGTATCGTATGGTCTCTCCTAGCAGAGAGGCTACCTCCTGCACGAAGTAGGTCTTGCCGCTTCCCGGGGGAGCCCAAATAATGTAGTTCTCCCTTTTCGGAGACGGGCTGCGACACGCAGCCACAATCTTCTGCCGAGCGTCCTTGAGGTCGCTGCGGACGGCCTCACCGTACCGCACATAGTTACCGACAATGCAATAGTGAGACAGGGTCACGACGTTCAGGCCAGCTAGCAATGAGCGAGCCTCAGCTGCCACACGGGGGTCCGCGGGGACGACCTTCTCCTGTGGTGCCTTCTCCTCGATTCCGACCGTCACTCTCATCGGTTCAGGTTCATGGGACTTGTAGCCGCCGCTCTCATCAAGGTAGAGGATCCGTGGCTTGAGGGCGAAATGGCCACGCTGGACAGATTTCAGGGCGAGTCTTATCTCTTCCGTCTTCAGCGGATCGAGGCGTTTTCCCCTCAGATTCAGGAAGCTATCCTCCATCCGATAGCCTTCCGGTTCCTGTAGCAATGTGAAGCCTCTCGGGACAGGATCCTGCAGCTTGATGAGCTTAGCAGGCCCTCTCCCGGCATTGATTAGCTCGATGTCGAGTTCTAGATCCTCGTCCAGCTTCAGTTCCTTCTTCGAAGCGATGAGATTGGCTTGGACGTCAGCGTGTTCGAATCGCTCTAGGCCGACAGGCTGTTCGTATGTGGGTGTGGGGCTCGCAAAGGAAGTCGTCGACGATACGACGAGAGGAGCGCGGAAGAGCTCGGTGATGGATATGGCAAGCTCCCGCTCACGCTTAACGCTCTCTCGGAGTCTCAGCACCTGGTCCTTCTTCCCGGGTTGCTCGGCCTGCTCAAAGCTAGCCGCGGAGGCTTCGAGAATCCTCTCTACTGCGAGATATGCTTTCGCCTTCTTCTCATGATTCTCTTCCTGACTCGCCCGATCCATCGCGGCATAGGCGTCGAACAGCAATTTGCTCGCCCTGGAATACTCCGAGGCGCTCTCCACGCCTGCTCGAGCATAGTGGCTCGCTGCGCTGTCGAGATGCTTGATAGCGAGTGCATGAAGGGCCGGATCCCGAGCATCCGCGAAAAGAGTTCCCGCTTCGAGGGCTTTGCAGAACCGGCTGTGACCAAGTGCGAGCGCCTTCGCCTTCTCTCCGGGACTGAGATCCTTCGCGT
>Ga0315286_10001736_pt1 | contig 19909 bp, 17 predicted proteins | sample YL17G10_0_MG_FD_205038 | JGI IMG/M metagenome (GOLD analysis project Ga0315286, IMG submission 205038) | Sediment microbial communities from Yellowstone Lake, YNP, Wyoming, USA - YL17G10_0 | ecosystem: Environmental > Aquatic > Freshwater > Lake > Sediment | place: USA: Wyoming | collected... | reverse complement strand
CGTTGACCGTGTGAACTGTGTTAATTTCTTATCTTTCATACACTTCGCACTTTGCTCAACGCATTTTGCTGTTACTAAGGAGTTCATAAGTAAGGACACATTTAAACACCCTCCCCTTTATCCCCTCCCCTCAAGGGAGGGGCGATTCTTAGTCCCCTCTCCCTTGAGGGGAGAGGGCAAGGGTGAGGGTGTGTGGCTTTACTTATGAACTCCTTAGTAACTCTTTGTTATTTCTTATGGCACTGAATACACAATTGCCTCTTCCTGTCAAAATACAGCATGAATTCAGCCTTGGATGAATGCATGCTGTGGCAGGTGATACAGGTTAAGGGCTGACCATCGCGGGGGTCTTTTGTATCCTTACCAAGCGGATGGGTAACTTTATGCTGCCCCTCATGACAGCGGGCGCAGGACTTGATCTTGTCTTCCTTTAAATACAGGGGCATCTCCGAATGAGACGGCACATGACATTCAAAGCATTTTCTGTCTTTCACCGGAACGCATTTGATTGACTTTATTGCCTTTTCCATAAACATTGTCTTCTTCTCTGTTTTCTCGTGGCAGCCAAGACATACGTCGGACTCTTTTACGGTAAGATTCTTCTTTTGAGATCCATGATACTGGTGGCACATGACGCAGCCGCCTTTTTTGCTTGTCATATGTATATCATTGGCTTGTATTTTCATAGAACCATTTTTATGGCAGCTCATGCACAATTCTTTGACCGGCATTTTTGTTGTTATTTTTGAATCGGCCATAATGGTATTATGGCACTTGTCACATTGCTCATCCAGAAAAGCGGCATGTCCGAAGGGACCGAGCAGGGCTTTTTTGGAAGAAGAATGACCGCTGTGGCAGGATGTGCAGTCCATCTTTCCAGTTTCTGAAGCGATAGAGACGTTTCCCGCTTTACACTGCGGCGGATGACATTTCTTGCAGGTTTTATTCGCGTCATCAACAAACTGATTTTTTTCGGCAGACGCATGGGGGTTATGGCAGGCTGAACATTCCCCGTCTTTGAACGGACGGTGGACCGAAGAATTCTTAAGCTGTTCTTTTAAAGACTCGTGGCACAGCCCGCACAAATCCTTCTGCTTTTTCACTAAAAGATATTTATTCTCTCCGCCGTGCGCATAATGGCAATCCGTGCAGACGCCTTTTTTTAATGCGCGGTGCACGAACTTTTGCTTTAGCGCATTCTTTACACCTTCATGACAGCCGAGGCACAAAGTATTGATATCTTCCCTGACCAGTCCCCTTGCATTCCCGGCATGTGAATTATGACAGGCGGTGCATTTGCCTTGCTTGAAAGGGAAATGGACATTTGCGCTTGAAAGCCTGTCTTTCAACTTTATATGGCATCTATAGCATAGATCAGGCACTTTTTCCTTGAGTTCACCCTGGGCAAAAACAGGACCAACACAAAAAATAAGTAAACCACATATAATTAAAAATATAAAGTTTCTCTTATTCATGGCAATCCCTGCAATCTCCCTTGGCAAAGGGACTATGTTTTATATTCCTCAGCATTCCCGGTTTTTCCGTTACATGCGGTTCGTGGCAGGCAAGGCAACGGTTTATCTTTTCTATAGGCTTCAGATGCGTTTTTGTCAGTCTTGCCGAATCCGTTCCATGACACTTCACGCATAAGGCCGGATCTTTTTCCGTGCTCAGATGTACGGAATCCGAAAAGTGCGGCTTGTGGCAGCTTGTGCAGTCTCCTTTTTCCATGGTTATATGACCTTTTCTTATATTGGTTGTAACTATTCGTTCATGGCACGAAAGACAGAGTTCCCTGGGTCTGTTCAACAGCAGACCGCTTATTTTCGATATATGCGGATTGTGACAGGCGGTGCACTTGCCTTCTTCTACGGGTAAATGCGTGACGCCGGGCGACTTTGATTCGCCTTCCATTTTTTTGTGGCATTTATAACAGAGCCCCGGCATTGCCTCGGAAGTGCCGGCGATATAATCGCTTGCGTGAGGGTCATGGCAAGTCATACAGGAATTTTCACTGAAAGGCTTATGGGCAATCCCGTCTTTAGTCTCCGCAAACATACCGGAATGGCAGTTCATGCAGAGTTGGTTTACGGGACTGCTTAACAGTTTTTTATTGGGAGATGCATGTGGTTTGTGACAGGAAATGCATTTCCTGTTGTTAACGGGTGTATGGATGAATGTTTTAAAGAATTCCTTCTCCTCTTTCTTGTGACAGGTATAGCATAAATCCGAGAGCGCAACCTTCAGCATACCCTGGCTGTTGCTGCCGTGCGAATCATGACATTTTCCGCATTCTATTTTTGAAAATGGGATATGAATGTTGCCCTCTTTCAATTCATTTTCGGTTTTTCTGTGGCATGTAAAACATATCCTTTTCTCGGGAGCTGTAAGTAAAAAAGTATTTATTGATGAGTGGGGATTATGACAGGCCGTGCAGCCTTTATCTTTAATGGGTTTATGTAAAGCGCTCGCTTTTAATGTATCGGCTTTTTTCTTGTGACAGGTTATGCACAGGTCATTCACAGGCATAACGGTCACTTTTGGAAAATCAGTTGCATGAGGGTCATGGCATCCAAGACATTTACCCTCTTCTACAGGACGATGCCTGTGCGACTCGCTAAAGCTCTTCTCCTCCTTTTTGTGACAGGTGTAACAAAGCGCGCTGTCTTTCTTGACGACCCCAAGCGGATTTGGAGAATCGGTTGCATTATGGCATGAAGAACACCGGCCCGTGCTTAAAGGCCCGTGTATCGCTTCCCTCAATAATTTAGCGTTTGTCGAACTATGAGCGGTATGACAACCGGTGCATTTACCTTTCTGAACGGGATAGTCCTGGTGCGCCTTTTTGAAACCGGCCGCGTCAAAATTGTGGCAGGATTTGCAAAGCTCTGTTTCCTGTTTCACCAGGTTGTTTTCGTATTGAGAACCATGCGGGTTATGGCAGACAAGGCATCCGTCGGCCAAAGGCTTGTGCTGTTTTGTTCGCATAAAAGCATCTTTTTTATGGCATACGAAACACTGCTCGCTTCCGGTTTTCCTCTGCAAATAACTATTATCCGAGGCGTGAGGCTGATGACAGGGCAGACATTTTCCCTGCTTAATAACGGTGTGCAATTGTGAGTTTTTGCTTAAGGAGTCGGCAAATTTAGCATGACATTTGAGACAGAGCTTGCGTTCCTCTTTTTCCTTCAGGCTCAGGACCGCTATTTTCCCATGTCTTAAATGACAGGCGTCACAGTCTTTTGCAGCCATAGGCTTATGGACATATTTTTTCTGATACTCTATAAGCGTTTTTTTATGGCAATCAAGACATGGCTTTGCCTCAAAGCCTTTCCGTTTTACTGTCTGCTCAGGGGCGCAGGTGTAAGTAAGGCAAACCATAAATATCAACATAAGTCTCAATAAAATTTTCATAGCACTTTAGTTCCTTTTAAAATGTTTTACTTTTTAAATACAGTACGTTAACATTAAGCACGCGCTATACGTCAAGCCTGTCTTTACTAAAATACTGTAACCCTCGCTTTATGCAATAAACAAATCATTTCCGCAGCTTGGTCTCAAGCGACTTAATCTCTTTGTCATAGACCTTTATCACCGCGTCTGTCTTTAGTTGAGTCAGGTATTTTTCCATTAGAACATTCATCTGCTCATTGAAAAATGCCTGAAATACCGGTTCGCGGACCTTGTCAAAATCCTTAACTTCTTCTTTATGTTTATCTTGTAACTTTAATATTAAATATGCATTTTCACCGGCATTGATTATCGGACTAATATCGCCTGCATTCATGGTATCAATAATCTCCCTGACCTGTTTTGGAAGTTCAGCCTTTGTTTTCCACCATTTCTCCCCGCCATCCGGGGCGGAAGCGTCAATGGATTTCCTTTTTGCCACCCATGAAAAATCCGCGCCGTTTTGGAGATTGTTCATTATCTCTTTTGCATCTTCTTCCGTCTTGGCCGTAATCAGCTGTATCCTGTAACGCGCAGGTTTCATATAATTTTTTTGATGGGTTGTAAAATACTCATTTAGGGTTTCATCTGTTACTTTAACTTGTGGCTGTATTATCCTTCCGATGAAAGTAATTTTAAGGAGTTCATTTTCATAACGGTCAAGCGCGCTACTCAGGTCAGGCCGCTTTTCATAATGCCGGCCCAGCGCTTCCTCATCTATAAGCTTACGTTCAATCCAGCTATTGATGACGTCCTGCTCCGACCTTTTTCCTGCGTGATTGGTCATAGAAAGAAATTCGCCCGCAGTCAACACTTCACCGTTTACTTCAACAAGAGGCTGTTTATCGATTCCTTTTTCCGGCTCTTTCCCGGCCCTATCTTTCTTTAACTCCGCAAGCAATCCATCCTGTATTGTGATCTTTGCCCTGGCGCGAAGGGTCTTCAGGTATTCAGCGCTGCGTTCATTTTCCTTCCGTTTTCTCAGCTCCTTCTTTATGCCGCCTTTAACGTTATCAAATTCATTTTCGGGGGCCGTTGATTTGCTTAATAATTTTAGGATGTAATATATATTCCCCGGCATTACAACATTGCCGTATTCTCCTATATTCAGCGCAGAAACGGCATTATAAACCTCTGAAGCCATTCCCATCCTTTTAAGAGCAATCTCACCTTGCTTTTCTTTTGAATTATGTGTAGAGAATTTCTGCACAAGCTCTGCGAAATCCGCGCCATTTTTCAACCGGCCCAATATTTCTCCGGCCTCTCCTTCGGATTTAACTTCTATAATACCCAGTTTAAACTGCTCGTAGTTTTTCCTGTAGTAGTCCTTTATCTCATCTTCCGTAATAGAGACCTTGGCGACTATCTCCTCCTTATGAAGCCTCACAACTGATTCCCTCAGGAGAGAGGCCTCAACGGCCTGTTTTATCTCGGGAAGCTGATCCATACCGGCGGTTCGAGCTTCATGGACAAGCAGCTTATCGTCTATCATCTTGTTCATATAGTGTGCTATATCCAGCGTGCCTGCAGATGAAAGGTCTTCCTTTCGATGTGCTATGGTAAGTGAATACCTCAGGTCTCCCTCTGTTATCGGTTCACCATCAACAACCGCCAAGACCGCCTCTCTTTGTGAAAGCGCTGCGCAACCGCCCCAAAAAATCAGCATAGAGCATAGAGCGCAGAGCATAGAGCTTAAAACATAGAGTTTTTTACTCTTACTAATACGGTCATTAGTAAAGCCACATACATCCCCCTCCCCTTCATCCCCTCCCCTCAAGGAAGGGGTAGTATTACAACCCTCTCCCCTGAAGGGAGAGGGTAAGGGTGAGGAGGCTTTACTTATGAACTCCTTAGTATCTCTTTGCTCTTTGCTCTTTATCTCCATTTTGTCTTTCCCATTCTTTTTACTAAATTTGCTATTGCTTTATATGATACACTTTCTGCCGAATAAATTCTTCCCCAATCGAGCATAAATATATCGTCATCGCCTTTCATCTGGCCGTAATCACTCCATAAGATTTTATTTTTATGGGCGTCTATGAGTCTCGCACTGATAGAAGCTTCAGGTGGTGCAGTGCCCTCACCCTCTTTGTAAACTTCAACAGTGCCTACTATAATTCCGTCTACTCCTAAGGTCCTTGATATAGCTTCTGTTTTTTCGAAGTCCAGTTCTCCTTTATCTCTGATCCTTAAATTCACTACTAAAAACCTGACGTCGCCATATTCAAGGGGAACAAATTTTTTATTCTTGAATAATTCGTCTATAAACATATATGTTGCTATCATACCCACATCTTTCATCTTGCTTTTGTTCTGAAATGGCATTACGGCAATCCTGTAAGTTGACTCTTTTTCTTTAGCCGGCGGGATTGTACTGAAGGAGCCGAGTAATTTATCCATGACTTTGTAAGTAAGTTTCTCAACAGTTTTTATTCTTCCCAGTCCTAAGATTGTCGTAAAATCTTCTCCCGTAGCAGAAACATGCTTCGCCCATAAAATAGCGCCGTCTGAAGAATCAACAAGACGGGCTGAAAAACCTACACATGGATTCTCTCCTGAGGTAAATGAATTAACAGAACCTACCATAATAGCCTTCACGTTCAGCTCTTCACCTATTTTTCCTGCAATATCTTTTGAAATATATCCTGTTGATCTGATTCTTTCCTTGAGTAAAAATTTATTCAAACTATCATCATCCAGCACCTCAAATCCTTTTTCTTCCAATTTATTTCTTATCAAAGACATAACCATCGGCAGGGCATTCCTGTCTTCACTGAAATTCTCAAAAGGGAACAGAGCTATTGTTTCTTTCGGACCCTTTTGTGCAGCATTCCCCTGAACAGCATAGAGCATAGAGCATAGAGCTATTAGCAAAATGTATAGAACAACGAGCATGGAGTTTTTAGCCCTTAGCTCTTTGCCCTTAGCTCTTTGCCCTTTGTTCTTTGCTTTTTGCATTTACATCTACTTATTATAAAGCGTCCGTATCGCTTCCCGGACGACCTTCAGCGCAGCCTCACTCATGGTATCTGCACGGGCGCCAAAATGTCTCGCCATAAATCCGGCGCCACCACGTGTCTTTGTCACTGACCAGACAATACTGCCGGAGGATGTATCAGCCATCATCAGAGTAATGGTAATTTCCGGGGAGGAAACGTTGCCATCTCTAATCTCTCCATATTTATTAACAGCGCCAATAATAACACCCTGGACCTTAAGGGCTTTCCCTATGGCCTTTATCTGGTCTGCATTTGGGGCTTGGCCGGGTTTCATCTTAAGGTTGTCCATCGCAGCAATTGCGTCTCCGGGAGCCACCACTTCTACAAGACCCGAGGCTAAAAGTTCACTAATAACCACCTGTCTGACAGCATCACCGGCAAACCTCTCGTTTGTAAGATTATCCAGAGGCAATACAGCTACCCTTTTAATAAAACTGAAATCTGTTTCCTGGCTTATATAAAAAGAAGGGTCCCCTCTACCGCCACATCCGGAAATTAATAAAAAGATAACGCTTAATGAAAATAATTGCTTCAACAATTTCATATGTTAACACCTCTCATAATTATTAGTCATTAATCACTGGTCATTAGTCATCGATCTTTGACTGTTGATTACTGACCGTTTTTCAGAGCCTATGCTTTTAATGTATGAATTCAAAAGTTTAGGCATCTTCTTTACAATATCGAACAACTCTTGATTTTCAGATTGATTAATAAGGGCCTCATGCTTTTCCTTAACCATGTTCTTGTCTCTTCTAAAGAACCACGAGCAAAATAACAAAAATTCTTATTTTCTTTGTAATGATATCTTCCGTATCCTTCCGCAATGTTCGCAGAAATAGAATCAGCTGCCTTTACTAATTGTTTCCCAAGGGTATCCCTAGTAAAATAATCCCATTTATTGACCATATTCCAAATGATGTCTGATAATTCTTCGGATAATCTATAAACTTCAAAATCTTTCAGTTCCATGTTGTTAATGACCAGTGACTAGTGACTAATGACTGTTTTAATCCTGTTTTAATAAAGTGTTCCAATTGCTTTTTTAACCACCTTTTCAGCGGCTTCACTCAATGAAGCGCCCTCTGAACCAAAATGTCTCATCCGGAAATCCGGGCCACCGGAAGCATTCCTTACCGACCAGACAATATTTCCTGAATTTACCTCAAGCATTCTTAAATCTATGGTAACCTCCGAATAATTGACCGAAATACCCCTGCCTGTCCCAAATGCCTCAACAGAGCCTAAGATTACTACTTCTACATTTAAAGCTTTCCCGATCTCCTGGATTTCTGAAACTTTTACAGAACCGAGGGACTTGATCTTCATTTCCCTGAAAAGTCTTGTTACCTCACCCGGCTCAATCACATCAACATCCCTTGAAAGAAGTTCTGTAATTACTATTCTCCTTATCTTTTCACCGGCATAATCATCCTGAGTAAAGTTTTCAAAAGGCAAAACAGCTATCTTCTTTATATGATTAATATCGGTTTTCGGTCTAATCCAATGCGTTGGCGCACATCCATAATAAATAAGAAGAGAGCAAAGAAAAGAGAGCATAATTAACGTTAATCGGCAACAGTTACGATGCCCGTTTCGTCTATCGGTTACGTCGTTCGGCTTTTTCACGTCACCGTTATAAGTTACCGATACGGGCTTCGTTGCCGCAGCCTTAACCGTATTTTGCTCTTTGCTCTTTGCTATTGTTACCAGAATCTGCACGTCAGATTACCTCCGAAATTATAGGTCTTTAACTTTTTTTCTTTCTCATCAAGTGTATAGATATAGTTTAACTGAAGATCTAAAAATTTAGTTATGTACCACATTAAATAGCTGCTCAGGGAATGAACAGTATTTGGTCCCGGTTCTGTTTTACTATGCTGGTAGTTTAAACTCATCCTGATCGCAGGCAAATAAAGCCAGTCGATAATCAATCCCTCCGCTGTATTTATATCACCATCAATATCCGACACCTTAATATTACCCGAAAGATTGATAAACCTTCCAGGCCGATAGGTTAAAATAAAATATCCGTCTTTTGAAGTTGTGGAAGCAGCGCTCGATGTTCGTGTAAGACCAAACGAAAGATTTCCTGCTAGTTTTTGGGTAAGTCGGGCGTCAAGTGTATTTCTTATATACTTTGTGGAAGTTCCGGTCTTTTCGGTAATTGTTCTTCCAGAAATTTGACGTTCTATCGGAAAACTCTCTAATCGTATATAACCAATATCGGTAATCATATTGACATCCCTGTATAAGCGGGACCCGATTGTCAGGAGATACAGGGTATTCATGGATTGTTTCTCATCGAAACTGTAACTGTAGGTTCTGATGAAAGATAAGTTTGTATCAAGTGTCGGCAGAGGAGATGAATTAAAGGTTAAGGAATATGTATCAGACATGATATCCGTTTTACTGGTATCCGTTTCGTCTTTATTGTCAAACGCCTCATTCCTTTGAAAGCGCACTGTTGTTGTAAGCAGCCTGTGGGTAAGCCATGTTGAGCTTATCCCGTAAGTCCTTGTTATATTGCTTCTTAATTCATTATCTTCTTCATTTGTAGGTTTTTTGGATATGCTTTGAAATGCACCGCCGATGGAACCTAAAACTGAATCGGGGTTTTCATCTGCCCTGTTTAAAAAGTAATTGAGCGAAAAGGTGAGTCTGTTGAAAGGTCTTACGTTAGCTGACAGGTTAATACCATGCGTAAAGAATGTGGTGACATCCGTAATCTTTCCTGACTGTGGTATCACATCCGTACCGAAGGCCTCGAGCTCCGTCACTAAGACATCATTTATCGAGGCACTTTCCCTATTGATCACTCTGAAATATGAACCACTTTGTGGAGTAGAAAATCGTATCTCGTACCGATAAACAGTATTCAGGATATCAAATGCGGATACTGTTACAGTCTGGACAGGTATTTCCGTCCATGTAGCAGGCAGATTAAAGTCACTCAGGTATACCTTCCAGTTGTTTACATTGATGAGGTTTGTATCTGATGTAACGTCTTTATTTACATAAATATATATTGTATCTACGGGTTTTGTTGTTGAAAATAATTGAATGCCTATGTTATGGAATTTACTTCCGTTCTGGCCGATATTAATCGTAGCTGCAGCAGTATTTACCGGGACATTGTAAATATTATTAATCAGCGCATTCGCGGTAATTAATGTATCTACCTCCGGTTGGAGTTGTGTCCCCAGTCCATACCTGCCGGATGAGGGCGTACGCTCAAATGACACACTGCCGGTCTGAATAACATACTGGTCATTTTTGTTCCGACCATAATTTCCCTGATAGCCGGTTGATATATTGGCTCTGCCGCTCCAGAAAGACTTATTGTAACCAAGACTATATGATGCATTAAGGCTGTTATTGATTGTTTTTGAAATTGTACCTATCGGTGTTTTAGTCTCAATTCGTGAGTAGGTGAGGTTATATGATATTTTTATATCTTTGTACAATACATCATAGAAGGAACTGCCTGAAAATCTATTATTAGTGGTATCAATTTTCCTTTCTGAAAGATGGTCATAATTCTTCTGCCTGTCAAACTGAAGTGACAGGGAAGGTAAATCATAAGGTCTCACATTCAAGTGTGCATAATAAAATTCAGTGGTTTTTCTGTCGTCATCACTCGGATTTGCTGTTGACCACTGATCCAGACGACGCGTTCCTATATCCATACCATATATAGGGTTTCGAAAAGAAAGATCTAATGCAGGCTCTATCGCCCTCTGATAGGTCTTTGTTGTTTTTTCCTGAGAATCGGTAGTATGTGAGTTTGTAAGATTAGTCCTGAGATACATCTGATAAGAGAGCAGCCGGGTGATTGATTTGTCAAAACTAAGATAATAATTCTGATTAAGATTATTCGAGGTCTGACTCATTTTGTCATCTTCGTATTGTTTCATATAAGTGTAATTTATATTAAACATTGCACTTGGGCCTTCTGCATAAGCTGATGAATAAAAAAAAAGCAAAAAGCAAAAAGCTAAGAGCATAGAGCGAAGAGCATAGAGTTTCATACCAGTTACCTTTTGCTCTTTGCTATCAGTTCTTTGCTTATTTCTCTCTTGTTTTTAATCATTATTCATTATTCTTTATTCTTTTCAATTTATATTCTCTTTTTGCTCTATGCGTTTTTCTCTTACTAAGGAGTTCATAAGTAAGGACACATTTAAACACCCTCCCCCTTAATCCCCTCCCCTCAAGGGAGGGGCGATTCTTAAGTCCCCTCTCCCTTGAGGGTCTACGACTCGTAGAGGAGAGGGCAAGGGTGAGGGTGTGTGGCTTTACTTATGAACTCCTTAGTAGCTCTTCGCTCATTGCCCTTGCTAATAAGGAAACATCGCTATACCATACGGTTTTTTACCTACAGGGATAACCTTTTCTTCCCTGCTCGTAGTTTTATCTATTACCGAGACATTATCCGAACCCCTGTTGACTACGTAAATCTTTCTGCCTTCGGTATCTAAGATTAAGGATCTCGGAGAATTCCCTACCGTAATTGTTCCCATTACCGGCGCCATAGCTGTCTTAACCGTGCTTATTGCTTCGGAAAACGGCCTTATAATCATTATCTCGCCGGAGTTCTCCTTTAATAGATATATTCTGTCGAGATCAGGGTCAGAGATAATCCCTGTGACTGAAGTCCCGACATTCGTAATAGCGTTGACTGCTCCGGTTTTATTAAAAATCTGAATAATATCAATAACCGAGAGATTATCATAATTATAATTACCTGCGTAAACCTTAGCCCTTTGATAATCAACGGCAAGCGCTATAGGTCCCCAGTCAACACTTAATGGCATAATTCCATCAACCCTGCTGTTAAGAATATCCATTCTTATTATCGAGATATCCCTGGAATTCTTATTTGCAACATATACATTGAAAAACTTCTCACGATAATCTCTTAATAAACGGATGTCATCAAAGCTGAGAAATCTTGAACCTGCCAGACTCTCAATCGGTGGGTCTACGGCGATTGCGATAGGTCCACTTCCTACATTTATCTTTTCAATCTCCTGATAGGTTGAGGTATCAATAACAGAGACGTTGTCGGAACCATAATTTGTTACAAATATAAGTTGTTTTTTAGGAGATACCATTGCAGCAGCTATCCCTTCCGGTTCCCTGCCAAACCTTATCGGTATTTCCATTTCAACTTTATGGACCGTAGGGTCTATAACGGAAATACTGTTTGAGCCTGAATTAGCCACATAAACCCGTGGATATTCTTTAACCTGGCTCACTGCAATGCCCCTCGGCTTTTTCCCGACCATAATGGTTGCTACGACATCGCCTGATTGCCTGTTGATTACAGAGACATTGTTTGAGTCTTCATTTGTCACGTATATAAGCAAACTGCTCAATTCAGGCGCCTGGCCTTTAACGGTAAATACAGGGTTGAAAAGGTATCCATCTGCGATAGAAGCATCGGCATTCCAGTTTAAGAATAACGATGTGTTCCGGTTTCTTGTTATCGTGATATCTATACCTATCTCAAGCCCTTCGGGCGGAAGCGCCAGATTTGCTGTCTTATCTTTTCTCTTAATCAAGGCTTGTTTTACGATGAACTGAAGTTTTTTGTATCTTCCCTCAGGCAGAGCTTTCTCACTCATGCGGATCTGATGGCCTGTAATAGCGATTGAGTTTATGTTCACCGGGGTATTCATAATTTCCCTGTATGTCCCGTCCTCTGACAAAATATTGACTGCCGTAAGATCAAATGAAATATCCGTTGAAGTTTTATCAGGACCTTTCAGAAGGATGGTAATCTGACCTTGAGATGTCCCTGGAGACTCAACATACTCCTGAACAGAAGCACACCCCCAGTAAACAGTAAACAGTAAACAGTAAAAAATGAAATATAATTTTTTGATGTTTGTTTTTGTTATCATTTTTATCGTAACTATTATGATCAATCTTTATAAACTCTACTACGATGCTCAATTGCAAAAATAGTGATTGTCTGTTGAGAATTGTCACGTGAATAAATTATCCGCCAATCACCAACACAGTCCCAGTTTTCTTTTTACATCATCAAAAGATATCCTCTCTTTAGATACTATTGAAGATTCCAGTCTTGCAATAAAATCCTCTCTTAATTCAAGTCCGTAATCAGGGTCTAAAAGCTCCCTTAATTTTTCTTCAATAACTTCACCAATTAACTCTTTCAATTCATTTTTACTTAAATCTGCCACTTTCATATTCTATATACCTCCTTTGCCTTTAACTATTGTAGTGTCTTAGAAATAACTTTATACATATTGTCATTCCGGCCTTGATCCGGAATCCAGTCGTTTGAATCTGGATTCCCGCTTTCACGGGAATGACGGCTCTCAGAGTATTGCAAAGCTGTTAATGAGACACTACACTGCTATGCAAGTTGATATACCTCTAAGTCTTTAAAACTTGAGCTTTTTGCAAAAGTATCTAAATTGTCACTCTGAGCTTGTCGAAGGGCGCTGTAAGTTGTTGAATTATAGACATCGTTCAACAGGCTCACCATGACATTTCGATCTTTTCAAGACATTTGCAAGAGCCTCTATAGTGTTCAATTGAGCTTTCCGTAGTCCGTCATTCATCAGGTTTAAAAACCTCTATCCTGTCATTAAAAGTATCAGCGACAAATATCCTCCCTTGAGAATCAACAGCTATATCCCTGGGGTACTGAAACCAACCCTCTCCCCAACCCAGGCCGCCGAATTCAAAAAGATATTTGCCTTCTTTGTCATAGATGTTTACGGCATGGCGCATATAGTCCACCACGTACATTCTTCCGTTGCGATTATCCACACCTACTGCCTTTGGCCGGCTCAACTTGCCGGTGCTTCCTCCCTTTTGCCCGAATTTAAAAAGAAATTTTCTATTTTCATCATATACATAGATGTGTCCTTCTTCCTCGCTTACAAGATATATCCTGCCTTCTTTATCCACAGTCACATAGTCTAATTTCACCTTCTTCCCTTCTTCCTCGGGTGATAAAATCTCCAATAGCTCCCCCTGATTATTCAGAATCAGAATGCCTGAAAAGTATGACCCGGCTACGTAAATATTCCCATTTTTATCCGTAGATAGGCGACAGGGCATAAATGAATCGGCTCCCTCAAAACCCTTTAAATAGATATCACGCTCCCATTTAAAACATGCATTAAAAACCGAAATCTTATGTCTGGGATCCTCCTTTGTTGCGCTATTAGCAACATAAAGGTTACCTTCAGCATCTACAGTCAAGCCCTGTGGTGTTTCAATACCGTCCTTTTTGCTAAGGGTAAAGACGGGGAAAAAATCTGATGTATATATTATTATTTTAGTTTGACTAATAACATAAATCTCATTACTGATCAGGTCTGAGAACACAAAAGAAGGGAAGTGTATCTTACCCCCTTCCTCATCCTCAGCTATAACATCAAGATAGGTTACCGAGGTAACGGCCTGCTGTGCAACGAGTTTGTGAGGAATACATAGCACATAGCAAAGAGCAAGGAGCAAACAGCTAAAAGCTAACAAAGTAGCACGTTTTTTTCTCTCAAGATCATTTAAATTCTCAAACCTAAACATCTTAATCTCCTATATGCTCTTTGCCGTTTGCTATCCTTAGCTTGGACAGGTATGATCAATTATGTCAATTATTTGCTCTTAAAAAAAATAAGATAAGGAGAGCAGAAATTTCTGTTCTCCTTATCTTCAGTGTCTCAAGTTCTAACTACCGCTGAGCGACATGGCAGGTTTCACAGCCATTGTTGTTGGTTGCATTACCTGCATTCATAGTACTGTAGGTAAACCTCAGGATGTCTTTCTGGGTAGTACCGTGGGCCCTGTGGCAACTCAAACACTGGGCCTTCCCATTATTTGTTGTGTATGCCGTACCGGTAACCATGTCCGTAGTGATCATGCCAGCACTGATCTGTGCAGTTGTAAATGCGAACGGGGTCTCATTAAGCTGTGCGTTTGTTGGTGTAAATCCCGCCCCGTCAATATTGGCTATCACAGCTTCTTCGTCAGTCGGATGGCGTTTGAAGGGACTTGTTCCAGTGTCAGTTGTATTGGCCAACCCGTGGAAGTTACCGTGGCAGTTGCCGCAGAAGGCGCTTACACTATCGCCGCCGTCGCCGTCGTATACGTTGTGGTTGGCAGATGTAGCGCCGCCCGCTTCATAAATAGAAGACTCCTTACCATTTACTAAAGTTCCGGCTGCACCGGTATTGCCTGCTTGTGCATACAGCCATCTGAAGGCAGTGGAAGCACCGTGATGCATACCATGTACACCCAGGTCCGGGGAACTACCATGTTTGCCGTGGCATCCGTATGTGCCCTCACATGACACCTTGTTGATACCCCAGACTAATGCGCCAACGTAGCCGGGCGGAGTCATAACCCACACATCAGTAGCGACAATATCGTGTCTTGTGTCTTTATCAGCACCACCAGCATCGTAATCCCCGCCTGCATCCAAAAGGGCACCGTTACCAACGCCACTAGCATTATTAGTCCCATCAATCTTGGGAGCAAGCGCTGCGCCGCCATTGATATGGCAGGCCAAACAAGAGTACAATGTGAGATAGGGTTGCTGGCCAGTGGTACCCAAGTCGGATACCCCATTTTGGCTATCGTGCATAGTGTGGCAGGTGACGCATGTTCCGGTAACCGCAGCATTAGCAAAGCCATACGTTAGGACAAGAGAAAGAAGAGCAATAACACCTACGATTAATATCTTTTTCATCTTTTTCACCTCCTTTCATTATTTTATTTAGCTAAAAGAATGCCAGCTTTTACCCTTGATATTTTTTATCATCATACCGGTATTCACCTCCTCTTCCTAAAATACTTTGCAATATTTGTACCATATTAAAGCGCCTTAAAAAACCCTTAATTTACGCCTAATACATTAGCTCATAGTTAAATATAATGTTTTTGGCATGGTATTTGTCAAGCAAAATTTATCTTATGCTTTATTTTTAATGAACTCGTAAAAAGTCGTCATTCCCACGAAGGCGGGAATCCAGGTGCGCGCAACTGCTTGAAAAGAATGGATTCCCGATTAAGGACTTCGGGAATGACAGCCATGAAAAGGACTTTTTGCGATGTTGTCATTCTCATTCTCATTCTCATTCTCAAAAATGAGAATCCTGAGAAAAATTAAAAATAACAACATCGCAAAAAGTCCTTTTCATGGCTGATAGGGGGAAGGAAAGGCTTTCGCCTCCCCTCCCGTTGCTCCCCACCCCGCCTTGCGGCGTCCCGAAAGCTTTCGGGTTCGGTTACAGGCCGGAGAGCGTAGGCCTACCACCCCTCCGACCACGCACACTCTCAGGCGCGCTCATTCCGGACTTGATCCGGAATCCGGAACACATTGAAAACCATGGATTCCCGATTACGAACTTCGGGAATGACAAAAAATACGCCGTAGTGCTAATTACATAACCCCGAATTATTAACCCGAAAAATGCAATTGAGATTAGTCCTTCTCTATATCTAATTTTTCAATTTCACTTATCTTCAATATGGCAATCTGTTGCGCAAGCCCTTTGACCTGTCTGCTCAGCTTTGTGATCTTTACAGAGAAATGAAGATTAATCAGGACTAAAACCACAAGACCGAACATGAATATTGTTGTTGTCTGAGCTATTGCGCCAATTAAATGTGTCAGCCATTCAAGGAGGTCCTGCCACAGAACAAGCACAACTATCCCGAGCCCTATTATAAGCCATAGAAAAGAGTATTCTTCTCCAAGTCTTCTCCTTCTTACCATCTCTATTATCGCCACAAAAATGCCTATGCCCATAACCAGTACGAAAATTCTTTGATGTAATGTCATACCTTTCCCTCCCCTCTGTGTTCTCTGTGGTGAATTTCTGTGGTTTCATATTTTTCCCTCCTTGTTTCTTAAAAGTGTAACGAGTATCGAAAGAAGCATCTTGAATGTATAATAAAAAGGGTTCTTTCTCACTTCAAGTGGGCTTACCCACTTGAAGTGAGAAAGAACCAACAAAATGATGCACAAAGCAGTTGATGTGGTCATATTGAACGGCTCTTCTCTGAGTTTTGCCTATTACACTGTAAGAAATGGGATATGCCTTTATGAAAGCAGCGCTGTTGATAGAATCCTCTATGAAGTAACTTTAGACAATAAATATCAAGACGTTATGCCCTTCATAAAAGAACTTAGAAATACAAAGAGGAAGATTTACATTGGAAGAGATTAAGTCAAAGATTGCCGTTGTTCAGGAAAGGGTAAGAAGGTTATCCATATTTACAGGTCTCTCCTTTGAATCATATCTTAAAGATTTAACTACCAGGGATTCTGTAGAAAGGAATATCGAGGTTGCTATTCAGGCATGTATTGATATTGCCAGAATAATAATCAAACTTGAGGGGTTGAGAGAACCTGAAAATAATAAAGGTGTATTTGTAGTTCTGGCTGAAAATGACATCATCAGTGAAGACTCCTTAAAATTTCTTATCCCTATGGCCGGCGCAAGGAATGTCCTCGTGCATGGATACGATAAAATAGATGATGCAATCATCTATAGGTGTGCTAAAAAAACACCTGCCGGATTTCTATTCTTTTTTAAATGAGATTGAAGAAAGATATTTAACAAAGCAGTAAAGTCATTTAGTGTCTGTTCATAAACTGCGTTTCCCATAAAAATTCGTCATTCGCCCTTATCTCCTGGCTTTATTTGCCCTTCTTCGTATGACAGGCAAGGCAGCCATATTTTGTCCTGTTCTGTGTATCAATCTTAGAATAATCCCACCTGAGTATATCGGAATAGGGACTTGCGTGCGCCCTGTGGCATGAAAGGCACATGATGATGCTGTCCATATCAACGGTAGTTTCGGTCCCGGAAGGATTTTGATAGGCAACCGGCGACTTAAGGCTGTATTTTACATACCCCTGGTATTCAGAGCCTGCAAAGCCGCCGTGTATGGCGCTGAATGCAATATCAGAAGGATGCCTGCGCCAAATTGAATTATAAACCTGGCCGCCTTCGCTGCTGCCGCCGAGATTGGGGTTCGGATGGAATTTAGCATGGCATTCACCGCATAAATAACTAATGGTATTCATGGAATCATGAGTCTGGTCCCCTTTGTATCCGTTATGATTATCGTCAACGGCAAGATACTCCCAGTCCTTATGCTCCTTCCCGACTATGCCGTAGAGAAAGCGATAGCTTTTGCCCACGGTGGTACCGTCAATTTCGCCGTCATCCTCATGATGCGCGCTATGCATAGATTCCGAGGGGTCCTCCAACGTCCTGTTGCCGTGACATCCCCATGTGCCTGCGCAGGTAAGCTGCTGCTGTGCGGGCCAGTAGGCAGGCCCTGTTCCTCCGGGAATGACGACTCCTCCAAGGAAACCGGGAGGAGTTGTCATTGGAGGATTCTCCTGACGCGAGATTCCTGTTAGATTATGCCCCTTGGTATAATCAGGATTATACCCGTCGGCAACATAATAATAATTTCCACCAGCCAGCTCATTGTTTTCATCATGGTGAAGCACCTGAGGAATCCGTGCCTTTCCATTGGTTATGATACTTTTCGCGCCGATAGGGTCTTGTCCATGACAGCCCAGACAACCGCCTATCGTCAAAGAAGCAAAGGGTCCCATTTTGCCTGCATAGGTCACTTCACTGCCTTCTTTGCTGTTATGCATAGTGTGGCAGTCCTTGCACCTGCCTTTGACACGGGCATCAACATCCGTTGGCAAAAGACAATAAATTGCAAAAAAACAAAAAAACAAAAAAAAGTTTATAAAATGAGGCTCTTGCAAATGTCTTAATTTGTCATTCCGAATGAATGTGAGGAATCTTGTATTCCATTGTTTATAAAAGATTTCTCGTTTCACTCGAAATGACAATTGTACTTGTTTCGAGCCTTTTGCAAGAGCCTCAAAATATCTTTTCATTTTCCGGAATGGCATATCTGACATCCGCCCTTTCCTTCAGTCATAAGCCTGTTATAATCCCATCTAAGCATTGACTCATAAGGACTTGCGTGCGCAACATGACATGAGAGACATATTACAATATCTTCGCCGGGTTTGACCTCTTCACCCGGCGATGCAGGGACCTTTATTCGCCCAACCGGGGCGTCCGTGTCGTATGTGCCGTACCTTGAATAATCAATGGGAACGCCTGTGGGATGCTTGAACCACCGGCCTGTGTCCTTGTTATCCTTGCCGTGAAAATCTCCGTGGCAGTTTTCACAGAGGACATCGATCGAAGGGTAATACTCATTATGGTTTCTTGATGAGCTATTTTGATTCCAGTCTTTGTCTTCGAGTCCCAAAACACCTTTTACCTTGTCCGTATTTTTTAAAAACCTGTAACTCTTTGCCGTTGTGCTTCCATCCAATGGTCTGTCAATCGCATGATGAGCGCCATAAATCGCTTCGAAGGGGTCTTCAATATTTCTATTGCCATGGCAGCCGTTCGAGCCCGCGCACATCAAAGGTTTTTGGGGGTTGTATCCGACAATGGAGGGATCGGACGCCCTTGTATAGCCGGGAGGGAAGCCGTTGAATTTCATGTCTACCGAGGTTATTCCGTCTACATTATGGCCTTTCCTGTCGCCGAAATCCTTTGCCACATAATGAAAATTACCTCCAGCCAAAGGGTGTATCGGCGTAATCGTGCTATGCACTACGGGAACTCTGTTGCCGCCGAGGTTTTTAATCGTATCACTGTTTGTATTTGAATGACAATTTACACAAAAGGTGTTAAAGACATACTCGAATGGTTTGGCACGATGGGTTTTCTCTGTCATGCCCTTGTAAAGTGTATGGCATGCGTCACAGTCTCCGCCGACAGTTGCCATACCTGTATCCGAAAATATGGCAATAAAGAAAAGACAAAGCGAACATATTATGAATAATTGTTTACGTTGCATATCCTTATAATATTAAGCATAAATAGTGCCAAAGCTAATTAATTAGCTTAAGCTTAATTTATCAATAATACAATATTTCTGTCAATCATCATCTGTTCATGCTTAAAATAGAAATTGCTTTAACCCGGATTATTCATGAAATTGGTAACAGCAACTGAGGATAGAGTATTTGAGCGGTTTTTTTTGCCGATAGTCAAATACAGTATTTGGAAATAAAGAGGCAAAAGCCTCGCAGGGAGGAACGACCGAGAATGAGCGCAAATACTCTATCCTCAGTTCAATCAGAAAAATTGTGAATAATCCGGGCTATACCGGATTTTCTATGGCGGCTTCTGCTGCAGGCTGTTTCTCCGGGTTTATCACGAAGATGCTTCCGAACTGGCTTTCCTGATAGACCCTCGTAAGGCCGAGTCTTATGAGTTCAAGAAGCGCTACAAAGGTGATTATCAATTGGATCCTTGTTACGTTTTCTTTAAACAGGTCTTCGAACCTTACAACCGCCTGTCCCTCGATAATCTCCATAATGACCGACATTCTGTCCTTTACGGTCAGGGTCT
>Ga0315286_10001734_pt1 | contig 19919 bp, 17 predicted proteins | sample YL17G10_0_MG_FD_205038 | JGI IMG/M metagenome (GOLD analysis project Ga0315286, IMG submission 205038) | Sediment microbial communities from Yellowstone Lake, YNP, Wyoming, USA - YL17G10_0 | ecosystem: Environmental > Aquatic > Freshwater > Lake > Sediment | place: USA: Wyoming | collected... | reverse complement strand
CCTCAATCGCCTCGAGCAGGTCGCCCCTTCCGACGGGACGTACCTCCACACCGAGGGGAATTCCCACGCCCACATCAAGTCCAGCCTCGTCGGATCGAGCGTCGTCGTGTTCGTCGAGGCCGGCCGGTTGGTGCTCGGAACCTGGCAGTCCATCTTCCTGTGCGACTTCGACGGCCCCCGCACCCGGAACGTGATGGTGCGCGTCTCGGCGGGCTGATCCGCTGCACTAGAGGAGGAAGGCCTCGTAGCGGGCGCGCAGCGCACCCTTTCGCAGACCCCCGTCGATCACATCCCAGGGGAGAAACTCCCCGCCCCCCTTCTCCCGGAAGACGACCGACGCCAGCGCCCCGGCCAACCCGGGCGCGGAGCGTGGGAGCTTTCCCGGGCGCGCCGTCCGCAGGCCGGCGGCCACCCGCCGGTCCGAAAGCCCGAGATACCCCTGCACGACCGCGTCCCATGGGGTCGAAGCGGAGACCCGCATGTTGGGGACCGCGCGGACGGCGGCGCCCACCCCTTCCTCCCGCGACTTCAGTTCCTCCTCCGGGGCCATCGAAGCCCACTGCAGCGGCGTGAACGGCTTCGGGACGAAGGGGGAGAGCACCGATGTTACGACGCCCATCCGGCCGACCCCGCGCGCCACCGTGAGAACGCGCTCCCGGAAGGTCCCGAGGAACCGCGCGATCCCCTCGACCTCCTCCTCCCGCGGCACCCCCGGAAGGCCGAGCAGGAAGTACAGCTTGAACGAGACGATCCCCGAACGGGCGAGGACCTCCGCGGCGGAGAAAAACGTCTCGTCCGGCACGCGCTTCCCCACCCGCGCGCGCAGCCGGGCGTCGCCGCACTCCGGCGCCAGCGCCACGGTGCGGTGTCCGCTCCGCGCGAGGATGTCCGCGATCTCCTCGTCGACGAGGTCCGCGCGCACGGAGGCCGGCGAAACCGTCCCGCCCCGGTCGAGGATCTCCCGCGCCAACTCCCGGAAGGGACGCCAGTCGAGAACCGCGGCACCGATGAGCCCCACCTTTTTGCGATAGGGCCACGCCGCGTCGACGGCCGCGCGCACGCGGTCGAGGGGAAACTCCCGGAAGGAGGGGCAGGCGTGGGCCGCGGCGCAGAACCCGCACATCCCCGGGCAGCCGCGGGAAGTCTCGACGAGGGACATGCTGCCCAGCTCCGTCTCTTCCGACAGGATGACGGGCGGAGCCGGGGACAGGGAGCGAAGATCGAGGACCTCGCGCGCGACGCGGGCGGGGAACCCCGGAAGCGGTTCGATCGCCCGGAGCACCGGGAGTCCGCCGGAGGCCCGGTCCGTGGGGGACGACTCCGCGTATTCCGGCCGGTACCCCCCGGGGACGTACACACCCGGGATTCCGGAGAGGACCCGGAGGTAGCCGGGATCCCCCGCCGGGCCGGGTCCATGGTCAAGGAGGAGGTCCACCGCGCGCTCCCCGTCGCCCACGACCACGGCGTCGGCGAAGACCCCGGCCGGTTCGGGATTGAGCGACGCGGCGAACCCGCCGGCGACAACGAGGGGGTGCCGGTTGCCGGAGGCGGCACGATCCTCCCGGAACGGGGGGACCCCGCCCGCGGCGAGGATCGCGGGGACGTTCAGCAGGTCGTTCTCGTACGAGAGGGAGACGGCGACGACGTCGAACGAGGAGAGGGGGCGCCCGCTCTCGAGCGTCATCCCTTCGGAGGGCGAATTCGCGGTACATGTCCCCTTCCCTCGCGGCGGGGCGCGCCGCCGCCCGTCACCGGAAAGGAAGACCCGCTCGCAAAGGGCGTCCGGACGCGCGTTGATCCGGGCGTGGATCAGGAGGAACCCGAGGTTCGACATTCCCGCCGCGTACCGGTTGGGGTAGACGAGCGCGACGCGAATTCCGACTCCCCAATCCTTGCGCGCGGCGAAGATCTCGTTCGCGGGCCCGGCGCCCCCGCGGCGCGGCCTTCCCACGACTCCCGATCCGCCGGCTACTCCACCCGCCGACGGAGGAACGTGGGAATCTCGAACTCGTCGAGCGACTCGATCTCCGCCTCCTTGTCGATCAGGGGGAGATCCTCCAGGCGCTCGTCGAACGTCTTCGACGCGGCGGCCCGCAGGAACGCGGGGATCTGCAGATCGTCGGCCCGGCGGACCAGCTTGATCCCCTTCCGCGGGTTCCTCAACACGCCCTCCGGGGCGCCCGGCTCGAACCCGGTCGCGACCACCGTGACCTTCAGTTCGTCCCCCAGCGTTTCGTCGATCACCGTCCCGAAGATGATGTTCGCCTCGTCGGAGGCCTCCTCCCTGACCAGGCTCGCCGCGTCGTTCACCTCGCTCAGGGACAGGGACGTCCCGGCGGTGATGTTGATGAGGACGCCGCGGGCGCCGCGGATCGAGACATCCTCGAGGAGCGGGCTCGAGATCGCCTTCTCGGCGGCGGCGACCGCCCGGTTCGGGCCGGAGGCCGTCCCCGTCCCCATCAGCGCCACGCCCATCCCCGACATGATCGTCTTCACGTCGGCGAAATCGAGGTTGATGTAGCCGGGCTTCGTGACCAGCTCGGAGATCCCGCGGACCGCCTGGAAAAGCACGTCGTCCACCTTGCGGAACGCCTCGACGAAGCGCATGTCCTTCCCGGCGATCAGGAGCAGTTTCTCGTTCGGGATGACGATGATCGTGTCCACGAGGCTCCGCAGCTCCTTCGTGCCCCCGTCCGCCTGTTGTTTCCGGGTGAGTCCCTCGAAGGAGAACGGCCGCGTCACGATCGCCACCGTGAGCGCCCCGACCTCCCTCGCCACCTCTGCGACCACCGGCCCCGCGCCGGTCCCCGTGCCGCCGCCCAGGCCCGCCGTGATGAACACCATGTCCGCACCGGTGAGGGCCTCCCGGATCAGGTCGCGGTCCTCGAGGGCCGCCTGACGGCCGATGTCGGGATTGGCGCCCGCACCGAGCCCCTTGGTCAGCCGGGCCCCCAGCTGGAGCTTGAGGGGCGCCAGGCTCCGCGACAGCGCCTGCGCGTCGGTGTTCGCGGCGATGAACTCGACGCCCTGCAGCCCTTCCTCGATCATGGTGTTGATGGCGTTGCCGCCGCCGCCGCCCACGCCGAACACCTTGATGACGGCGCGGCAGCGGTTCTCCTCGACGATCGTGAACATCCGGTTCCCCCTTGCCTCCTGCTCCGTTCTGGCCATCCGTTCCTCCTTTTCCCCGGGTTTCCGTATCAGAAAAATTCCGACAAGTACCGCTTGAACCGGTCGATCACCCCGCCGCTTGCCGGAGCCTCCGCCGACCGGTAGACCCTCTTCGAAGCGCCCGCGCCGTACTGGACCAACCCCACCGCGGTGGCGAACGCGGGACCGTTCACGACCTCGACCAATCCTCCGATCCCGATCGGGTTCCCCCTCCGGAAGGGGAGCTTGAACACCCGCTCCCCGAGGTCGGTGAGACCGTCCAGCTTCGACCCGCCGCCGGTGAGCACCACCCCGGCCCCGAGGTTTTCCTCGTAGCCGGACCGGAGGATCTCCTTCCGCAGGAGGGTGAAGATCTCTTCCGCGCGCGGCTCGATGATCTCGCTGAGGTATTGCCGGCGGATCGGACGGGGAAGCCGCCCGCCCACCCCTGGCAGTTCCACCAGCTCGTCCCGGCGCACCTTCTGGATCATCGCGCATCCCGAGGAGACCTTCAGGATCTCCGCGTCCGACTGGGGAAGCTTCAGCCCGATCGCGATGTCGGAGGTGATGCTGCTCCCTCCGAGGGGCAGAACGTTGGTGTGCCGCAGGGACCCGTTGAAGAAGATCACGATCTCCACGGTCCCGCCGCCGAAGTCCATCAGCGCCACGCCGACCTCGCGCTCCTCCGGGGTGAGCACCGCCTCGGCCGACGCCAGCGGGGAGAGGACGAAGCTTTCGACGTCGAGGTCCGCCTTCTCCACGCACCGCGCCAGGTTTCGCGCCCCCGGGACGTCGTTGGTCACGACGTGCACGCGCGCGTCGAGACGGATGCCGGTCATTCCCCGGGGGTCCTTGATCCCGGCCATGTCGTCGACGATGAACTCCTGTGTGAGGACGTGCAGGATCTCCCGGTCGTTGGGAAGCTCCACCGAGCGAGCGATCTCGAGGACCCGCGTGAAGTCGGCGTCGGTGACCTCGTGCTCGTTCTTCACCGAGATGGCCGCGTGGCTGTTGAACGACTTGATGAGCGGGCCGGAGATCCCGACGAAGACCGATTCGACGGTCAGCCCGGTCATCCGTTCCGCCTCCGTGACGCTCTGCCGGATCGACTTCACCGTGGCGTCGACGTTCACCACGGCCCCCCTCCGCATCCCCTCCGTGGGGCACTCCCCCATCCCGAGGATCTCCACGCCGTTCTGCGTCTTCCTTCCGAGGACCGTGGTCACCTGGCTCGACCCGACGTCCAGCCCCGCGATCACCTGATCATTCGTTTTCGTGTCCATTCACTCCCCCGGCCGCATGAAGACGCGGCCCTCTGTCTTGAGATCGGCGATCCCCGAAGACCGGGTCATCCCCGATATCCTCGGCATGGCCACCTCGATCCGGCGGATCGCCTCCTTGACGTCCATCGTGCCAACCTTGAGCTGAAGCCCGGCGTCCCGGGTCACCACCGTGTAGCCGTCCTGCGCGTCGAAATGGATCTCGGACACGTTCTGGCGAAGCGCGCCCGCCTCGACGCCCCGCAGCAGGTCGAGCGTTTTCCGAAGATCCCGCACCGTCACCGGGTCCTTCCGAAGGAGTTCCTCCCGCGAAAATCCCGTGACGATGGCGAGGTTCTTCGGGTCGTACGCGGTCAGTCGCTTGAACGGGCGGCCCTCGTCGTCGAGGTAGTGGAGGACGTCCAGGTTCACCATGGCGACCGGCGTACGCTCCTGGATCCGCACCACCAGACGGTCCGGAAAGGACTTGCGGACCGAGACGGAGCGGACCCAGGGGTGTCCGGACAGGCGCCGCGCGATTTCTTTCGCCGGAACGGACCAGAGGATGCCCGACCCGTCTCCGCGGACGATCGCCCACACTTCCTCGAGCGAAACGTTCGCGCACCGGTTCATGTCGACGGTGCGCACCGTGAAGAGCGGCGAGCGCGTGAGCCACGAGTAGGCGGAGGCGAACGCCACGCCGGTGAACCCCACGGCGAGCAGGCCGGCGGCGATCCAACCGATCAGGCGCAGTCGCGCCCGCAGCGGCGGAGGCGTAGCGGCCCGGGCCCTGTCCTTCTTCCGCACGGCCCGCCCGGCGCTTCGCCCCTTTCCTTGGCGGGTCTTGTGGTATGCGCGGTACTCGATCATCTATTTTCCGAGCCCCGCGTCGGAAAGGATGGCGGCAACGAGGTCGTCGAAGGACAGACCGTCGAACTTCGCCGCCTTGGGGAGGAGGCTGGTTTCGGTCATCCCCGGGATCGTGTTCGCCTCGAGGAAGAAGACGTTCCCCGCCGGGTCGACGCGATAGTCGAGCCGCGCGGCCCCCCGCAGCCCCATCGCCCGGGCGGCGCGACGCGTGTACTCCGCGGCGCGCAGGAGGATGTCCCGGTCCATCGGCACCGGGATCACGTACTCCGTCCGGCCCGGGGTGTACTTGGACTGGTAGTCGTAGAAGCCGGACTTCGGGACGATCTCGACCGCGGGGAGGACCTTCCCGTTCAGGATCCCCACGGTGATCTCCCGGCCGGGGATGAATCCCTCCGCCAGTATGCGGCTGTCGTGCTTCGCCGCCTCGGCCAGCGCCGCTTCCCACTGGTCCGGGCCACGGACGATCGTGATGCCGACGGTGGACCCTTCCCGGTCGGGCTTCACCACAAGGGGGAAGCCGAAATCGGGCGGTTTCGCCCCCGAGCGATCCGCCCCCTCGTAGACCGCGTCCGGCGGGCACGGCACGCCCGCCGAGGCGGCCACCCGCTTCCCGAGAAGTTTGCTCATCGCGATGGCCGAGGCGGCGACCCCGGACCCCGTGTACGGGAGCCGGGCGAGTTCGCACGCGGCCTGGATGCAGCCGTCCTCCCCGAACCGCCCGTGCAGGGCGAGGAACGCGACGTCGACGCCCGCGTCCCGAACCGTGCCCAGCCAGTCCTCCCGGATGTCGATCTCGCGGACGTCGCACCCGAGTCGCCGCAGAGCCGCGGCGGCGGCCGCTCCCGTCCGGAGGGAGACCTCCCGCTCGGCGGAAACCCCTCCCAGGAACACGCCCACTTTCCTCCCGGCGAATGCGAACCGTTCAGACATCGAAGTCCCCCCACATTTTCACCTCGGGCAGGAGCAGGACGCCGCAGGACACCCGCACCGCGCTCTGGCCGCGGGACAGGAGCCGCCGGACATCCACCGCGGTGGCGCCTCCCAGGTTCACGAGGAAGTTGGCGTGCTTCTCGGAGAAGCATGCGTCCCCTTCCCGCTCGCCCTTCATCCCCGCCCGCTCCAGCAGCTCCCTCGCGCTCCCCGCGCCTCCGGGAGGATTGCGAAACGCGGATCCGAAGGTCCTCTCCCCCCACGGCTGGCTGGCGCGACGCTTCTCGTTGATCTGCCGCATCCGCTCGAACACGGTCTCCCTCGTCCCGGGCCCGAACCGGAACCCGGCCCGCACCACGATCCCCTGGACGGGAAATTTCGTCTCCCGGTACCCGAACCGGATCGCCCGCGCCTCGACCCGGTGGATCTCTCCCTCGGCGTCGACCACTTCCACCCACTCCGCCAGCTCCCCGATGCTCTGCCCGTAGGACCCGGCGTTCATCGACAGCGCGCCGCCCATCGTTCCCGGGATCCCGGAGAGCGGCTCCATCCCCGAAAGTCCGGACAGGGCACAGAGCACGGCCAGCCGGGGTAGCATCACTCCCGCCTCGGCGACCACCGACCCGTCGGAGTGGAACACCACCTTGGAGAGGTGCTTCTTCGTGCACAGCACGGTGGCCGACACGCCGCCGTCCGCCACCAGGAGGTTGGATCCCGCCCCCAGGACCTGTACGGGGCGACCCGAACGGCCCTCCGCCACGATGACCTCCCGGACCTGTGCCGCCGAGCGGGGAAACACCAGCCGATCGGCAGGGCCCCCGATCCCGATCGTGGTGTACTCCCGCAGCTTCACCTGGAACGCGACCTCGATGTTCCGCACGACCGCCCCGGCCTCCCTGCCCCTCCCGCCGCTACCGCGGGAGAAGGCTTTCGCCCAGTTTCCAGACATCCCCGGCCCCCATCGTAAGAAAGATATCCCCCGGTCGCAGGAGGACGCGAACCGCCTCCCCCGCTCCGGCGGATTTGCCAAGATACCGGGCCTCCCGGTGTCCGTGCTCCCGGACCGCGGAGCACAACGCTTCGCCGGTGGCGCCCTCGATCGGCTCCTCCCCCGCGGAGTACACGTCGAAGACGAGCAGCACGTCCGCGTCCTGGAACGCCGAGAGGAACTCCTTGAACAGCGCCCGGGTGCGCGAGTACCGGTGCGGTTGAAATCCGACGACAATGCGCCGGTCGGGCCAGACCTCCCGCGCTGCGGCAAGAGTCGCCCGGACCTCCACCGGGTGGTGGCCGTAATCGTCCACCACCGTGACGCCGTCGATCTCTCCCTTCACCTGGAAGCGCCGCCCCACACCGGCGTACGCGGACAGGCCCGCGCGCACCTGGTCGAACGGGATCCCGAGTTCCAGGGCGACCGCCGCCGCCGCCAGGGCGTTGCTGACGTTGTGGCGCCCGGGCGCCCGGAGGAAGACCTCGCCGAGCCGCTCGCCCCTCGCGAAGACGGCAAACCGGTTCGTCATCCCGGACGCGACCACTTCTTCCGCACGGTAGTCCGCGGAACGGGAGAACCCGTAGGTGACGAAGGTCTTCTCCACGGAGGGGATCAACTCCTGGACATTGGGGTGGTCGATGCACAGGACCGAGAACCCGTAGAAGGGGACCTTGTTGATGAAGTGGAGGAACGTCTCCTTGATCTGCCCGATCCCCGAGTAGAAATCGAGGTGCTCCGGGTCGATGTTGGTGACCACCGCCACCGTGGGCGAAAGTTTCAGGAACGATCCGTCGCTCTCGTCCGCCTCCGCGACGAGGAACTCCCCCTGACCCAGTTTCGCGTTGGATCCGAGGCTGTTCAGCTTTCCACCCACGACCGCCGTCGGGTCCCAGCCGGCCGTCGCGAGCACCGTGGCGACCATCGAGGTCGTCGTGGTCTTCCCGTGCGTTCCGGCGATCGCGATGCCGTACTTCATCCGCATCAACTCCGCCAGCATCTCGGCGCGCGGGATCACGGGGATCTTCCGGCGGTGCGCCTCGAGGACCTCGGGGTTGTCGGGCTGGACCGCCGAGGAGACGACCACCACGTGGCCGTCCGCAGGGACGTTCGAGGCGGAGTGCCCCGTCCGCACCACCGCTCCGAGCCGCTCGAGCCGCTCCGTCGTGTCGGAGCGGCGCAGGTCGGACCCCGACACCCGGTACCCGAGGTTCAGGAGCAGTTCCGCGATCCCGCTCATCCCGATGCCGCCGATCCCCACGAAGTGGATGGAGAGTCCCTTCCTATACATTCCGCGCGACCCCCTCCCCGGATACGTACCCGGACAGCCGCAGCGCCGTGCGGACCGCCTCGACGGCCGCGCCGGGCCGGGAGAAGGAAACCGCCGCCGCTCCCGCGCGCTCCCGCGCGTCCCGATCGCCTCCGAGGTTCCACAGCGTCGACCAGAGCGCGTCCTCCGTCGCCTCGCCTTCCGGCAGCCACGCTCCGGCGCCGGAAGCGCAGAACTCCCTCGCGTTCCCCGCCTGGTGGTCGTCCGCCGCGAACGGGTACGGAACGAGCACGCACGGGCGTCCGAAGAGCGCCGCCTCCGCGATGGAGAGGGCTCCCGCGCGCATCAGCACGGCGTGGCAGCGCGGGAACCAATCCCCGATCCGGTCGGTGAACGGAAACGGCTCCACCGGGAGGGCCTCCTCCCGCGCCGATCGCGCCACCGCCTCGTGCTCCCGCGCCCCCGTCTGCAGCAGAAACCGGATCGCCGTCCCCTCCCGCTTCGCTCTCCGGGCCATCCCCAGCACCCGGGTGTTGATCGCCCGCGCCCCCTGCGAACCTCCCAGCGCCAGCACGGTGAACGGCGCCTCCGGCGGAAACGAACGCCCGCGCTCCCGCGCGGCCGCGACGATCTCCGGGCGGACCGGGTTCCCCGTGACCTCCGCCCGACCCGGAGGGAAGAAAGGGACCGCGCCCGAAAAGCCCGCGAACACCCGGACCGCATGCCGCGCCAGGAAACGGTTCGAACGGCCGGGCACGCTGTTCTGCTCCTGCAGGAACAGCGGGATGCCCAGGAGCGCGGCGGAAAGCGCGACCGGCACCGAGGCGTATCCGCCCACGCCGAAGACCAGGTCCGGGCGGCGCCGCCTCAAGACCGCCACCGCCGCGGGAAATCCGAGCGCGATCCGGAGGGCGCCCGGGAGGGCCCCGATCCCCTTCCCTCGAACCTGGCCGGAGGGGACGAAGTCGATCGGGAACCCCCTGGCAGGAACGGCCCGCGCCTCGAGACCTTCCCTTGTCCCGACGAAGGAGACGGCACCGTCGGGACAGAGGGAGAGAAACGCATCAGCGAGGGCGATCCCCGGAAAGACGTGCCCACCGGTCCCTCCCCCGGCTACGATCATCCGCAGTGGCAAGGCCATCCGCCCCCTTCAGGGATATGTTCATCAGCACGCCGATCGCCGCCAGGTGCAGAATCAGGGAACTCCCCCCGTAGCTCAGGAACGGCAGCACCATCCCCTTCGGGGGGAGCATCGAAAGCCCCACCATCATGTTCATCAGCGCCTGGATGCCGATCACGGAGGAAACCCCCATGGCGAGGTACATGCCGAACGGGTCCCGCGCCCGGCGCGCGATCCGGTACCCCACCCACACCATGATGACGAAGCACGCGCCGACCAGCGTCACGCCGGCGAACCCGAGCTCCTCCCCGATCACCGAGAAGATGTAGTCGGTGTGCATCTCCGGCAGGTAGAAAAGCTTCTGCTTCCCCCCGCCGACGCCCGCCCCGAGGAGACCCCCGTTGGAAAAGGCGATCAGGGACTGCACGACCTGGTACCCCGCCGTCCGGGCCTGCGAGATCGGGTCGAGGAACGCGTGGATCCGCGCGACCCGGTACGGTTTGGCCAGGATGAGGAGAGCGGCGCCCAAGGCGCCCGCGGCGGCGAAGGCGGCCAGGAGTTTCCAGGGAAACCCGGCGATGAACACGATCACGAGGAACGACGCGATGATCACGACGGCCATCCCGAAGTCCGGCTCCTTCAGGATCACCGCGACGAACAGCCCCATCACCGCCAACATCGGGAGGAACGCGCGGTACCCCTGCTTCGGTTTCTCCCCGTTCCGGTCGATGGCCCACGCGGCGAAGGCGAGCAGGGCGAACTTCGCGAACTCGGACGGTTGGAAGGTGAAGAGGCGCAGGTTGATCCACCGGGAAGCGCCGTTCGCCGAGTGCCTGACCCCGGGAACGAACACCAGCACCAGAAGCAGGAAGGCCGCCCCGAGGATCCACCCGATCCGACGGCGGTAGAAGTCGTGGTCGAGGCGCGACAGACCCATGGCGAGCGCGATCCCGATCGCCAGGAACAGGACCTGGCGCTTGAAGAAGTACGCCGGGTCGAACCCGTACCGGGCCGACGAACCCGCCATGACGTTCGTCGCGCTGTAGATCATGATCATGCCGAGAACCGTCAGCGACAGGGCGCACAGCGCGAGGATCAGGTTCTCGTGGCGTTTCCCGAGGATCATCCGGGCAGCTCCTCCACGGCCTTGCGGAACGCCTCTCCGCGCTCCTCGAAGTTGTGGAACATGTCGAAGCTCGAGCACGCCGGCGAGAAGACGACCGCGTCCCCCTTCCGGGCGGCTTCGGCCGCGGCGCACACCGCCTGGGCGAGCGTGCCGGCCACGGTGATCGGCGCCGCCCCCGCCAACTCCATCGCCATCCTGCCGCTGGCCTCCCCAAGAAGCACGACGGCCCGGGCCTTTCTGCCGAGGGCGGCCCGCAGGGGCCGGAAATCCACCCCCTTGTCCTTGCCTCCCGCGATCAGCACCACGGGCTCGGGGAATCCGTCGAGGGCGGCGAGGACGGCGCCCACGTTCGTTCCCTTGGAATCGTTGTAATACGACACTCCCGCGACCGATCGGACGAACTCCACCCGGTGCGGCAGCCCCGGGAACCGCGCGAGCTCCGCCAGCACGGCCGGCGGCGGGACCTCCATCGAACGGGCGACGGCGATCGCCGCGAGGGCGTTCTCCACGTTCTGAAGCCCGGGGATCTTCAGGACCCCCCGGGGATAGCGCTCCTCTCCGGAAGGCCTCCGGAGCACCATCTCCCCCCCGGAAAGGAAGGCGCCCTCCGTAAGGGTCCGCGACACGGAGAACGGGAGGAGCCGCGCCCGGATCGAACCCAGGCGCGCGGTCACCTCGGGGTCGTCGGCATTGACGACCGCGGTGTCGGACGGACCCTGGTTCCGGAAGACCGCCATCTTGGCCCCGAAATACGCCTCCTTCGCCGCATACCGGTCGCGATGGTCCTCGGTGAGGTTCAGCAGCGCCGCCACCCGGGGCCGGAAACTTCCGATCGACTCGAGCTGGAAGCTGGAGACTTCCACCACGCCCCAGTCGCAGGGAGCCCCCGCGGCGGCGACGAACGGCGTCCCGAGATTCCCCCCGACGAACACCCGGGGGAAGGCCCGGGAAGCCATCCCCCCGACGAGGGTGGTCACCGTCGACTTCCCGTTGGTTCCCGTGATCGCCGCCACCTTTCCCTGAAACCTCCGGAACCCGAGCTCGAGCTCCCCCCATACCGGGACACTTGCCGCGGCGAGGGCCGAAAGGGGAAGCCTCTCCCGGGGAACGCCGGGCGACACGACGAGCAGCGCGCTCCCCCGAACCTCCTCTTCCCCGGGCATCCCGCGCAGGAAGGCGATCCCGGCGGGGATCGGCTCGCGCAGCGACGCCTCGACGTCCGCGCGGGGGCGGTCGTCCCGCAGCGTGACCCGGGCTCCCTCCCCGGCCAGCAGGCGCGCCGCCAGGAGCCCGGACCGCCCGGCCCCCGCCACGATCACCTGTTTCTCCGCGAAGGTTTCCATGGTCACCGGATCTTCAGCGTGCTGATCGCCAGCAGCGCGAGGATGATCGAGATGATCCAGAACCGGACGATGATCTTCGGCTCGGCCCACCCCTGCAGCTCGAAGTGGTGGTGGATCGGCGCCATCCGGAAGATCCGTTTCCTCCGGGTCTTGTAGGAGGTCACCTGGAAGATCACCGAGAGAGCCTCCACCACGAAGATCCCCCCCACCAGCGCGAGGACGAGTTCCTGCTTCACCATCACCGCCACCGTCCCCAGCGCGGCCCCCAGGGAAAGGGAACCCGTGTCCCCCATGAACAGCTCGGCCGGGTAGGCGTTGAACCAGAGGAACCCGAGCCCCGCCCCCGCGAGGGCGCCGCAGAAGATCGTCAGCTCCCCGACGCCCGGGACGTACTGGATCTGGAGGTAGTTCGCGATCTTGACGTTGCCGGTGAGGTAGGCGAAGAGCATGTACGTCCCGGCGGCGATGATGGAGGGGCCGATCGCCAGCCCGTCCAGTCCGTCGGTCAGGTTCACCGCGTTCGAGGCCCCTACGATCACCAGGACGATGAACGGGATGTAGAGGAACCCGAGGGAGGGGCGGACGTTCTTCAGGAAGGGGATGATCACCGTGTCCTTGATGCCGATGTCCATGTAGATAAGCGCGGCGGCGGCGGCGGCAAGGGCGAACTGGACGATCAGTTTCCTGCACGGGCTCAGCCCCTTCGTGTCTTTCCGGATGACCTTCTTGTAGTCGTCGACGAAGCCGATCGCGCCGAACCCGAGCGTCACGAACACGGCGATCCAGATGTAGCGGTTCGCGAGGTTCGCCCATAACAGCGTCGGGATGACCGTCGCAAGGACGATGAGCAGCCCCCCCATCGTCGGCGTCCCCTCCTTGGAGAGGTGGCTCTCCGGGCCGTCCAGCCGGATGGTCTGCCCGATCTGGTGACTCCGGAGAACGCGGATCAGCCAGGGGCCGAGGAGAAAGGAGATCAGCAGCGCCGTGATCGCCGCGTAGATCGTCCGGAACGTGATGTACCGGAACACGTTGAAGAACGAATAGCTCTCATGGAGCGGAAATAGGAGGTGATAGAGCATTCTCTTACGCCATGACCTCCCGGAGTTCCGCCGCCACCTCGTCGAGGCGCATCCCCCGCGATCCCTTCACCAGGACGACGTCCCCTTCCGCGACGAATCCGCGCACCGCCTCCCGGAGCCGCACGCGGTCCGTCGTGTGATCGATCGCGGCGTCGCTCATCCCGCCCTCCTTCGCCCCGCGCGCGGCATGGGCCGCCCCGGCGCCGAACGCGAAGAGCCGGTCCACGGAAAGGGCGGCGATCAGGTGTCCGATGCGGAAATGCGACGCGGGAGAGCTCTCCCCGAGTTCCAGCATGTCGCCGAACACGACGACGGTGCGCCGACCCCGGGCCAGCGACGCGAGGGAGCGCAGCGCCGCCTCGGTGGATGCGGGATTGGCGTTGTAGCTGTCGTCCAGGAGGAGCCCGCCGCCCCGAAGGGGCACGGGGTGAAACCGGCCCGGCACGGAGACGAAGCCCGCAAACCCCTCCTCCATCTCCGCGGGGCGCATCCCGAGGGTGAAGGCGGCGGCCGTCGCCGCGAGGGCGTTCATCAGGTGCTGCTCCCCGGCGATCCCGATGAAGGAAGAGAACTCGCCCGCCGGCGTTCGAACGGCGATCCGCATCCCCGCGTCGGACATCGAGACGACCCGTCCGGAGAAATCGTTCAGCGCAACGCCGTAGTGGACCTTTTCGGCGCGGCAACGGCCCGCCTCGCGGACGACGCGGAGGTCGGTCGCATTGACCACGGCGGTGCCGGCGCCGTCGAGGGCCCGGAAGAGGTCCCCCTTCTCGCGTGCGACCCCCTCCATGGTGCGGAACCCTTCGAGGTGCGCGGGGGCGATGTTCGTGATCACCGCGATGTCGGGGCAGGCGATGCCGGCCAGCCGGGCGATCTCCCCCGGCGCGTTGGAGCCCATCTCGAGGATCGCCGCGTCGTGCTCCCCGGACAGTTCGAGCAGCGCCAGGGGCATCCCGATCAGGTTGTTCCGGTTTCCGGGATTGCGCAGCACGCGGCGGGACCGCGAGAGGAGGCTGAACAGCATCTCCTTCGTGGTCGTCTTGCCGGAACTCCCGGTGATTCCCACCAGGGGGATGCCCCGGTGGCGAAACCGATGGGCCCGGGCCATATCGCCGAGGGCTTCCACGGGGTCCCGGACGACAAAGACCGGCTTCGTTCGGGCCAGCCCGCCCGGCACCTTCCGGGCGCCCGCCTCCGAGACGATCGCGGCGAGCGCGCCTTTCCCGAACGCCTCTCCGACGAAGTCCGCGCCGTCGGCCCGCTCCCCCGGGAGGGCGATGAAGACGGAACCCGGCCCGACGTCACGGCTGTCCGCGGTGACCGCCCCGATCGGTTCCGACGGGGAGATCCCCCCCGCCTCCCGCAACGGGTGGATCGCCCCGATCACCTCCGGGAGCGTCATCCTACCTCCGCGCTGCAAGCACGTCCCGGACCGCTTGCCGGTCGTCGAACGGCAGGCGCCGATCCCCGATGATCTGGACATCCTCATGTCCTTTCCCGACGATCGCCACCGTGTCCCCCGGCTCCGCGAGAGAGAGGGCGAGAGCGATCGCCGCTTTCCTGTCGGCTTCCACGCGGAAAAACCCCTCCCGCCAGGCGGCCGATCCATGCGCCTCCATGAGCCCCTCCGACGTCAACCCGGGGACGATCTCCGCGAGGATCGCCGCGGGGTCCTCGTCCCGCGGGTTGTCGGAGGTCACCACCACGACGTCGGACCGCAGCGCCGCCACCCGGCCCATCGCGGGGCGCTTCCCGCGGTCGCGGTTTCCCCCGCAGCCGAACACGGTGAGGAGCCGTCCCTCCGTCAACCCCCGCAGGGTCGAGAGAACCCGGTCCATCCCGTCCGGGGTGTGGGCGTAGTCCACGAACACATGGAGCCCGCGCGCGTTCGGGATCGGCTCCAGCCGGCCCGGGATCGTCCCGGCGGCGGCGATCCCGGCGGCAACCGTCGCGGGGGATACGGAGAGGAGGAGACCTCCGGCGACGGCAGCCATGATGTTGGACACGTTGTGCGCCCCGATCAGGGGCGACCGCAGCGCCAGGGGACCGGCCGGCGTGGCAAGGACCACCCGGGTCCCTTTCCACGTCATCTCCATCTCCTCCGGGTGAATGTCCCAGGAGCGGGAGAACCCGAACGTCGTCGCGGAGGGAAACTCCTGCGCGAGGCGCTCGCCGTACGGATCGTCTCCGTTCAGGGCGATCCCGGTGCGTTTTCCGCCGGCGGGGAGGTATTCCCGGAAGAGTCGCGCCTTGGCGGAGAAGTACGATTCCATGTCGCAGTGGAAGTCGAGGTGGTCCCTCGTGAGGTTGGTGAAGATCCCCACGTCGAACCGGACCCCCTCGATCCGTCCCTGCGCGGCGCTGTGGGAAGAAACCTCCATCAGCAGGTCGGTGGCCCCGAGGGCGACGGCCTCGGCCGTCACCGCCTGGAGCTCATGGGGGAACGGCGTGGTCAACCCCTTCCGGAGGACCGTGCCGGCCACCCGGTAATCGATCGTGCCGATCACCGCGGGGACACGGCCGGCCGCCGCCAGGATCCCCTCGATCAGGTACGTGACCGTCGTCTTCCCGTTGGTCCCGGTGACGCCCGTCACCCGCAGTTTCGCGGAGGGATCGCCGTGGAACGCAACGGCCACCCCCGGCAGCACCGCCGCCGTGGAGGGAACGCGCACGATCGGCAGGGGGGGGGAGGGAAGTTCGCGCTCCACCAGGGCCGCCGCCGCGCCGGCGCGTGCCGCTTCGGCGAGATATGCGTGGCCGTCGGAGCGGGCGCCGGGAACGGCAACGAACAGGTCGCCCGCCCGCACGGAGCGCGAATCGACGCTGATCCCTCCGATCCCGATCTCCCCCAGGGGGCCGGCAGGCACGGGGACGATCCCCGCCAGAAGTTCGGCCAGTCTCACCGCGCCCCCTTGCCGGCGGCGAGCTTCAGCGGCGGCTCCGCCGTGAACGTCACGGAGCACTCCGTCCCGGGGACGAGGACGGCTCCGGGTGCCGGCGTCTGCGCCCGGGCGACTCCGCTTCCGGTAAGCGAGAGCTTGACCGAGTACCCTCCCATGATGTCGACGGCCCTTCCCATGGACAGCCCCGAGAGGTCGGGCATGACCATCGCGACCGTGGTCCGCACCGTCGACACCGGCGTCGCACGGCCCGGCGCCGACGGTCCCGAAGGACGGGCGGCGGCGAGCGCCGCCGTCTCCGTCGGCTGGATGCCGAGGTAGTACGCCGTCTTGACCGCGATCTGGTTGAAGGCCGGGGCGGCGACGACGCCGCCGTATACCTGGCCTCGCGGCTCGTCGATCACGACAAGGATGAGCAGCTTCGGATCGTTCAGCGGAAGGAAGCCGATGAAGGACGCGGTCCGCTTCGTCGCGGAGTACCGGCCCGACCCGGGCTCGACCTTCTGCGCCGTCCCCGTTTTCCCGCCGACGAGGAATCCCTTGATGCGCGCCTGCGTTCCCGTCCCGTCCTCCTGGACCACCTTCCCGAGGATCTCCCGCATCTGCGCCGAGGTTTTCGGAGAGAGGACCCGGCGAAGCTCCTGCGGCTCTCCGCGGAACACGGTCTTCCCCTCCGGGTCGCGGATCTCCCGGACCAGGTACGGTTTCATCACCTTTCCGCCGTTGACCACGGCCGCCATCCCGGCGGCCAGCTGCAGCGGCGTGACCGAGATCCCCTGGCCGAAGGCGACGGTGGCGCGGCGGAGGCGGCTGTCGAAGCCGCGGCGGGACGGCGCGAGCCCCGGGACCTCCCCCTGGAGCTCGATCCCGGTGCGGGACCCGAAGCCGAAGGCCCGGATCATGTCGTAGAACCGGTTCCCGTCCATCCGCTCGTTGATCTTCGTGATGCCGATGTTGCTGGAGAACTTGACCACCTCCGGCGCGGTGAGCCACCCGTACCGGTGCGTGTCGTGGATCACCTTCCCGGCGTAGTGGTAGGACCCGTTCTCGCAGAAGAACCGGTCCGTGGTGCTCACCGCCCCCAGCTCAAGGGCCGACGCAAGGGTGAACACCTTGAAGGTCGATCCGGGCTCGAAGCTGTCGGTCAGGGAACGGTTCTTCCGCGCCTCCGCGGGGGCGCCGGCGGGAGCGTTCGGGTTGAACGAAGGCGCCGTCGCCATCGCGAGGATCTCTCCCGTTCCGGGCGAGAGCACCACGGCCATGCCGCCGCGGGCGTTGTACTTCTTCACCGCCGCCTGGAGCTCGCTCTCCGCGACGTGCTGGATGTTCCGGTCGATCGTGAGTGCGACCGAGTGCCCCTTCGAATTGACCTCCACGGGCGTCGTCGCGGGTACGATGAGGCGGCCCCGGGCGTCCCGCTCGCAGAGGAGGAACCCCCGCTCGCCGCGCAGGTACCTGTTCAGGGAGAGCTCGACTCCCTCCATCCCCTCGCTGTCCAGGTTGGTGAAGCCGACGAGGGACGCGGCCAGTTCCCGGTTCGGGTAGAACCGTTTCGGCTCCTCGACCGTCCCGATGCCGTCGACCGCCGACGGCTTCCCATGAGCTTCGGGGTCGAGCGCGCAGAGCGCCTGCTTCACTTCCCTCACCGCTTCCTCCGCGGCGGTGGAGGGCATCTGGCGTCGCACCCACACGAACCCTTTCTCCCCGGCGAACAGCTTCCGGAGCTCCCTGGCGGGACGGGACACCCGGGGGGCGAGGAGGTCGGCCGCCTTGTCGGGATCGCGGAGCTTCGCCGGCTGGACGAAGATCGACTTCGTGGCGACGCTCACCGCGAGCTCGGTTCCCGTCCGGTCGAGGATCACACCCCGCTTGGGGAGGAGGGGGATGTTGGAGCAGTACTGCTTCGCGCCGCGATCACGGATCTCCCTGACCCCGAGAACCTGGATCTGGAACGCCCGCAGCACGACGAGGACGTAGAGGAAGAGGAGTCCGCCGAGGATGAGGCGCGCGCGGGAAGTCATCTCACCGGATCACCCGGTCCATCTGCGCGGGCACCATGTGCAGGTCGTTCCGGGCGATGGCGTGGATGCGGGCGGGGCTCTTCAGCGCCAGCGCCTCCAGCCGGAGAACCTCCTGCTCCTTCTGAAGGGTGCGCTTCTCCTCGAGGGCGGAGGAAACCCGGTACCCCGTGCGGATGCACTGGCCCGACAGCCAGACGTTGAACAGGCCGGTGACGAGAAGGGCCAGGAACAGGGCGACAAATCCGCGCCGCCGGGGGACCGCAGGGACCGCCGGGGGCTCCTTCCGGATCTCCGTGATCATGCACACGCCGTTTCCAACGATCATCCTTCTCATGTCAGTCTCCTCCATCGCGCCGGCGCGCCACGCGGAGTTTCGCGCTGCGCGCCCTCGGGTTCTCCCGCGCTTCCGCTTCCGACGGGACGACCGGCTTGCGGGTCAACCGTTCAAGTGTCGGCTCTTCTTCTCCCGGACCGGCCGCGGGCCGCCGGAACGCCGTTTTCACCATGCGATCCTCGAGCGAATGGAAACTGATCACCGCCACCCGACCCCCGGGGGAGAGATGCCGGGGGATCGCGTCGAGGAACGTGCCGAGCGATGAAAGTTCCCGGTTCACGGCGATCCGCAGCGCCTGGAACACCCTCGTGGCGGGGTGAATGTCCCGTGGCCAGACCCTCCGGGGGATCGCCGAGGAAACCAGTTCCGCGAGCCCGGTGGTCGTCCGGATCGGCTCCCTTTTCCTGCGCTCCACCACCGCGCGGGCGATCCGTCGGGAGAACCGCTCCTCTCCGAACTGGTAGAAGAGGTCCGCGAGATCCTTCTCCCGCGTGTCCCGGAGGACCTCGGCCGCCGTCGGCCCACCGCCGTCCGGATCCCGCCGCATGTCGAGGGGACCCTCCACCCGGAACGAGAAGCCGCGTGCCGGGTCGTCGAGCTGGAGGGAAGAGATCCCGAGGTCCAGCAGCGCACCGTCGAACGTCCTCCCCCCCGCGGCCTCGCGCAGCGCGTCGAGGTCCGCGAAGTCCGCACGGACGAGCCGCACCCAGGGGAACGCCGAGAGGGGCCGGCCGGCGATCCCGAGCATCGAGGGGTCCGCGTCGGCGCAGACCAGAAGACCCCGGGGGCCGATCCTCGCGGCGATCTCCGCCGCGTGCCCGCCGGCTCCGGTCGTCCCGTCGAGGAAGATCTCGCCGGAAGCGGGGGCCAGCCATTCCAACGTCTCTTGTAAAAGAACGGGGGTGTGACCGGGCGACACGCCTCAGATGCCGAGGGCGCTGATCTCCCGCGCCAGCCCCAGGTCTTCGTGCACTTCCTTTTCGAACCGGCCGATCTCTTCCTGCCACCGGGCGAGCGACCAGATCTCGAACCGGTTGGGCATCCCGAGGATCACGACCTCCTTTTCCAGCCCCGCGTAGGAACGCAGGGAGGGCGGAACGAGGATCCTCCCCTGCTTGTCGGGGACGACCTCGACGGCGCCTCCGAGGAAAAACCGGACAAAGGCGTTCATCTTCCGGTCGGTGCTGGGAACACGGGAAAGCCGCTCCTCGATCCGCGCCCAGTCGTCCGCGGCGAAGGCATAGAGGCAGTCCGAGAAGTTGGTGAGGAAAAAAGATCCCTGGGCGGATTCCTGGAGGCGGTCGCGGAAGGGCGCGGGGATGTTGACTCTGCCTTTTAGATCAATGGTATATTCGAAGCGTCCGCGGAAGATCATGTTGGACCGTTACCCACCTTTCCCCACAATTACCCACTTGTTGGCTATTTTAACGGGACTTTCGGGGGTGTCAAGGAATTTCGATCCCTTCGAGGAAAAAAAACCGGGGGGGACGCAAGAATCGAAAACGGGATTTGTCGGGAAGTGCGGCAGG
>Ga0315286_10001733_pt1 | contig 19930 bp, 13 predicted proteins | sample YL17G10_0_MG_FD_205038 | JGI IMG/M metagenome (GOLD analysis project Ga0315286, IMG submission 205038) | Sediment microbial communities from Yellowstone Lake, YNP, Wyoming, USA - YL17G10_0 | ecosystem: Environmental > Aquatic > Freshwater > Lake > Sediment | place: USA: Wyoming | collected... | reverse complement strand
CGGCTTGTTGATGAAGCTTCTCGCCTATCAGGTTGTCGGATTCTATACGCTTAAGAACGTTGCAGGACTGGTGCTTGCTGAATGGGAAAAGCTAGACTCCGCTGTCCTGAAGGAAAAGCTGGCGGAACTTGAGGATGGTGGAATTTTCCGTTCGCTCGGTATCCGAAACTTTCTTGAAGGCGATCTGCTCTCATGGTACTTGAACGACTGGACTGACTCAATCGAGAAAGCAATCCGGGGCATCATTGAGCGGCTCAACCAGTACGACCCTGAAACGATGGAATTGGTGCCCGACGAGACCCGTGACATTCTCAAGAAGCTCTACCAGTTTCTTGTACCGAAACAGATTCGACACGATCTCGGAGAGTATTACACTCCAGACTGGCTTGCCGAACGCACGCTCAATCAGGTTGGCTACGGTGTAAAGCAGAAAGACCTTCTCAAGAAAAGGCTGCTCGATCCGGGTTGCGGCTCCGGTACATTCGACATCTTGGCAATCAAGCGAGCAAAGGAGCACGCCCGCATCTACGGCATCAGTCCCGCTGAAACACTGGAGCTGATCACAAAGAACATCATAGGGTTCGATCTTAATCCGCTTGCCGTCATCTCGGCACGCACCAATTACCTGCTCGCGATTGCTGATTTATTGAAGTTCAAGAAGGGTGAGATCACTATTCCCATTTACTTATGCGACAGCATCAACCCGCCGAGCGCAAAACATCAGGACGAGCTGTTCGATCAGGATGCCGGACACTATCAGATTTCCACCAGTGTGGGACTCTTCCGTTTCCCTGAAGCGCTTGTACAAAGGGCATTGATTCAGAAAGTCACCGTTCTGTTAGAAGACGGCGTGAAGAAAAAGCAGACGACTCAGCAGTTCCTCGACCGTGTGCATACAGAGTTGAAAACTGAACCGAAGGACATAAAAAAGTTCGACCTTGTCCTTGGCGAGACATACGAGAAGCTTCTTGAGCTTGAGCAGAAAGGCATCAACGGTATTTGGGCGAGAATTATCAAGAACGCCTTTGCTCCATTGTTTGTAGGACAGTTCGATTTTATCGTTGGCAATCCGCCGTGGGTAAACTGGGATTCGCTGCCAGATGACTATCGAGATGCGTTGTTGCCGATCAATCACAATGTATATAAGCTCTTTCTCCACTCGGGATTGGCTGCAAGACATGGGGCAGCGAAAATCGATTTGAGTTCGTTGATGTTCTACGTTGCAGCGGACCGATATCTCAAGGCTGATGGCAGACTTTGTTTTGTGATCACGCAAACGGTTTTCAAAACCTCAGGTGGGTCAAAGGGTTTCAGACAATTCTATATTCACCCATCGAAAATCTATCTCCACGTCGAGCAAGTAGATGACTTCGTTGAACTTCAGCCGTTTGATTCAGCGACCAACAGAACAGCCCTCGTAAGTGTTGTCAAAGGAAGGAAAACAGACTATCCTTTGCCTTATTTATATTGGAGAAAGGCTACCAAGGGCAGCATTGGCATTGACCTGACCTTTGATGAAGTAACGAAGTTAACTACCCGATCTCAACTTTACGCACAACCGGTTGATCCCACTGACGAACTATCGAGCTGGATTACTGCAAGGAAGAAAGCTCTTGCAAGTATATCAAAAGTTATCGGCCGCGCTGCTTATCAAGCGCACGAAGGTGTAAATACTGGTGGGGCCAATGGTGTCTATTGGATTGATGTTGACAAAGGCAAGAATGGCAGGTTGAAGGTTGCGAACCTATTCGACTGTGGCAAGCGAAAGGTAGATTCATTGACGATGGAGATCGAACCCGATTTTGTCTTTCCGCTCTTACGGGGAAGAGAAGTCAGGCGCTGGAATGTTCAACCGAAGCATTTCATCATCGTTCCTCAAGACTTCAAGGATCCCAAAACAGCCTTTAATGAGGCGCTGATGATGAAAAAATACCCCCTGACTTATGAGTACTTTACAAAGCTGAGAGCACCGCTTGACGAGCGCAAGAGTCAAGTGATCAGAGACCTAGCGGATGCACAAGCTTTCTACTTCATCTATTCAGTTAAGGAATACACCCTAGCGCCCTACAAGGTTGTGTGGAAATATATTGCAGAACAACTGACTTGCGCTGTAATTGGTGGACGCAATGATCAGTTCTTGGGCGAGAAACTGATTATACCAGATCATCGTCTGATTTTGGTGTCCGTGGAAGATGAACGCGAAGCCCATTATGTCTGTGCAGTTCTCAACTCTACTGCGGCAAGATTTATAGTACTAGGCTATGGTATCGGAACACAGCTTGCTCCTCATTTGCTTGAGAATATCAAAGTTCCAAAGTACGATCAAAAGAATGGAACACACAAAGAACTTTCTCGTCTTTCAAAGCAGTGTCACGAGAAAGTCGCAATCGACATCGATGTGAGTGACCTCGAAGAACAAATCGACGAGCTTGCCGCCGAATTGTGGGGGCTGAGCAAGGAAGAAGTGAAAGAGATCAAAGATAGTCTGGAGGAGATGCGATGAGAGAATTTACGGCAACTCTTAAGAAAATCATGACCGTTGTTTCCAATGAACTCGAGCTACTTCCTGCCAGCGAAGGAGCCATGGAAGAGATGACCTTTGTAGGTGAGGAGGAGCGAGACGACACGAAACTGTCAAGCGAGAATCTGCTTGTTGAAACGTCCCTTGAGATCCCAAAGCCAACGTGGAAATATCGAACGATACGGCCAATCTATCGCGATGAAAACCATTTCTTCCGATACTTTCTGGACGGATCCTATCGACACTATTTTCTCGCAACGGGTCTGGAGCATGATCGGGCTACTCCGATCTTTCTGGCTCAAATTGCCATCGTAATACTCCGTCGTGACAAAGACGGTAGGCTTAGCGTCGTCCTTGACTTCAAATTCCATCAATGGTACTTGCTGCTGGCAAAAGCGAGGGTTTCCACGGATGCTTGGAATAGAATCATCGAATCAACTCGACAGGCGGCTGTAAACATCAAGGTAGAAGACATCTCAGAGGCCGATGAGTTGACTGGCGAATATCTGGATGCACAGGACTTGAGGCAACGTGGACAGACGAAGACGCGATACGTCATGGGCATCAGCGAGATCGAAGTGGCTAAACATTTCCGCGAGACAATCCCTGATGCGTGGCTCATCAAAGACGGTGTTATCTCCATAGGTGCGGGAAGACGTGGAATGCAAGCGCCTAAGCTCATCGGAGTAGCCAAGAACTTCACGAGCGTGCAAAAATTCTTCACTCATGATGGCAAAACAAGGACTAGTGAAAGCGTGGTGTCGCTGCTCGGGAAGCTGCCATTGCATCATCGAACAACAGTGTTCGAAGGATACGGTGGTAAGACAGGGTTCTGGTATGTACGCTTGCGAGCGTCTCAACAATTGCTCTACCCGCTTTACGGCGTCATTAAAGTTGAAATTCCCGTGCTTGAAGAACAACCACTGACTACCGAACTGATGGACGAGATATCTGGGGCACTCGTTGGCGAACGATTTGTCACGCCATATGGCTCGGACGACAGATGGCACTCTCATCTGTACCCCATCTATCAGGCGGAGCATGCTTCCAAGCAATGTTTCTATTCGACTGAGGCAATCCAAGGATGTATCAACAATGCATTGAGGAGCTAACGGCAATGAAAGACAACAAAGAGAACCCCGTTATCGGCAGGACTTCTGCAACCGATCGTGATCCGAATACGGCGGACAAGTTCAACTATTGGATCACAGCCAATGTTATCGTGAATCCGTTTGACATTGTCGAGTCAGAACACTCCAATGGAAGCAAAACCTACGGACTTGTAACGAATCTTGAGCATCGGACTGATGCCGCAAGCCATCTGGCTAACTTCGTTTCCAACAACTTCGGTTCGGTTTCCGAAGAGCCCAACACACCTCGAGTTGGCACTACACTCGCAAAGGTCAACGTGATGATGAACGATGGGGGCGGGAAGAAACCCGATGGCACATACAAAGACGGCATCTATATGCCCGTCGAAAATGAAAAGAATGTCCGGTTTGCTGAAGAATCCGGCATCCATGCTGCGCTCGGCATTGACACGATGAAAGAAGAGAATCGCATCCCGGCGGGTCTGATAAAGATGAGCAACGAGGTCGAAGCTGTCGTCTATCTCGACAAATCCTATGTCATCGGCCCTGAGTCCGCACACGTGAACATTTCGGGTATCAGCGGTCTTGCCACCAAAACAAGCTATGCGATGTTCTTGCTTCAATCTATTCTCCAGAAAATCGATTCCTCGCAGGTTGCGGTCATTATCATGAACGTCAAGCACGGCGACCTCTTGAAAGTTGACGAGCCGCCAGCAAAGTTAGACGAAGGACAGAAAGCGCTTTGGCTAAAACTCGGCCTTGAGCCCAAGCCGTTTCAGAACGTCCACTACTATTTGCCACGAGGCAAAAATGGTGAACCAAACAGTTTTGTTCGACCGAGACAATGCCGACTTTATGCTTATGAATTAAATGATTGCGCAGAAAAGCTTGATCTCCTCTTTTCAAGCATACCAGATCCAACGGAGACGATAGACTCCTTAGTAGGTGAGATTGCGAACGGTTTGGTGAACAAGACAGCAAAGTCACAATGGGCAAGAGTTCAAGATTGGCTAAGCTTGCTTGAGGGCGAACCACTTGCCGACGCCGGCAAGTCGAAAGCAATTGGGGATGTCAAAGCCAGTTCGGTTGGAAAATTTCGTCGCCATCTTCGCCGGATGGTCAAGACGAGATCGACTGGTATTTTCACAGATCGTCGAGGTCGAAACGAAGATCACCTTGCTGATGCAATTAAGAAAATCGAAGGTGGAAATACGTACGTCGTGGACATAGCTAAACTCCAAGACCATGAACAAGCTTTCGTTTTCGGCGATATCATCCGAACCGTGTACGAGATGTTTGCCGAATCAGACGAAACGCTCAACCTTCCAAAGAAAGTCCTCATCTTTGTGGATGAGTTAAACAAGTATGCACCCGCTGGTGTGAAAGACTCTCCATTGCTCGAGCAGATTCTTGATATCTCAGAAAGGGGACGTTCACTTGGGGTCATTCTCCTATCCGCACAGCAGTTTCTGAGTGCCGTTCACCCAAGAGTGACTGGAAACTCGGCAACAAAGATTATAGGGCGAAGCACATCAAGCGAGGTCATGCAGCCGGACTACAGGTTCCTTGATCAGGACTTGAAGTTGTCGGTTACGAGGCTTTCGAAAGGGGAGTTGTTGGTGCAACACGCTGTCTTTCGTCAACCAGTGAAGATCATCTTTCCGATGCCTGCATACAAGCAAGATTGATTGACGTAATGAAAAACAGAACCGACCCGATCGTGATGACCTCGCCGGAATACCGACGGTTTATAGAGGACCTGAAGGCGCGGTGGCCGGCTATGATACGGTCGTCACCGCGACGCGGGCATTGAGGTGCGGGTGGCGGCGGAGACGGTCTGGTTGACACAGAAGTTGATGGCGGCGATGTTCGACGTCACCGTTCCAACCATCAACGAACACCTGGCCAATGTTTTGGGACAGGGTGAAATCGCGGCGGCGGCAACTATTCGGAATTTCCGAACAGTTCAGAGGGAGGGCAGCCGGGACGTTACCCGCAACGTGGAATACTACAACCTCGATGCCATCATCGCCGTCGGTTTCCGGGTGAACTCGGCCCGCTGCTGAATTCTGACGTCAGGTTAAGCATCCTTGCAGGATGTATGGTGATAAGATATTCTTAAAACGTTCCAATCAAGGTAGATAAGAAGGAAACTCATGAAAGCAATTGTATACACAAAATACGGGCCACCGGATGTTCTTCAGCTCCAGGAAGTAGAAAAACCTGCCCCCAAGGACAATGAAGTTCTGATCAGAGTATTTGCAACATCTGTAAATTATGGGGATCTTGTGGCTCGAGATTTTAAAGAAATCTCTCCTCAAGAATTCAACATGCCTTTGCTCTTCTGGCTTCTGGCAAAGATGTCTTTTGGTCTTAGTAAACCAAAGGTAACCATACTGGGGAGTGAGTTTGCCGGGGAAATTGAAGCCGTCGGCAAAAATGTAAAGTTGTTCAAGCAAGGCGACCAGGTTTTTGGATATCTCGGTCAAACCATGGGTGCTTATGCCGAGTATCTCTGTATGTCTGAAGACGGTGTGCTGGCAATAAAATCGGCCAATATGACCTATGATGAAGCCGCTGTCGCTCCCTATGGTGCAATCATGGCGTTGCCGTTGCTTAGAAAAGCAAATCCCCAGCCTGGACAGAAGGTCTTGATCAATGGAGCCAGTGGAGGGATAGGTTCAGCCGCGGTACAACTTGCTAAGTCTCACTTCGGAGCAGAAGTTACCGGGGTGTGTAGTACCCCGAGCTTGGAATTTGTGAAATCTCTGGGAGCGGACAAAGTCATTGATTACACCAAAGAGGATTTTACCCAAAGCGGTGAAACCTACGATCTTATTTTTGACATACTAGGCAAGGGTTCGTTTTCACGTTGTAAAAACTCGCTCAAGCCCCATGGGATCCATCTTTGCGCAAGTTTTAAGATGAGAAAAATTTTACAGATGCTATGGACTTCGATGAGAGGTGGCAAGAGGGTAATCTGTGCGCTTGCACCCGGAAGTACTGAAGATCTAATTTCTGTCAAAGAGCTTATTGAGGCGGGGAAGATAAAATCGGTCATTGATAGACGTTATCCGTTGGAAGAAATTTCCGAGGCACACCGGTATGTCGAAAAAGGGCACAAAAAAGGAAATGTAGTCATTACGTTGGAAGACAATAGAAAAACCTGACGAGCGCGTGTGGCCGGCTTGCGCTCCGCGCTTTTGTCCCCGGTTTGTCGTGGTTCACAGCTTGTTTATTAACTCACGTTACGCAGATGGACAAAAACGTGTATCATGTCGCCCCTCCAGGGCTTGAACATTGATGCTTGTGCGTTGCTACAGATATTTCGCTCCCGCCTGCGGCAGGCAGACCTAACGGAGCGTTGGAAATACGCGTTATTGCAGCAAAGTTCATGGGTTTACAGTCCCGGAGGGACGAAATATTTGTAGAACGAATGATCCACCTGTATTCAAGCTCCGTAGGAGCGACATAGAAACGATCTAAACCATACCGTTGCGTAACATCAGTTATTAATCCAGTTTGTTATCGTTGGACGTCGCGCAAGCGGCTGATGCGGGCCGCCAAGGCGCTGGTACGAAAGGAGGTTATCGTTGAGAGCCCGTAGATTAGCAACCATGGCGATAGTCTTCCTCATCGGATCCTGCTCAAAATCGACGCAGCCCGAGAACCCGAAATGGGTCGATGAATTGGTCAAGAAATTCCAAAGTGAGCCAGTTGGCAACCCACGGCAGTCGGTCTGGCGATATCAGTATCGCGGACAGATTGTGTACTATGTGCCGGCACAATGCTGTGACCAGTTTAGTGATTTGTATGATGCAAATGGGAATAGAATCTGTGCACCTGATGGCGGCTTTGCCGGCGAAGGAGATGGCCATTGTTCCGACTTTTTTTCCACCCGTACGAATGAAAAATTGGTCTGGAAAGACCCACGGGGAGGCTAACATGTTCTTCAGGCCGTCAGCGGGCTAACCAGTCGCCCCCCCCGAACGAATCTCGGGGTGTCGCCGGGACTCAACAAACCAGCTGATCCCGTGAGATCAGCGACGTTTTGAAAGGTATTCAGAGTTATGAGGATGAAAATGTGTCACGTGAAAGTTGTATATTTAGTTTGATATGGCACGGGACAGGTCCTTGCCAGGATGAAAATGTGTCACGTGAAAGTTGTATATTTAGTTTGATATCGCACGCGGCAGGCCCTTGCCCGCCGTGGTTTACCTTTTGGTGGGCTTGCCCGCCATGCGTCACCTTTTCGCGGGAGCTCCGGTCCGTTTGGCGACAAACATAACGTACATTAGCTGCGGGACATTATTGAATATGAATCCTTCTTGGTTTCTTAAAGGCGTAAGAGCGTTCTTGTTAGTCACAGTGATATTAAGTCATCCGACATTCTCACAAGATTTGGTCTCTCTCTACAAACATTATGTTCCTTCTGCGATTCTCGAAAACAACGAATCTAAACGCATGGCGTCTGCTCTCCTGCAGGGAAAGGCAAATGTTCATCCTGATCTAATATGGTACACCCTTGAGCAGCTTAATGTTTTATATGGAAACAAAACCAAAGAAGAAAGGGAATCAATAGTTTTGGCCACTCGCAAAGAGGAGAGAAACTACAAGAAGCGCAGGAATGATTGGCTGGCAGAAGAAAACAAGAAGTTCGACATTAGTGAGTCCACCTTGGCATTTCGGAGTTTTGCTGAAAGATATTTTGTTCAATCACCTCTCGACACTGCTGTTATTGTTTTGCCTTTGGAGAGCAGCATTTCTCCCGATAGTAACCTCATGAATTATTTTCACATTCTCTACTTGAGAAGAGACTCATTGTTACGATACGATTCATCTCAAAATTATCGCCTTTTATGCGAAAAAGTGCAGGATTCCATCATGAGTAACTATGAAGCACTATATAGTATGCTGGAGGGGGATTCTCACAAAGACAATGAACACGTCATTGAAGAACTAATGAGCCGATGGTACATTTATGAACACGCTGACCACAGAGTTCCAAGCCAGAGCACATATCATGCTGCCTACCAGATTGTTCAAAGAATAATAAGTCAAGAGTATTCTTCAAATCGCAATTCTGGATTCACGGCAACCCTGGGCTATTGCTTTGGAAACTCGCTGAAACTAGTTGAATACGAATTGCCTGTTGTGTACACAGAATACTCTAGCTACTCCGCTCAGTCTGGGAGATTTCCAAAGCCCACCGCAACAGTAAGACCAAGTATAAAACAAATTGTAGCTTCCGTGGGGTACAAGTTCCCAACTGGCTCTAGCATGGGTCCATTCTCCTACATCAATTTACAACTGATGGCTTCGATAAGCCTCAGCGGACAGGATATCAGCAATTCTTCCAATGATGCAACCAGCAATACCCTAGGCGGCCTCAATGTTTCTCAAACGTCAGCAAGTCATCAAGACATTAGCATCCACTCTGCAAACTGTTTTGTTGCAAGAGTAGGGACGCCTCTATTGATGATAAACAAATCTCTTTTTCTTGAAGCGACAATTAATACCGGTTTGCTTTCCCTGTCCACATCAGGGAGTTATAGTCATAGTATGAACAGAACCGAGGCATACTGGGCTGGGGAGATCTTGTCTCCATATTATTATACGCATACAATTGCTACTGCCTCTGGTAGCGGCAATCTTGACCTACCTAATCAATATTTTGTTCTTTATCCAACATTGGAATTGGTTGGCAAGATATCACCAAACGTTCAGATTCGGTCTATCGCCGGCTATGTATATTTTGCCCTTCTTACCGAATTCTCATTGTGACTTTGCCGCGTAACCAGTCGCCCCCCCGAACAAAACTCGGGGTTTCATCCCGACGATGATGCTCGTCAGGACTCAACAAGCTCGCTGACCCCGTGAGATGAACGACGCTTTGAAAGGTATTGAGAGTTATGAGGATGAAAATGTGTCACGTGAAAGTTGTATATTTAGTTTGATATCGCACGCGGCAGCTTCTAGCCCGCCGTGGTTTACCTTTTGGCGGGCTTGCCCGCTCGACAGAGTCGTCGAAGTCTGACGACCGTGGTTTACCTTTTGGTGGGCTTGCCCGCCATGCGTCACCTTTTCGCGGGAGCTCCGGTCCGTGTAGCGGCGGAGGAAGCAGAACGTTGAGATGTCACTGAAGGAGTCCTTGTTTTCCATGGCGCCTCCACATTAGTATCTTTGGAATTCGTCGGAAACATTTCACAGATTCTTGCAGGCACAGTACTGATTGACGTAATTCAATTTCAACGAATGGATAATTGAGATGCAATACATTATCGCTCGTTTTCTGGAGTCCTCGCATATTGACCCAGTTTATTTTGTCACCTTGATTGTGGACGTTGTCGCAGTCTTCTTGTGGTTTAGGCTCAAAAGACATTTGCCAACTATCCAGAGGTCGCTCCATACGGCAATCATTATAGTGGCGATTGTATTGACGGCAGGTGTCCTCTTTAAGTACTTTGGCGTCATCAAGGACTGGAAAGAATTGAGGTCCCTCTGGAAGTATTGACATGCGTTCCGACCACTCCTCAACTCGAAATCAGTGGAAGGAATCAAAGCATTTCATCTACCTTGCTTCTCATTTCTGACAATCCAGCTCGATCTCCTCGTTGCATTCGTAATCCATTTTCTCTACTTTTTCCATCAACGACTGGAGATATTTTGCCGCGCAAACGAATTCCTTTGAGACGAATCCAAAGGATGCGTGGGTTCATAGAAATACTTCAAGCCGATGCCTGAGTACAAGCAAGATTGATTGCGCAATGAAAAACAGAACCGACCCGACCGTAATGACCTCGTCGGAATACCGGCGGTTCATTGAGGACCTGAAGGCGCGGGTGATTTCCGCCCGCATCTCGGCGGTGAGGACTGTGAACCGCGATGTTATTTTGCTTTACTGGGACATCGGCCGCGGTATCAGGGAGAAGCAGCAGGCGCTGGGCTGGGGCGATTCGATTGTCGAGATGGTTTCGGCCGACTTACGACAGGCATTTCCAGGCTCCTTCGGTTTTTCACCACAAAACGTATGGCGGATGCTTCAGTTTTTTCGGACATATACGGACGACCTGTTTCTCTCACAGGTTGTGAGAGAATTGGAAAAGAAAGGGGAGAAAAAGCCGACTCTTGAAGAACTCTCACGGATTGTGAGAGAATTGATCGCAGCAGTTCCATGGGGCCATCATGCAAATGTTTTAGCCAAGCTCACCGACCCCGCTGCCCGCACCTGGTATCTCCGCGCCACCGCCCGGTTCGGATGAATTTCTGCAACAGCTTGTGGCAGAAATTCCATGGGGGACTCTGCGTATTTGGAGACAAAATGACGCTCTACAGGAATAAATACCGTGTCGAATCGAGGCGGCAGAAGGGCTGGGACTATACTTCTCCGGGTGAGTATTTTGTCACGATTTGTACCTTGGGGAAGGTTGATTGGTTTGGTCAGATCAGGGATGGGCAGATGCTTCGGAATGAAATGGGCGAGGTCGCACATAGAATGTGGTTGGAGCTGGAAGCCCAAAGATGTGGCACGCGAAGCGTGCTTCTAATCAGAATGGCGCCATTCGGCGCCATGACATTATCAGGCCTCCGGCTGCCGAATCATGTCCACGGTATTGTGGTTTTGTGTTGTCACCCTGGCAGCGACGTTGCACGCAACGTCGCTCCGAGAAACAACACAAAATCCATGTCTACGATTTCGCCAAAGCCAGGATCATTGGGTGCGGTTATCCGATCCTACAAATCCGCAGTATCAAAATGGTGTCATGCAAATGGTTTTGATGATTTCACCTGGCAACCTCGATTTCACGATCATATCATTCGAAACGACCTGGAACTTTACCCCGTGAGGTAGAATTATGAGCACATACCATTATGTCTATGTTCTTCGTTCGTTGAAAGATCGAAAACTTTACACAGGATACTCCGGCGATTTGACGACCCGTTTGCAGTCACACAAAGAAGGAAGGGTAACTTCGACAAAGCTGAGACGTCCCTTGGAGCTGATATATTGGGAAGGCTGCATCAATCAACAAGATGCAACTCGAAGGGAGAAATACCTGAAGACGGCGTGGGGAAAGAGGTACATCAGATCAAGATTGAGTAACTACCTCACGGGGTGAACGCCATCCGCGAATACATTTTGAAAAATCCGTTGCGTTGGGAAATCGACCATAACAATCCGACAGGAAATGTCGAATGGTTTGACTGACATTTCCGTCCTAGATGGTCATGGCTAATTCCGCAGTCTTGCTTCTCATTTCTGACAATCCAGCTCGATCTCCTCGTTGCATTCGTAATCCATTTTCTCTACTTTTTCCATCAGGGATTGGAGAGATCTTGGGGCCCAGAGATGTTCCTTCCCCCGTACCTTAGAAATTGAAGTCCATATGTCATTTTCCACTCGCTGTTTCATAACCGGAGATCGCTCCATGAAGCCTTCTTTCTCTAAGGTCATCCGCACTCTCGTTGTTCTCTTTTGTCTCACCCTCGGAACAGCGACAGTTGTCCGGGCGCAGACGTCCCCAATCCGCACACCGTCCCAATTCCTCGGCTTCGAAGTCGGTGCCGACCGAAAACTCGCGGACTACAAGCAGATTGCGTCGTACTTCAAGATGCGCGCAGGTTCCTCGAAAAAGATCGAAATCGAGGTCCTCGGTCCCACCACACTCGGCAACGATATGTTCATGGCCGTCATCTCGTCGGAAGAGAATCTAAAGAGGAAAAGGAGAGCCTAGAGGAGATGAAATGAAAGAAATTGTGCCGCAAGAAATGATTGAGAACAAAATCTTCCTTCTTCGACGACAGAAGGTGATGTTGAGCCTTCATTTAGCAATACTGTACGGAGTAGAGACAAGAGTCTTGAACCAAACCGTCAAACGCAACATCTCCCGTTTTCCCGATGATTTTATGTTTCAATTGAACGGCGCGGAAGCCCAATCGCTCGTGTCACAAAATGTGATACCACATCGAAAGTACTTCGGTGGATCGTTGCCTTACGCTTTCACCGAACAAGGCGTGGCGATGTTGTCGAGCGTGCTCAGAAGCGAGCGCGCTGTTCAAATGAACATTGCCATAATGCGCACGTTTGTCAAATTGCGAGAATTGATGAGCACGCACAAAGAACTTGCTCAGAAACTCATGGAGCTTGAACAGAGGATCGAGAAGCACGATGCGGAAATACATGCTATCTTTGAAGCGATTCGCCGGTTGATGCAGCCGTCTGAGAAACCGAAGCGGCAGATTGGATTCAGAGTCGAAGAACGCAAGGCAAAGTATACTGCGGTAAAGAATAGATCCAGATCGTGACGGGGTTTACCGGAACGGTGCACGAAACAAACTTGAAAAAGAAGATGCTCTAAAAGACGTTCGATCACTTGTCGAGTATAGAATTTGAACTTCATATCTAGTGCTACGCATTGTTACTTCTTCTCACGTATCTATCAAACCCTTTCAGGGTTAGGTAATCTTGGATGTTCGATTACCGAGGGCCTTGCCCTCGGCAGTTGCAATTGCCCCTTTCAGCGACAGCCATTTGCGCGAGCCGACGCTGAAAGCGTCACATATTTCAGGTCGGGGCAGCGCCACGACACAAACGCATAGAGGTATTTGAACCCTGAAAGCCTGCCCGCCTTGTGTGTTTTTAGAGCGGCAGGCGGGGGATTCCATGATGCCCGTTGCGTAACAACAGTCCGTATGTCATTTTCCACTCGCTGTTTCATAACCGGAGATCTCTCCATGAAGCCTTCTTTCTCTAAGGTCATCCGCACTCTCGTTGTTCTCTTTTGTCTCACCCTCGGAACAGCGACAGTTGTCCGGGCGCAGACATCCCCAATCCGCACACCGTCCCAATTCCTTGGCTTCGAAGTCGGTGCTGACCGAAAACTCGCGGACTACAAGCAGATTGCGTCGTACTTCAAGATGCTTGCAGGTTCCTCGAAAAAGATCGAAATCGAGGTCCTCGGTCCCACCACACTCGGAAACGACATGTTCATGGCCGTCATCTCGTCGGAAGAGAATCTGAAGAACAAAAAGCAGTATCAGGAGATCGCGCGCAAGCTCGCCGATCCTCGCGGATTGTCGCAGACGGAGATCGACAATCTCGTCCGGCAGGGAAAGGCAATCGTGCTGGTTACCTGTAACATCCACGCTTCCGAAATCGGCTCCACACAGATGGTCATGGAATGGGCCCATGCACTGGTAACGAGCGATGATCCTGAAACCAAGCGGCGACTCGATAACGTGATTCTCCTTCTTGTCCCTTCCCTGAATCCGGACGGCCAAATCATGGAAACGGAGTGGTATCGCAAGAACCTGGGAACGAAATACGAAGGAGGACGGATGCCCTGGTTGTACCATCATTACGTTGGGCATGACAACAACCGCGACTGGTACATGCTGACACAAAAGGAATCCAAGGCGATGAACCGTGCCGTCTTCGCCGAGTGGTTCCCGCAGGTTTGGCTCGACGAACATCAAATGGGCTCGACCGGTCCGCGCATCTTTGTTCCCCCATACTCATCCCCGGTTGCGACGAATGTCCATCCCCTCATCTGGCGTCCCGTCGACAACATCGGATCGATGATGGCATGGAAGCTCGAAGAACAGAAGAAATCAGGGGTGATCTATGGCTATTCGTTCGACGCCTATTGGATTGGCGGAACAAAGAATACAGCATGGTGGAAGAACGTCTTTGGATTGCTGACGGAAGTTGCCTCCGTGCGGCTTGCCACTCCCATTGAAGTAAATCCGAACGAGCTTTCGGGAGGGAGCAAAGGTCTCATCGAGTACGGACAGCAGACCAATTTTCCGAATCCCTGGCCGGGAGGTGTATGGCGTCTGCGCGACATCATGGACTACGAACGAATTGCCTCCGATGCCTTGCTGGAAACATGCACAAATCAGCGCGCAGGTTTTCTCCGGGGCATGGCTATTATGGCGAACGATGCCATAAAGCTGGGCAAGCCAGATGAGTACTACCGGATCTCGATGAGTCAACGCGATCCCATCGCGGCAGCACGATTGGCTCACCTCATGCGCGAAAATGGCGCGGAGGTGTCGTACTCATCGTCGGACAAGGCATTCTTTATACCAACCGCCCAGCCCTATTCGAGATTCCTGATGGAAATGCTCGGAACGCAGAGGTATCCGAAGGTGAAACTGGTGTCGGGACAGTCGATAGTCCCGCCATACGATATGACGGCATGGTCGTTGCCACTGATGATGGACGTCCAGGTCGATAAACAGATGCTTGCAGCCGACCGGAAGTCGTCTTTGCGCCCCATCGCGGATACAGACTGGCCGGAAGGATCAGTCGACAAGAAAGGAGCCGCGGTCTATGCGGTGACACACGAGAGCAACGCCGTCACGAAACTGCTGAATGAAATTCTCAAACGGAATGGGGGCATTGGCCTCGCGCGCAATTCGTTTGAAGCGGATGGAATCATGTACCCGGCCGGTACCGTGATTCTGGATCCGGCGAGTGACCTGAATTCTCTGGCTCAGAAGTACGGCCTCAAATTGAAAGGACTCTCAACACGTCCCTCCGTCCAAACAGACAAATTGAAGGAACCGCGTATTGCCATGTACAAACCGTGGCAGGCATCGATGGACGAAGGATGGACCCGGTGGGTGCTCGACCAGTATAACTTCAACTACAAGAATATCGACAACAAAGAGGTCAAAGCAGGAAAGGTCAGCGGCGACTACGACGTTGTTCTCCTTCCCGACATTTCAAAAGATGTCATACTTGAAGGACGGTCGAAACGGGAAGAGGGGGAGATGAAATACTTCCAGGAATTCCCTCCTGAATACACCGGCGGCATCGGCAAGGAAGGATCAAAGGCCTTGAAGGAGTTTGTCGAAAAAGGGGGAACACTCGTTGCGCTGGCCTCTTCAGCGGATTTCGTTATCGACGAATTCAATATTCCTGTCAACAATGTGCTGGCAAAGGCGAAGTCCGAAGACTTTAACTGCCCCGGGTCACTCCTGCAAATCTATCTCGATCCGACACACCCGGTTGCCTATGGTATGGCGGACAAAGCGGCGGCCTTCGTGAATGAGCGGATTGCGTTTCAAACGACACTCCCCGGCCCCGAACTTTCCCGAAAAGTCCTTGCGTGGTATCCCGGAGACGCAGAAGACATCCTGCTTTCGGGCTGGATCAAAGGAGAGGAGAAACTCGAGCATCGGGCCGCGGCAGTTGCACTGACATTCGGAAAAGGAAGAATCGTCCTCTTCGGATTCCGCGTCCAGCATCGTGCCCAAACGGAGGGGACGTTTAAGCTGCTGTTCAATGCACTCCACTGGGGAGGATTTGTTGAATAAACTGACAGGCCGCTCCTAAAGGAGTTTGACGGAATTTCACCGAATTCGAAGCTACAAACAGTCCGTCCCTGACGGGACGTGTTCAAGGATCACGAGAGACAAGACAGCAGGGTCATTGTAATTATTGAGTGAGGTGTTCCATGAAAACGCGAATCATGTTCGTTCTCTTCATCGTCGTAGGGATGTGCCGGTGTGAAGCGCAAGACCTCAAGAAGATTCAGCTTCCGCCTCCACAGACAGATATCGGCAAACCGTTGATGCAAGTCTTGAAGGCACGACAGACATCCCGCAATTTCGACTCGAAACCGTTGCCGGCACAGGAGCTTTCCAACCTCCTGTGGGCAGCCGACGGCATCAATCGTCCCGAAACAGGAAAACGGACGGCCCCCACGGCCATGAACTGGCAGGAAGTCGACATCTACGTGGCGTTGCAGGAAGGGACGTACTTGTACGATGCGAAGTCCCATAGCCTCAATCCTGTCATCTCAAAGGATTTGCGGGAATTGACAGGACGGCAGGCCTTCGTAAAGGAGGCGCCGCTCAATCTGGTCTATGTGTCGGACTTTGCCCGGATGTCGAGGGCAGGAGACGAGGAGAAGAAACTCTGGGGAGCTGCAGACGTCGGTTTCGTCGCTCAGAACGTCTATCTCTATTGTGCCTCTCAGGGATTGGCAGTTGTCGTTCGGGGCCTGGTCGATCGCGATCTGCTGGCCAAGGCACTCAACCTCCGCCCGGAACAGACAATCATTCTTGCACAGACTGTGGGATATCCGAAACCATGAGTATGAGCGCAAACACAGAACGGCTGAAATGGGAAAAGAACCTAAGTGTTGGGATCGAGGAGTAGCACGGACATCTCCAGGATTTGGTACTACTCTTCAATCGACTGCATAAGGCGGAGGCTGTAACGGAATTGTTCAACGATACAAACTTTCATTTCCAGAAGGAATACACATGCTGAAACGCACGAGAGGTTCCGTCCTGCTCATGCTCCTCAGTTTATCCACGGCTACCGCCCAAACGACGAATCCCTATGTCCAGGCGATTATCGGTCTAGTCAATATCGATTCGCTCAGTCTGACCGTCCGCGAACTCTCCGGCGACAAGGACGTCATAGTCGATGGACAAACGACGAGGATCTATTCTCGTCTGAGAGGAACTCCCGGGAATGCGCTCGCGACGAAATATGTGACCCAGAGACTCAGCGCTTATGGCTTGTCCGTCCAGGTACAGACCTACAATCCGCCTTCCTCGAACGTAATCGCCGTGCAGCAGGGTTCTGATTCGCCACAGCGCAAGGTCATTATTTGCGCCCACTTTGATGCCATTGCTTCCGGCGATACCATCCCTGGCGCCGATGACAACGCAAGCGGCACGGCGGCGGTGATCGAGGCGGCAAGGATTCTTTCGAAGTACCGATTCGGCCGGACGACTGTGTATGCGCTCTGGAACGAAGAAGAGCAGGGATTGATCGGTAGCGCACGATATGTTCAGTCGATCGCCAATCCACGTGATTCGGTGGAGGCGATCGTGAATTTGGACATGATTGCCTGGGATAGTAACAACGATATGAAGGCGCAAATCCATGCATCGGGCGTTGCGCGCTCGGCTGCGCTGGCAGATACCATGCTCTATGTCAACGAGACTTATGGAATTGGGCTGCAACCGTCGATTTTCAATCCGGGCACGGGAGCGAGTGATCACTCTTCGTTCTGGAATTCGGGCCGGAGCGCGGTCTTGCTCATCGAGGGATACTATGGGCCGGGGAATGACTTCAATTCGTACTATCATACACGCAATGACCTGTTCAAGAACTTCAATTTGGCGTTTTTTCAGGGTTGTGCGAAGCTGGGTCTCGGCACCATTGCCACCGTTGCCGGTCCATTGGGACCCGTAGCGGTTCAGACATTGGCGTACGTGCCGTCCGCATTTCATCTTGGCCAGAACTATCCCAATCCATTCAACCCGACAACGGTCATCACGTATGAAGTCGCAACTCAAGGGAACGTCGACCTGAGCGTCTTCGATCTCCTTGGGAGGAAGGTGGCTACGCTCGTCAACGAACAAAAGTCCTCGGGTGTCTATTCTGTGCAGTGGCATGCTTCAATGTTACCGAGCGGAATCTACTTCTACTCCCTGAATGTAGGCAGCTATCGCGAAACCAAGAGAATGATTCTGTTGAAGTAGGTTTAGGCAGTGTTGTGTTCGACAGGTTGGCAACCTGTCGAACATAAGGAACTCATCTTGATGAAAGGGTCATCCCTCGCGAGACTAGCTCACGGCCGTCGTAAGACGGGAGACCAGCCATTTATCCAAATATTCAATAAAACGTTGACATTTATTCAATTTACTGATAAATAGACCCACCGATCTTTTCTCCGCCAACCACCACGAAAGCTCTGCCGATCCGGTGAAGCCGATTTATTCTCCATCAACACTGGACTGCGTTCTCCAACCTCTCACCAGAAGGGATTGACCATGCACCTTCAACTCCTCGATTGGGTTATTGTTGCCGTCACGCTCTTTGTCTGCTTTTTCCCGGCCCTGTTCTTCGGTAAGCGGGCGGGGAAGAGCACTTCGGAGTTTTTTGTCTCCGGCCGGTCCGTTCCGTGGTGGCTTGCGGGACTCTCCATGGTGGCAACCACCTTCAGCAGCGATACGCCCAATCTTGTAACCGACATCGTTCGGCGCAACGGCGTCGCCGGCAACTGGGTCTGGTGGGCGTTTGTCCTGACAGGAGTTTCGACCGTCTTCTTCTATGCACGTCTCTGGCGTCGATCGGGCGTGATGACAGACCTGGAATTCTACGAAATCCGATACTCCGGCAAGGCGGCAAGCCTGGTGCGGGGATTTCGCTCCGTGTATCTTGGGTTGTTCTTTAATTGCATGATCATGGCGACCGTGAATCTCGCGGCATGCAAGATCGCGGGTATTCTCTTTGGTCTGGAACGATGGCAAACGCTCCTGGCGGTAGGACTTCTCAATGTTGTTTTTGCCACCCATTCGGGCCTCTGGGGTGTGCTTGTCATCGATATGGTGCAGTTCTTCATCAAGATGACTGCGGTTATTGCCGCGGCGTATTTTGCCGTCCAACTCCACCAGATCGGCGGACTCAGCGGTCTCGTCGAAAAGCTCTCCGCGATCAAAGGTCCCAATGGCCTGAATTATCTTGATATCCTCCCTGACTTTACAAACAACTGGGATATGGCGATCGCGGTCTTCATCATGCCGATTGCCGTACAATGGTGGGCCGTATGGTATCCGGGTGCCGAGCCGGGTGGAGGGAGCTACATCGCTCAGCGAATGCTGGCCTCGAAATCGGAACGAGACTCGCTTGGGGCGGTCCTCTTCTTCAATGTTGCACACTATGTGTTGCGTCCGTGGCCATGGATTCTCGTGGGCCTCTGTTCGATCATCATCTATCCCGAGTTGTCGGATATTCAGAAGGCGTTCCCGAATCTCGATCCCAACTTGTTGGGACACGACATTGCCTATCCTGCCATGTTGAAGTTCCTTCCTGTCGGGTTCATCGGACTGATGGTCGGAGGCCTCATCGCCGCCAATTCATCGACGATTCTTACGCACCTCAATTGGGGTGCTTCGTATCTCGTACACGATTTCTACCAGCGATTCATGAAAAAAGACGCGAGCGAAAAGCACTACGTCTTTGCCGGCCGCATGGCTACCATTGGACTCTTCATCTGCTCGTCGAGCCTGGTGTTTGTCCTGGACACTGCCAAGGATGCCTTCGACGTCATTCTCCAGGTAGGAGCCGGTACCGGCTTGCTGTATCTGATCCGCTGGTTCTGGTGGCGCGTCAATGCATGGTGTGAGGTAGTGGCGATGGTGAGTTCTTTCGCGGTCTCAATCACGATTCTCATCCTGGCCAAAAATGGAGTCCATTTCAGTACGCACGCCGCGCTCCTGATCACAATTGCTTTTACGACTTTTTGCTGGGTGCTGACAGCGTTTATCGGTCCGGAGACAGATCGCA
>Ga0315286_10001732_pt1 | contig 19931 bp, 37 predicted proteins | sample YL17G10_0_MG_FD_205038 | JGI IMG/M metagenome (GOLD analysis project Ga0315286, IMG submission 205038) | Sediment microbial communities from Yellowstone Lake, YNP, Wyoming, USA - YL17G10_0 | ecosystem: Environmental > Aquatic > Freshwater > Lake > Sediment | place: USA: Wyoming | collected... | reverse complement strand
TTGTTTAAAAAGACACGAATTACATAAAGCGAAGATAAGAAATACACGATAATAAGTTGAACTTCAAATCTTCTGTTAGCTTCATTACAACGGGTAGATTAAACAATAAGTTGTTTAGTGAAGGTTCAAGTCCTTCTGGGGCTTCTAATGAATCATACGGCATATACGAAACAGATTCCACCATTCTTCCAGAGCTTATTGGGGCAGATAAATAAGATCAATCTGTTTAGTTTTCAAGAGCAAGATTTTCCTTTTCCTAATGAAGTGATTCATTATCAGCCGTATAAAGCTGGCATTAATATTTATACGTCAGTGATAATTAAATTATCCCACGAGTTAGCCCACCTACTCGAAATCAAGGATAATCGTAGGTTAACCCAATTTGATTTTGGTATTAAAAACTATTTTCCTAAAACCTCAACAGGACAGTTGCAGGCGGTCGCTCGTGAGGCGCGCGCTCGCGGAATACAAACACGTTTGGTCCAATTAGGATTTGGAAACGAAACTCTCCTTATTCATAGGGCTGCCGATCTTCTAGTCAGATCATTTCCTATTGCACGGTTTAATTCCAAAAAAGAACTTTTGGAATGGTCAGCCGCGATCACGCAGGCAACTTACAATGATTGGTCGAAAGAACGAATCGTTGAAGAGTGGAAGCGAAAAGCAGAATTTATCAATCATTGGCTGGAAACTTCCGAACCAGATCAATTAGATTATGAAGCGCATCTGAATAGATATAAAGAAAATGCCGAATGGTCTTCATCATCAAGATAACAAAATGCGTCTCAAATTAAAAGAGCATTCTCGACATTATTATTTGGGTATGGCGGCATTCTCTTTGAGAAGAAATGACTTCAAAGAAGTGCATCTCAATATGCAAGTTGTGGAGAGATTGCAAATTGAAATAGATGACTTGATGAAAACCATTATGATGAGCAATTATATTGCTCCCGTATTGGAACGAATGTGGTAACCCTTACGAAAGAAATTAAAATGAACCCCTTGTTTAATTCCCAATCTTCTGGCGTCGAAGCAACTGATACTAAAAACTTGTCCGGCGGAAAAGCTTATAAACTTTCCACGCAGGTGGCACTTGCAAAGTATGCCGTTACCGGCACCTTCAATGATACTTATCAGGTTGGAGCCGCCGAACAGTTGGATAAAGTTCTAAAGCTTTGTCAAGAGAGCGAGCCCGAATTTATTGCCAAGCTTGCAGTGTATGCTCGTCAGCATGGGCAGATGAAGGATACTCCATCTTTCCTTGTGGCATATCTTGCCAAAGAGAATATTGGTTTGTGCAAGCAGGTTTTTTCTCGTGTCATTGACAATCCCAAGATGCTGCGAAACTTCATTCAGGTTTTGCGCTCTGGTGTTGTTGGGCGCAAAAGCCTTGGCACCGCTCCCAAGAAACTGGTTCAGGGATTTTTGAATGGTCTTACTGACGAACAGCTTTTCAAAGCTGATGTTGGCAATAGTCCGTCACTCCCCGACATCATTAAGATGATGCATCCGAAGCCGGCTAACAAAGAGCGCGAGGCTCTGTATGCTTACCTAATTGGTAAGGAGCAGAAGAAGGATGCGGATAAGGATTATCTTCTGCCTCTGGCAACTCACTTTGAAGCTTTCAAGGCTGGCAAGTCATTGGACATTCCTAATGTTCCTTTCCAAATGCTTACTGCACTTCCGCTTACCAAAGCGGATTGGACAAAGATTGCTGAACGCGCATCTTTCAATCAGACGCGTATGAATCTCAATACCTTTACTCGTCACGGAGTATTTGAGAATCCCGCGATGATTGATATGATCGCGGCGAGACTTTCTAATCCCGACGAAGTTAGAAAGTCGCGCGTGTTTCCGTATCAGCTCTTTACAACGTATATGAATGTGTCTGATGTTGATCAGAAGATCAAGAATGCGTTGCAAACAGCAGCGGAAATCGCTGTAGAAAATGTCCCCACAATTGAGGGAGACGTTTATATTGCACTCGACACCTCAGGCTCTATGGGTCATAAGGTCACGGGTAATCGTGGCTCTGTCACCACGAAGACTCGATACATCGATGTGGCGGCGTTGATTGCTGCCGCTATCTGTCGAAAGAATAAGCACGCTGTTCTGGTTCCTTTCGATACAGAAGTGCGTAAGGTGGATATCAATCCATTCGATAGCGTTATGACCAATGCGCAGAAGCTTGCGGACCTTCGCGGCGGCGGGACGGATTGTTCAGTCAGCCTTGCCCATCTCAATAAGATGAACGCCAAAGGCTCCGCCGTTATCTATATCTCGGATAACGAATCGTGGCGAGCTTATACTGGTAAGAAGTATAAGGGCGGCACCGGCATGATGGAAGAGTGGAATATCTTCGCCAAGCGTAATCCTGGTAGCAAGCTTGTGAATATCGATATCACCCCAAGTGATACGACGCAGACTGCTACGACTCCGAATACTTTGCTTGTTGCAGGTTTCTCGGATATCGTGTTTGATGTTATTGCTGATTACTTCCGCGGCTCCAATACAGAGGAGCATTGGCTTGGAATGATTAACGAGATCAAACTGTAATTGATTTACGTTACTACAAATAGTAAAGGTCGTGGAGTCTATGCGCTCCACGACCTTGCTAGTAACAATCAGTTGGAGGCTAGCGTGATTCCAGTAGGATGCGATCTAATCGGTGTTGCCAACGCCATCAAGAAACAATGCTGTACGAGCGCGTGCGCAACAAAATTATTTTCTCCAATTGTAGGTTGTGCGGCTGATGTTATGACGGCATCGCAATGTACGATATACGATGCTATTATCGTATATTCTGGATGCGATTGCGACTTTGTTCCCGACCCAAACCCCATTGAGCAGGACGTTCAAAATGATCCTTAAACTGCATACACTTGCGTGTAAAGTAAAAGAAAATGATATTTGAAGTTCATCACTGGAAATTTGGCATTGACACTCAGGTGCGCACTACCACTCTTGTGGATGCCGTTTCCAAAGAAGAAGCCGTAATCGAGTATAATGTGGTAGCAAAATTACGCAAAGATTATCCTCACTTTTGGAATGAAGCAAAGATTGGTGATGTGTTCATTCCTGAAATTCTTTATAAGAAAGTAAAAGTAAACTTATGACAACAGTTCAAGTATTGGGTTATGGGGCTGGGCTAACATATCTAATTGGGGTTGTGTGGTTTTTGTTCTTGGAACGAAGGGCTGGCTTTCTGTTTTGGCGATTGCTTACAACAGTCTTCTCGCCACTAACCGTGCCGCTTCTTGCGTTAATTGGAATTACCCTTATGGGTATGGAGAAGTTCTTTTCTTCGCAACCATCGACTATTAAGAAATAAATGATATGAGCCTATATATCAAAAATATTGGTAGCCAGAAATTTCGTGTGATGCTCCACAATGGCACAACGGAAGATTTGGAAAGCGCAGGCGCTTTGCCAGATGGCAGACCAACTTTTTGGCTCAATGGAAAAACTCCACTTGAATGTTTTGACCCCACCAAGGGTCACGGCAATAGGCTCATAGCAAAAGGTCATCGGCGCGATGTAGAGCGTAACGAAGTGTTAAACCAAACTTGCAGAGTGTGTGGCAAGAAAGTTGGAACATATAAAGGCTAACCTGAAAACCCAAGCGGTTGGAAGTCCGGGATAGACGGACGGACAGTTGGAAAGAACAACGCTGCATCCTAGTTGGTGGTAATCAATAAAATTAAATAAAAAGTTTAATTCTAATTATTGATTCATAGGTTCGAACCCTATTATGCAGGCAAAGAAAGGTAACGAGTAATGGCGTGTTTTACTACAAATATAGTCTACACCTCATCAGATGAGGTTTGCACACATTGCAATTGTCGTAAGGGAAGGCATTGTAATTCGTTCTGCCCTAGCAGAGACGGTAAAGGATTTACGCAAAAATGCTTCGCATTTAGCGGCAAATACCGCACATCCAAATGTGATAAAAATAGAAATCCCAAACAGTATGTTGGATGGTATTACCTGTGACATTTGCTATGAACTGTAATGATAAAGTTTGCGCCAATTGTAATATCCGTTTAGGTCGTCACGGCTGTCATAATGTATGTCCAGATAAAATGGGTTACATTCCACTTTGCGTGGACCCGGAGTGCTCGCGTCGCTGGCGACGCCGCGTAGCTCTCGAACCTGTCTCTAGATTTAGAGACAGTGGTAAAACGCGATCACCCATCTGTGATAAGAATAGAAACCCAGCACAGTATCCTATAAAGGAGTAAAATGATTTTTCTAATTAAACTAACAGTTAAGGGCGTCATATATATTTACAAGTGGTGGAAGCACAGATGAAATCTGTCTATGTAAAGTTTGATGTAGCGAGTGAAACTTACGAAGAGGCGTCTTTAAAAGTAAAAGAAACTTTTGAAATTTTAGATGAAATGCTAAAACATTTACAACTGGAAATTAATCCAGATATTCTAAAGACTAGACAATTTGTAAATAAAGTAAAAATGTAAATGAAGTATTTAACTTGGCGATTCACTATGGTCACATTAATTAGTGTTTGCGCATTAATTTCTGTAATCTTCTATTCTCATAGATTCTATGAGAGACACCATTCTGTCAGGATTACCTGCCAATAAAGATTGGTGGGCTCTTCTTGATAAGACGTTTGTAACTTTCGAATAACGGTTTGGGATAGTAGCTCAATTGGTTAGAGCAGCGCCCTCATAAGGCGACGGTTTGGGGGTTCGAGTCCCTCCTATCCCACTAGGAAATAAAATGAGAAACATTATTCTACTCACTCTGATGGTTGGAATCTCGGCTTGCACGTCCCCTTCGCCCGAATTACGTCCGCCAGTGCCGTGCCCCGAATTACGCCCACCGCCGCCCACAGTTAAAACTTGTGCCGATCAAATCAGTCTATTAGATGAGGACTCTTTGGCTCGTGGAGCCTCGTGTCCAGATAACACGAAACTTATTTTTCCCTCTTATTATCGGCAGGGAAAGGTTTTAGTCTTGTGCCAATGTAAGTGAAGGTTGCAATGTTGCAACGTTACATAATTCAATAATTAAATTATAACACCGTCGCTGCCGGTGGTTATCTTATGACAATGCAAACGCTTTCTTATTTAAGGAACATTCGTAATGAACAAAGCATCTGACAATACTCTATCGCTTGATTCTTTTTCCCTAGAAGCTAAAGCTTTGGTGGGACAGGCGCAGAAATTTGCTGACGAACAGAAGTGCCGTTTCTTTGATCCGGCACACCTGCTTGTCAATCTTTTAGATATTGCAGATGTTAATCAAGTCATTAAGTCATTAGGCGTTAATACTGTAGCGCTCAACAGTCAGCTACACTCTTATATAAATGGATTATCAAAAGGGGAAGAAACTTCCTCTCTCTCTCGTGCTACCATTGAGTTGCTCAATAGGGTTAAGCTGAATGTTGATAAACGTCCAGTTACGGCTTTCGATTTACTCTACGCTCTCTCGCAAGAGAAAGCCGGAATTGTCGCGGTTCTATTCAAGAATTTTGATATTACCACAGAGAAGTTGTCTGCCTGTATGCTTACCGAAAAGGGTAAGAATCGAGATTTAGATTCTCCATATTTGACGAACCTTTCTCTGTTGGCGCAGACGGAAAAGATTGAGACAATCATTGGTCGTGACAATGAGGTTCGACGCCTTACTCAAATTCTAGGACGCCGTTCTAAAAATCATCCTCTTTTGGTGGGTGAATCTGGAGTTGGCAAGCGCACAATTGTATTGTCTTTGGTGGATCGCATTCTTTCTAACAGCGTTCCCAAGTCATTTAAAGATATGACGGTAGTTCAATTGAACACCGCCGCGCTTCTTTCGGGTGCAAAAATTCGCGCCGATGTTGAGTTGCGAATGAAGTCGGCACTGAAAACCCTTCAAGGTTATAATGCCGTACTCTATGTTCGTTCATTAGAATCCTTATTAGTGCCAGGACTCAATCTGAACCTCAACGATCTCTTTGGGATGATGTTTGCCGTTCCCAATCTTCGAGTCATTACTTCCATCTCTCCCGATGGCTTAAAGAAGATTGTAGAGAAAGAGGGCACTCTCATCAAAGAGTTTACTGTTCTTAACATAGAGCCAACCTCACCCGAATGCGCAATTGAAGTATTGCGTGGAGTTGCATCTCGTTATGAAAAGCATCACAAGATTAAAATTGGCGAAGATGCAATCAATACGGCAGTTAAACTCGCCAAGCGATATGTTCACGATCGTTTCTTACCGGAGAGCGCTATCGATCTCTTGGATGAAGCATCATCCAATAAGATGATGGAAGTGACTGGCGTTCCAATTAAGCTTGACAGAGCATTGAGTAGACTTGCTGCAATCAAAGCGCAGCTAACCGGACTATTGGGCGATGATGATGTTGCTAGCAATAAGGCTCGCGGTCTCTTAAATAAAGAAGAGATTATGGTGCGAGATGCTATCAGTTCAATGTCTGACTCTATGCCAAGACTTGAATCCGAAACGGAGAACGAAGCTATTCTTACCGAGGAATCCATTGCAATGGTTCTTGGTGAATGGACCGGCATTCCCGTAACTAAATTCCTCGAAGGCGAAGGCGACAAGATGGCTCATATGGAGGAGCGCTTGTGCAAACAAGTAGTCGGTCAAGATGACGCTATCAAGGCGGTTGCCAAATCCGTACGCCGTAGCTATATGGGATTACGCGATCCCGGCAAACCGATTGGATCATTCTTATGTCTTGGTCCCAGCGGAGTCGGTAAGACCGAGCTAGCCAAATCCCTTGCATCATTTCTTTTCGATGATGAAACGGCAATGGTTCGAATTGATTGTTCTGAATTACGCGAAGCACATCAAGCTCAAAAACTGATCGGTAGCCCTCCCGGTTATCAAGGATCGGAAGAGGGCGGTATGCTTACCGAAGCCGTACGACGCAAACCGTATTGTGTAATTCTTTTCGATGAAGTTGAAAAGGCTCACCCTGATGTTTTCAATTTACTTCTCCAAATGTTGGACGATGGAAGATTGACAGACGGACGTGGACGCACCACCGACTTCTCCAACACTCTTATTATTCTAACATCCAATATTGGTTCTACCAATATCTTGGCAACTGAAGCTTCGGTCTTTGAATCTGAAGAGGGACGAGCTGCACTTAAAGCAATGTTGCAAGTCGAAATGACAAAATTCTTACGACCGGAATTTGTCAATCGTCTTGACGAAACTATCGTTTTCCGCCCTCTTGGTAAAAAGCAGTTAGCTGGTATCTTTGATATTCAGTTACGCATCTTACACAAGCTATTGGCGGAGAAAGAAATTACGGTTAAGGTAACCGAAGAAGCCAAACAAAAATTGGTTGATATCGGATATATTCCTGCCTTCGGCGCGCGACCACTGAAACGAGCTATCACCAAACACATTGGCGATCCTTTGGTTGATGCAATGATCAAAGGTAAATGTATAAACGGAATTACATTGAAAGTCTTTTTGAATCAAGATAACTTTGTGATTGAAGAAGTATAAGTAAGAAGCTAAATCAAATGTGTAAACTATATATCAATGGGCGACTTATCAATACTTACTCTAACGAGGAGAGTGATAGTCGTGATGCATTTGATTTGGCTTTTGCTCTAATTGATCCCTTTATGTGGGAAGAATATGGCTGTAGGTAATGTTACCTCCCGTTGCTCCATCACAATCCCTTTCATTAAGGATAAATTATGAACATTGCTACTGCCTCCATCTACGCTAAACAGGGTTATAAAATAACACGAGCAGCCTGGGCGCTGCCGCCATACTTGTGTGATTTTGAAGGTGGTGGCGTCCACTTTAAAGATGGATTGCTTATGGGTGGAGACAGATACTTTATGCTTACAGCAGACGATTTGTTGGCTGACGATTGGGAAGTGGTCAAATGAGGACTAAATAATGTTACCTACTCGTGGCGCATTCGGTATTAACAAATTTAAACAGTATGGTAATTGGAGACCTTACTTTAAATGGTTTCGTAACTCCGCATTCTTTTATCTGATTTTCGAAATTTTCGATTTTCAGAATGATGGATTTATGTTTGTAACCCTATGTATTTGGCATCGTTGTTTTCAAATGCAAATTCCATTTCCCGGTAACGCAATTAAAATGCGGGGCTCTTGGAGATTTCCAAAGAAGAAACTACTCTCTATTCAAGAGCCAAAAAAGTGAGACTTTTCATATTAAAGATCTTACAGTTGATGTTAGCAGTCTTATGCTATAAGTCTTATAGACTTAACTCACGGCTTGCTTTTTTATGCGGCGATTGTTGTAAGGCAATACGCCGCGTGCATCAATCCAAATGCAATCATCTGCGATTATATAATCGCCCCTCTGTGCCGGCACGTCCGCCACGACCAGCCGACGCCATCATTTCGAAGTCTCTAGACTTTATCTGTCCTGATTGTAATTTGTTTCAAACTGGCTTTACATTTAAACCTACCAGAAAGTAATTATGACTTTTTTATATGGCGATATTATGTTGGTTAAAGCTGACGATCTTTATGTCGCTGCCGAAAAAGCGAACGACTTTTGGGGAATGTTTATTGCTAGGGCTGCCGGGGCTGGACTACTAATTAAACTACTGAAACGGGGTCGAGCCTCGGACTAATGAAAAATGAATTATTTGATCGGTGTATAACTTCACTCGAAGTTCGTTTGAATGAGCGAAAATTATCGCGTCACAAAGCTCCGCCTGCATATTATGCTAACGCTCAAATAAGCGTAGGCATAGCTCTCTCCACCATTGATGGTGAAGCGGGAACTATCACTCGCGCGTGGGGCTTTATATTTAATAATCCAGATTACCCATTACGTTGCACCGACATTCATTCCTCTTATTACGGAGAGGCTATCGCATTAGATAGATTATTTAAAGAGTTAAATAAGTTATGAAAACTATGTTGCTTTTCTTTTGGAAAGTATTATGCCTCTTCGGATTTCATCGTTGGTTCGTAATTGACCACGAGTGGGATTGGGTAGAGCTTTCGTGTCAAGCCTGCCGTAAGCTTCGCAGAGAATACATTCCATTTGTGGAGCAACCTCCAATCGGAGCACATTTCAAATGCAAGTCTCGATAATTTTGTGGGCGCTCAAATTATGGAGCTATGCGTTCTGTTTCTTTGGTAGACATAATTTCAAAGCCATTGATGTGGAATGGAATTATGTTATAATGAAGTGTGCATCCTGCAATAAAACAAATGTAAATTTATTACCAATGGCATAAAATTATGAATTATAGATTCTTATTAAGCATATTATTCATATCAGAAATGATGGTTGGCACCGCATTAGTTTGTTATGGCGGCGGTATGCTTGGTCACATTCCTAATATGATTACGATTGGGTTAGGTGTGTCGGTATTCTTGGTGCACGCATTAGAATACTTACTACTCACTAAATTATGTGTAGTTGGAGAAAGTTGCACAATGTGTAATGGACTTGGCTCATCCTGCACCCACTTGTTTGAAGGAAGAGCACCCGATCCACGACTGGATTCTCATCTCTTCGATCGTAAGGATGTTGCTTCGAGAACGCTCTCCGCTCACAAGATTGAAGGCAGACAACCGATGACAAAAATCGAAGAGCTTCGTGCGATGTTGAAGCGCTGCGACGACGGACTCTGCACTGTGACGGAGGTGGAGATGCGGATTCTGCATGGTTTGCTGGAACCCATGCTCGAAGCCGTTCGGAAGGGCGAAAAGGCGACATGGTACCAGCCGCATTGCGGCGACGAGGGCGCGCCTGGAGCCCGTCGTTGCGAGACGATGCTGCTGGTGATGGGACCGGGTGAAATCAGCCTCGTTCCGTTAGGTACTTGGACTTCGTCTACGGTTTATCGCGAACCGACAGCGATGCCGAGTCTGTAGTGCCGTTCAAAGTCTCGACGGTCGCGCGTTGAAGTCGACGAACCTCGGCTTCTAATAAATTATCCATCAATTGGATATTGGCGGAAGCACCAATAAATATTATTGGGGATTAGCTCAATTGGCAGAGCGGCGTCCTTTGAAGACGTGTGTGGGGGTTCGATTCCCTCATCCCCAACCACATGAAATGTAGCTCAACCAATGTGATGAGCCTATGAAAACTAATAAAGCCGAGCGGCAAATACAACCAGAAGGTCGAGAGAGATTGTAATATGGCTAAACGCATTAGAGGTTTAAGTCGGGAACGATTATCCCATACGGTGGATCTGAAAAAAATTTGTAGATGCAAAGAGGCGGAAGATGGAGAACACGAGTGTCCAGCTTTTGACTATCTGCAAGAGCAAGCCAAGCCACAATGTGTATCTGTTGGGGTGGAATCATACTGCTTAAATGCGAATACAAACAAATACCTAAGAGCTATTATAAATAATTTATAATGGGGGTTCAAGTCCCTCTACCCCTACTAATTAGATGCGCACCTCTCAATCGATTGAGACGCGATTGAGACGCGACCTCGTGCAGCACTTCTGCTATATTAAGAACAACGAATGTTTCAATCACTGACACATATAGGTCATACCTATTGCCTAACCGATAGTGACTTTAGTCACACGTTTGTGTGTTATGATGCCGATTTCACACTTGGTGCTGGAACAATCGCTGAAGTTATTAAAATATATGAAGCACGCAAGCTGCCCGTGGCGGCTAACATAGCTAGACTTTATTGGTTCAATAGAAAAGGTCCGCCAGTCTATACCATAGAAAAATGGCTTCGACACGACGCGGCTCTTATGGATGATAGTAATCCAGAACTACAATATACCAAAAAATATTTTGGTTGCGTCTTACGTCATCTTGATAAGTTAGCCATTATACACAAAGATTTTAAATATATTAAAAGCAGAATTCGAATCTGAATATCATATGTTAATCGACCTTAGCGGATCGATTACCCCCAATATGATTAAGAAGTTTGAGTAACTATGAAGGTGTTAGTTAATCAAACGGAAGCCCGGATACCTAAAAAACTTTACCCACCTCCGCTAAGGGGTGGAATTAAGTTTGGGCAAAGAAGATTCGGATTCTACTTTTAATATATTTTGTTAGGTGAAACAATGTTTCAAGCCGCAATATTCGTTAGAGAGGAAGTTATTGGTAGCTCACTCTCTCACTCCGGGATCGTCGGATACACTCCACTCTCTCACTCCGGGATCGTCGGATACACTTATCACATTAAAGATAGTGAGTTTTCCGAAGTGATTAAGGTGTCAGGGGTGCCGTCATGCATTTCGAGAGAAATGGCAGTATTCCGTGTTTATTTAAGCAGGCAGAAAGCTGTCGCTAAAAATATAGCGCTCCTTTATAGGTCATACGTGGGATGGTCCACCATCCCGGTGGGACTAGGTCGCGCCGGAGAAAAATGGATTATCGACGATAGTAACTTAATTGATAAGTTATATCCCGAATTAGAATACGGTAAAAGATATCAACCTTGTATCCTAAATCAATTTAGGCGAACCTTCCTTACCCCCAAAACTAAACAATGAGCGATTGGAAAGAGAGCTCTATCGAGCGTCGAGATGCTCGACATACGAAAAGCTCCGACGAACACAAAACAACCGGACGCAACAAACGCAACACTAAAAAGTGGTGTAAGGGTAAGGTTGGAGTAGAACATAAAACGGAATGTAGAAAATACGACGAAGTAAAAAAGACTTCTAGTAAATATTTTAAAACTTGGCGGCTGCTCGTTTGTACGGTATGTGGCAAAGAGATAGCTACTTACTATCCTACTAAAAAGATCAAACCTGAATGGGTAGATAAATAATGTTCTTTGTTGGTAAAAAGAAAGTATCATTTGTGGTACGTTCGTTACCATCTCCTTCATTGGAGATTGTAAATGTAGACGACGATCTGCTTGTTGACGCTGATGAAATTCTTGCATTGCGAGAAGCATATAGTGCAAATTATAAATTTTTGGTTGGTCCATTTAAAACTTTGCGAGGCGCTAGGTATATGATTAATCATAATTCTCCTGGGTTAACCGTTTCTGAAGCTGAAAGACTCGCCAAAGAGGCGGAGAAAAGCTATCTTTACGGCAGGTAAATAATTTTCCGCTGTTAGCATAATTGGTTAATGCACCTTTCTCATAAAAAGGCTGATGGGGATTCGAGTTCCTCACAGCGGACAAATCAAAATGCATCCCTTACAGCTCATTAAATATTGTCAGCAAAGAAGTTGGTCACTACAGGAAACTATTCCTGTAAGAGAACATACAGACCGTATTGCTCAAGTTGACGAACTGATGCTTGATCCTACTATTTGGAATGATAATAGAAAAGCTGCCGCGCTTCTTAAAGAGCGGCAGCAATTAACTTCTCTTATAGAAGAGTTACAACATATTGTAGAACAGTCTTCAATGCTGTTTGAATATGTGGAATCTTTTCCTGATGAAGTTGAAAGCTTCAACGATCAAATTGTTGAGCTTGATAAGACTATTAATGAATTTGAACTGTCTCAAATGTTAAGTGGTGAGCACGATAATGGTGCCGCCATATTAACCATTAGCGCGGGCGCGGGCGGATTAGAAAGTTGTAATTTTGTTTCAATGTTATTTAGAATGTATTCGCGCTATGCAGATAGTCGCGGCTACAAGATAGAAATCTTGGATGAAAAGCCGTCAGCAGAACACTCTAATATATGTTTAGATAACGTCGCAATTAGAATTGAAGGTAATAATGCATATGGGTTTTTGAAAGGTGAAAGCGGCGTTCATCGTTTAATCAGAAATTCACCATTTAGTTCTAGCGATTTGCGGCATACAAGTTTTGCGGCGGTAAGCGTGTTGCCGGATATAGAAGATAGTATTGATGTAGTGATAAACGAAAATGATTTAGAGATCCAGGCAATTAGATCTGGGGGTCCAGGCGGCCAAAATTCTAACAAGGTGTCGAGCTGCGTTAGATTATTTCATAAGCCAACTGGCATTATGATTAAAGCTCAGACCGAACGCTCTCAATTAGAAAATCGCCGTATCGCTTTCAAGATTTTAAAAGCAAAACTATACGATATAGAAGTTAAGAAAAAAGAAGTTGAAAATGATAAACTGATCGGCTCACAATCTAACAATGCTTTCGGTTCTCAAATTAGAACAATCACGATGCAACCGTATAGTTTAGTTGCCGATCATAGATCCAGATGCGAAACTAATCAAGTAGACAAGTATCTTGGTGGAGATATTCAACGATTCTTGTTTGCTTACTTACGCAATAAGTGAAACATTTTTCCAAGTTATACCGCGTCTAATATCCCGAATAGTTTTTGGAGATACTAGATATATTTGACCAATATTCTTGTCAGACTTACCGCCACTAATCATATTTTTGATTTCTCGAACCTTCGATTCGTTAAGTTTGATGGCGGGATTCGGATGAGCAAACTCCACTTTACCTTCTTGTTCGCATACAACTTCTTTCCAACATAATCTGTTTTTGATATCTCGGATCGTTCGAGGTGCAACGTTGAATTGTTTTGCGATAGCAGAAGTATGAATACCATCTACCCATATCAATTGTTTGATTTTTACTACTTCTATTGAGGTAAGTTTAGATGATGGGTTCTTATCGCCTAACTTTGCGAGCCCAGCTTTGTCTTTCACTTCTTGCGAATGCCTTCTGCCTGTACTTGTAATTCTAATTTTTTCTATATGTTCTAACGTATGCTTACCGCCAAGCTTTGCATCACGCATTTTTTGTAAAGTTTCAGAAGAAAAAACCCTACCTAAAAACATAGCACGCATTTTTTCTTTATGTTTTTCGGTTGCCTCCCTCCCCACCATCCGTCAGATTATATCCCCATTGATTTCCATTCCTATGGATATTAGTTTTATAGAATGCTATCATTTCAATTTCTTTATTGAGCGCGTCTTGTTCGATTTCAAATTCAAATAAGATATTGAATATAAAATTCTCTTGTTTATGTTTTGCTATGGCGCGATGTATAATGAATGAATTTTTCGATAATATTTTGGCTGCTCTTAAATGTTCTCGCCATCTAGCTTTAACGTTGGTAGCCTTTCCAATATATCGTTTGCCATTTGACACGCAAACTATTTCATAAACATAGAACATCATATTCTATATATCAATAAGATTGGCAAATGCTACATCAACTCATTAAATTTGATCGCAAGACCCCATTCATTCTCGCCTGCTCTGGCGGCGTAGATAGTATGGCGATTGCGGATTTCTATAAACGCGGCAACAAAGACTTTAGCGTCGCTTACTTTAATCACGGCACGACTCAAGCTGACGCTATGGAAACGTTAGTTCGAGAGTGGGCAGAACAAAATTCTGTAGAATTTCTAACCGGAAAAATTAATTCCGAACCAAAGCCTGCCGGACTCTCGCCAGAAGAATACTGGCGCAATGAGCGATATGCCTGGCTACACTCTCATCGGTTGCCAGTTGTTACGTGTCACCACCTCAATGATTTGGTGGAGACCTGGCTGTTTGGTGCATTGCACGGCAAACCCAAACTCATTGCTCGCGCAATTGAGGGCGGTGGTCGATGGCTATATAGACCATTTCTTACTAATACCAAACAACAATTAATTGATTGGTGTATTAAACACAATGTCAAATGGTTTGAAGATACTTCCAATCAGGATACCAAGTATCCTCGCAATCGTATTCGGCATAACATTCTTCCCGAAGCATTGAAGATTAATCCCGGCTTACTTACAGTTATGAAAAAGAAAATCTTGGCAGGCGATGACGCTTGTTATGATTACTCTCATTTAGAATAAATAAGGAAACAAATGGCAAAACAGATTAAGTCGCTAACTTCTAAATCAGCAAAGACTGCCAACGATAATGTTGTCGATCCTAATTCTCGCAAGGGCAAAGAGTTAGCCCGCCGAAATGAGCGTGATGCGAATACATCGCATAAGCGACCATCGCTATTGTCCGTAAAGAAAACGGCTGGCGCTCTCACACCGCGTGAAGTTAAAACCATTTGCCCCGCGAATCAGTTCGCAGAGTTGACGCCTCGTCAAGCAAAGCGTTTGGAGAAGCGCCCCGCCCAACTTGAATCACTTATTGCTAGTAAGGTTACTATGCGAGATGCAACGCAGGTTGCGGAACGTATTCGTATTGACGAGGACCGTGCTCGTCGTGCAAGAGTTAAGGCGCGGAACTGAGAAAAAGTAATATGCTAACAACACTTTCTATCCTGGTAGGTTTGGTGGCGTACGCCTCGGCAGGCGCATGGTGCTGGGGCTATATACGAGGGGTCATAGAAGATGAGACGGGGTGGAATACTCCGCTTCCATTATTATCAGCTTTACTTTGGCCGGCTGTACTTGTTGTTATCGCGATGAGAATGTTACTCATCCCCATCCAAGCGATGGGGTTTAGTTTGCAGCAAAAACAAATGCTGCAAAAGAAACAACGCATTGAGTTACAGAATAAAACAAGAATTGAATTAGAGGCGGCTGAAAAAGAATTATTAGAAGAGTTTCAAGAGCTTGAAGATTGGGAGCAGGCTAAGCTAAAGAAAGCGAAAGAAACCCGCCTTGGCGACCTGGGGCTCCCAGGAGCTCGTGGGCTAACAATTGCCATTCCCAAAATAAAACCAAAATTATAGGCTATTGGTCCAATATCTCCCTTATCTTTGGTATGATGCATTTGTTCCTTTGTCCTTGTAGCTCAGTCGGATAGAGCAGAAATTTTCTAAATTTCAGGCCGTTCGTTCAAGTCGAACCAAGGACGCCACAATACTTATATATCCACAGAGTGTTCGATTGACTAATATTTTTAATATTAGCTAATAAAATGAATTCTACAATGAGTGCGCTTTTACTATTATTAACTACATACTTTGTTATATACTATGTATGGAACCACATCAAATACTTATTAACCTGGTACGATATAACTCTCGGAAAGAAGAATAATGGAAAATCCGGCAAGTTGGAACGAGACGCAAAAGACAATCGGTCGGGTATTATTAACAAAAAATGAAGAGTCTACTGAAGATGAATACCACGATCGTATCATCGCCGGAGTAATCGTTTCTCTTCGAGAAAACAAGCTTCTTAAAGATACAGATCATAATCTGGAAGAAGTTTTGCTTGAAGAAATTGACCTCTATCATAGGCTTCTGGCAAGGGGTAATTGTGGTAGGTCGCTTACAAGTAGAATGTATTACAAGCTGTTAAGCCTCGGCGCCCTCTAATATGTTAGAGTGGTGTGCAAACCACGCCGACATAATTCTTGTATTCTGCATAATGATTTCTGGCGTATTATGTTTTAGTGACATCGCCTTTTATGATGATTAATTAAAGAATTATTCCTTTAGGGGTTTAACGAATTATGTTATTAAAAATAATTACAACATTACTTATTGTTAGTATGACAGCTTGCCTTAAGCCAAGCCCACCCGAAATTACAAAAGCAGAAGTAATTGCAGTGTCACCGAACTGCATTCAATTTGAGATTAATCCAGCTCCAGCCGGATGCAATATGTCCGTTGTTATCAATGAAATCATTGACAAATGTTGTAAGGTAGCATGCGCAACAAAACTGTTTTCTTCAATTGCAGGTTGTGCGGCTGACATTATGGTCGCATCACAATGCACAATATATGATATTGTAAATACACAATACTCCGTATGCGATTGTGATGTTCCAGTTGAACCAAATATTCAAAATGACTAATGTAGTAATTCCTTTAGAACCATATCTGTTTTGTAATAAATGCTGGAAATGGAAGACCTGGTTCGGATGCTTATGTGGCAATAAATGAGCGCTAACAAATTAGCTGCATTGCAGAAAACAAAATATCTCGAAATTGTTTTCTGCTTATGGGAAGAGGGTGAAGAGTCCACCCACCAAGAGTACCCGGCGCTTTCCGTCAAGCAATTGCTAACGGCTAACGCTTACTACAACTCTTTGCGTTGCGAAGGCTGTATGTGCGGCTCGTGCGTGGGCGTGAGTGAGCTTGCAAGTAACCTTACTACCTCTCCCAAAGAGTTAGAACCTATAGCGAGGCTTGCAGCTTCGCTTGGCGAAGATGAATACAAAAAGCATTTAGCCAAACTAACTTAATAGTTAGCAACCCAAGTAGGATTTTGTTCGCCAATTACATTGATAGTATATTCTGGTAAAGCCTTTGTCAATAGGGCTTTCACTTGGTTGGCATTAAAAGTAAGAATATTGTTAAATCTGGCATCAACATTATTACCATCAACTTGCACAAAAAGATTTCCCTTTAATACGGGACACACCTTATCAAGTGCTTGATTAATTTGTGACGGTATAGCGAATGATAAATTAGCTTTTCCCGCCGTAGACTTTTCCTCTAATTGAGATGCCGGCGAACTAAAATCCTTTAGAGGATCGCCTTTGGTCCCCCCAAAGGGAGCGTCTGTCCCATAAGGGTTCTCAGGATGAGAGGGGCGAAGAACACTTTTCCCTACGGGAACCTCACTATCTAATGGAGAAATGCCTGCTGGTTGCGGTCTTTGTGCCAATTTGATTTGAAATTTCTTGGCTAAATGCGTTAATTTTTTAAGGCTCATTCATATATCCTGTATGATAATGCCTGTTATGTAGTAGGTAATTTTTTAAATTAAAGGCTAAATGTTAGTTATTGCAATTTGTCACGGATATACGTCGCACAATTCTTTTACACGCTTCTTTCCGCTGGAGGCACAGAGAATGCCTGTTCCTAGCAAGAAGAAATTATTGAAGTTTCTTGATTCAAAATTACTTGAAACATCTCAATTAGATGAAATTCTTCTAGTAGAAGATAACCAGGTTATCATTCATTATCAAAAAGATCCAGATGATGAGTTGGAAGAAGAAGACGACGAAGAAGATGATATCGAAGATGATGACTTTGATGATTTCGACGATGAAGAGTGGGACATAGAAGAGGGAGATTTGGAGGATGACGAATGATAGCGTCGGCTTTACCGCTCGTGATAGCCGTATTATGTTCTTTATTCTTTCTCGGCGGCTACTTTGCAGCAATGCCAAGAACGTGGGCGGTGGAATCGTGGGATCGCAAAGACATTAAGATCCCTGCTTGGCAAGGTAGTCGCACAAAGAATGTAGCCAATCAGGCTACCACTTTCTTTGTTAAAGAATATATTATCGTAACGCAAGGATTAACATATGTTTGGTGGAAAGCTAAAGGCGTTATGGATTATGAGTTATATAAGGTAGTATACCATACTGGCGATACTGTCTATTATCACGGAGACAATAAGGTTTTCCGTGTAGTAGATGCTAGCGGCAAACAGTGGTAAGATATCGACCGATACACAACTAATCAAAAAATAACAACTCACCGTCCAACGTGAGCTGTGCGTTATCAATAGATGGTTAAGGTCGTTAGTCCGCGAAGCAGGGATTAATCTGCTGGGGTTCAAGTGGTGAATTCTCTTTTATATCTAAAAGATAGATATGTTAAAAACGATCCCCATCAATGATGGGTTCCTCTGAAACCACTTTATTATTTATAGGACAGTATGTATTCTCTCAAAATTACAAGATCAGTCGTAAGCGAAGTTGGGGCGCAAATTCAAACAATTATTGAAGCCCAACACCAAACGCATACAACTCTATATAACTTATATGATCTTCTCATAGATAATGACGCCTTGGAAGGCGGAGATGAAATTTGTTATAAGGCTCCAAAGACAACTCATAAATATCATATATGTATGACCTGTTGCAAACGAGCCATTGAGGGAGCAGCGATCCACTGTTCTGATTGTAGTAAAGGTAAGCGCCCCAAGCTAAAGTTAAATTATGTTCGGGCGCCACTTCCAAAATATTACAAGTATTGAGACTCGATTGAGACGTGCAATTTGCATAGCAAGTGTTACAATTATTGTTTGGAGGACTCTATGAAACTCGGCATTTGAAAACTTCAATGATGGTTTGCGTCTTCCTATTATCAAATACATAAGGTTAACAATGTTTCAGAACGTTCAAGAATTTGCTCAATCCGCCTCTGATTATAAGGAGCTTAAGCTCCCCAAAGTGTTCTCAAAAAAGCGGGGCAGAGCATGCAGTAAGAAGCTAAATGTGTCTCTCGACAGCCGTATTCTTCGCGATCAGTTGGTTGCTTCTTATATGAATAAAGAACTCCGGCGCGAGATGAAGCAGTTTGAAAAGACTGTGGGCGAAGTTGCGGGGCGAGGTGTTCACGATATTCCGCTACCAGATAACATTGTCTCTCTGCGAGCCAATGTCCTATTGGCGGAAGGTAATCTTACAGGAGCACGCATTAGCAAAGAGGCTATGACAAAATATCCACCTCTGCGATAGTTTCTATTTTTCTTTTGCGTATAAGACTATTTGTTTTATGCGCAAAGATAAGGATAGAAGAAGATGATATATTACGAAAGATCATATGAAAAATAATATCATTAAGATGTTAAATGAAGCGGTTCGTATTTCAATTCAAAAAGAAGATGATCGTCATTTCAGAGTTGGTTCTGTAGCAGTTCGTGGAGATGGAACTATTGTAAGGGCATATAATGGTGCGCCAAAATTTCCAGAAAGATTACATCATTCTGAGGGTCGGCTGTGTAGAAAATTAGATCGTAATGCCGTCGTATATGTAGCTCGAACAACAAAAGATGGATTATGGGCAATGAGCAAACCCTGTGCGGACTGCGAGCGAGCGCTGCGCCGAGCGTACGTAAAAAAAGTATATTATACAATTGCCACTAAAGAATATGGGTGTTTGTATTTTTAGTTTTTAAACACTCTCTATGAGCTATTCCTTGTTTGCCACCTCTATGGCTAATACAACCGTCTGTAATATACTCCAAGCAAATAATAAGATAATGCATTTTCTTTTAATAATACATCGCTATTATAATTAATATGTTTCTTCATTACTACTCCCAGCAGAAAACTAAATGCATCATTATGCATACTAATGATGTCAAAACATATAGTCAAGCCGTGGGGATATGAAATCATCTTT
>Ga0315286_10001731_pt1 | contig 19944 bp, 16 predicted proteins | sample YL17G10_0_MG_FD_205038 | JGI IMG/M metagenome (GOLD analysis project Ga0315286, IMG submission 205038) | Sediment microbial communities from Yellowstone Lake, YNP, Wyoming, USA - YL17G10_0 | ecosystem: Environmental > Aquatic > Freshwater > Lake > Sediment | place: USA: Wyoming | collected... | reverse complement strand
TACTTTGATCCTCGTTTTATGGGCTTGGTTCTGCCAAGCCAGAACGGGTATGCTTCCAGGGTTGCCCGCGAACGAAAAGCAATAAAAATTGATGATGTCCATGCTGATTATGATATTCCCTTTTCCGGGGCAATCGAAGAGATCGAAACCGTGAAGAGCGGCATCGCCGCCCCGCTGATCGCCAAAGGCAAAGTCATTGGAGTCATTTCCCTTGATAACGCTTCACAAAGGACCGCTTTTACGGATTCCGACTTGCGCCTGCTGGTCACCTTTGCTTCTTCAGCAGCCGTGGCGATTGAAAATGCCCGGCTCTTTTCCGAAACCCAACAGCGCTTGCACCGCCTCTCCGCCCTGCATTCTATCGATGCCGCCATCGGCGCGAGCGTGGACATCAAGGTCACCCTCAACATCGTGCTGGAACACGTGCTCGCGGAATTGAACGCGGATGCTGCTGCCGTGCTGCTGTTCAACCAGCAGAACCGGGTGCTCGAATATACCGTCGGAAGCGGTTTCCGCCTGCACGTCATCGAGGGATTGCGGCTGCGGTTGGGTGAGGGCCTTGCGGGACAGACCGTGTTACAGCGCCGGGCGATCAACATCGCGGATCTGCGGCAAACCGATGAGATGGAACAGGTGATCAAGTCCTCCGTTGCCACATCCTCCCCAAATCCGCTGCAATACCTGGAAGGAGAGAATTTCGTCTCCTACCACGCCATCCCCTTGATCGCCAAGGGTCAGATCCAGGGAGTGCTCGAGATCTTCCGGCGAACACCGATGCAGGTGGATCAGGAATGGATCACCTTCTTCGAGATGCTCGCCGGGCAAACCGCGCTGGCCATTGACAACGGTCGCCTGTTCGAGAACCTGCAGCATTCCAACCTGGAATTGACCCTTGCGTACGATGCCACCATCCAGGGCTGGTCACAGGCATTGGAGTTGCGTGATGAGGAAACGGAAGGTCATACACTACGGGTGACCGAACTGACCCTGCGCCTGATCCAGGTTTTGGGAGTTGAAGAAGCGGAAATGGAACACGCCCGTCGCGGCTCCCTGTTGCACGATATCGGCAAGATTGCCATTCCTGATAGTATTCTACTGAAACCCGGCCCACTGGATGAGAAGGAATGGACCGTGATGAGACAGCATCCCCAATATGCCTATAATATGTTGTCCCCCATCACCTACCTGCTTCCGGCGATCCACATACCCTGGTGCCATCACGAAAAATGGGACGGCAGCGGTTACCCGCGCGGCTTGAAAGGCGAGGCAATCCCGGTGGTGGCGCGGATCTTTGCCATCGTGGATGTGTATGATGCCCTCACCTCAAACCGTCCTTACCGCCTGGCGTGGAAGCGGGAAAAGGCGATGGAATATATCCGCGAGCAATCCGGTTTGTACTTCGATCCCAGGGTGGTGACCGCTTTCATGGATCTGATGGCCGGCGAGAAATTAGACAATCAGTAGGAATCGCCTGATAAAAAAAACAGGAAGCAGCAAATGGCTGCCTCCTGTTTTCATTCGCTGGATCGAGTTTACATTCTCTGGACCATCAACGCACCCGAGGGATCTCCACCTTCCAGTTGCATGTACATGGCAATGATGGTCTCTTCCAACAATCTCTTCAACCGCCTTCTCTCCGTCCCGGCCGGATTGAGCGGGTTATAAGCCACCGGTTTCCCTAACACCATCTGTCCAGCAGAATGGACTGCCATGGGGTAGAACTCGAGTGATTCCCCTGTTTCTTCATAATACTTCTCTCCCAGGCGGACAAAACTGTGCTGGAAGGGCTGCATTTTCGTCACCGGATCCTTTGCCAGGCGGTAATCTTCCGGGAAGACAAGGATGAACTTCCTTTCCCGCAACACTGCCATGCTCATTTCCAGGGTTTCTCGCATACGCTCGTAATCGCAGGTATACACCGGGATACAACCGAGCGAGTAAAAGAGAGGCACGCTGATGGAACAGAGGGCGCGCGCCAACCACCTGCTGAGCGGCACTTTCAAATGCAACTGCCGCTCCGTGAAATCTTTCTGCAGCCAGAGCGGGGCAAGCACCCTGTCCATCATGTCGGCGATCACCCAGGGATGGACGCGCAGCGGTATCGAACAGGCCGTTGCAATCGGACCGGTGGCATCCAGGTGATTGGAAATGAATACCGCCGGCCCACGTCGGGGCAGGTTCTCCTTCCCCAGCAATTCGCCGCCCCACAAGAATAGATCCAGCACGCCTACAATGAATTGGTACAGTCCATCTTTCATGGTTCACCTATAGCACATTCATTCTGGAACGGTATTGAAGTGCTTCGGCCACCTGCGCAGGAAGGATCTCATCGCTTCCAGCCAGGTCGGCAATTGTGCGAGCCAGTTTCAGAATGCGGTGATAAGCTCTGGCTGATAGTTGCAACTGGTTCATGGCAGTCTTCATCAAGGTTTGCCCGGATTCATCCAGTGAGCAATATTTACGCACCTCTGCAGGCCGCATCTCGGCATTGCAGCGCAAGTGGTTTCCTCCACCATTGGTGAAACGTGCACGCTGAAGGCTGCGAGCCGCCTCCACCCTCTCACGAACCGTGGCGGAGGATTCTCCCAGGCGCGCCTCCGATAATTTCTCATATTCTATACGCGGTACTTCCACATGGATGTCAATTCTATCAAGCAATGGACCCGAAATTCGTTTCTGGTACTTGGTAACCACCATCGACGAACAGGTGCAGGGCTTGAGAGGATCGCCGTAATATCCGCACGGGCAGGATAATAGTGCTTATTGAAAACGTTTCTCTTCAAGGTTTGAGTCTATAATCTCCTGTTTATTAGCTCCATGTTGATAATCAATAACAAGGTGCTGATTTAAAACTCAATCTTCTTTTGAGCAAAAAGCTTATTGATCCCTCGTTCGAGTCGATTCTTAACTGGTATCAAGACAGCAATAACTAGAGCGATGGATATCAGATATATCAAGAATGAATTTTCACCAATTCTTTCCCCAATATAAGTTACGAGGAGATGTTCAGATACACTGTATACGACCAAGAGGATTCCTGCCAGGATGGAATAGATCGTGCCCTTTTTAACGATGACGGTGATATCGAAAAGCCTGTCTTTGATTATCGCGATACCAATAATGGCATTAAATACATCGACCAAGAACATCCCCAACGGCAGAATGAAAGGAATATTGATCCCCATGACCACACCAACTTTCACGACTGCGAAAGTGATTACCAGGATACCCGTCAGAATATACAGGTAATGCCGCCGTTCAAGTCGTGAAGCCGCTTTTTTTGCACCATTGAAAAGCAGCCAGCACGCAGATAGGTTAAAAGCAAACCAGAATACCATAGAAAGGATTCCCCCCATATTGGATGCGATTTTGAATATATTCCCCCAATTGTAGGTATAAACTCCTACCACATTCCAACCCTGCCCAAAAAAGCCCATGATAAATAAGATCGCGGTTAAAACCCAGCCGAGTACAATCGCCCATTTAAGGGATCGTCCCGTGTATTGGCACGCAAAATGAAAGATCAAGATTGGAATAAATCCGCACGGCACTCCAATGATGTAACCAATAGTCTCCAGTTCGTTTAGATGAGTATTTCTGATCATGAGTAGGAAGGTGCCCAAATCCCAGAAGAGGCAGACGAACAGGAAGGCTGCAAAGAGATAATGATAAGTCTTTCTTCTGCGAGATAGCAACAGATACAGGATCAAGCTGGTGAGCAAGAATCCAAGGCCAGACTCAATGGCAGTGATAATCACGATGGGTGAGGTCATTTTATCTCCATATTGTGAATGCAATCCGTTTCACTCTGCCCCGAGCATGTTAGGGCGAACTCTTCTCACTTCTTGCTGTAAAAATAGGCAAACACTGCTGCAAACCCTGCCATGATGATCGCGTTGATCCAGAAGGCTGCTGGCGCCCCGGCGAAGATCAGGCCGTACAAGCACACCAGGGCCACCAAGACCGTCCAGGCGATCTCTGCCAGGACGACGATTTTTACCCGCTCCCATTCAGCAGCCTTGTAGCAGAACCAGGAACTGGCGCTGAAGGCGAGAACTGCGGCGCCAACGATCCGGTAAGCTAATTCATCCTTGAGTGACACGCCGAACCAGCCCATGAATATTCCAGGGATGAACAGGTATGTCAAACCAAAAATGAGCCCAAACACGAAGTGGACCAGGAACAATGTCTTCAATCCCGAAGAGATTTTAGTCATGCAAATTTCCTCCTTTGCCTGGAACAATTAAATAGCCACGGACATGCTGTCAGCGGCTTGAATGTGAGTAGTACGACTAGCACTCCGCCTGCAAGGTGAAACGGATTGCTTATACATTATAGGTCAGGTTTTGGCAAAGTCAATCCTTATATTTCCCCTGGTTATCTACCAAACTCACGTGATGGACGCAGCCATCTCTTGGTTATCTCTAATCCTCCGTAGTCAAATACTGCACGTTCAGGCATTCCAATTATTACAACGTAAAACACTCGTCTTATTAGCGGCTTCGCGCAGCACCTCCGCAGGAGGCAACAGCTTATGGGCAGATAGGCGGGAGGGGCGACGGTATCACCATCGGTGAACGGTCGTAGTTCTTCGTTGTGATGCTACGCACCGATCGAACAAGTGTGGCACCTGCAGCGGTAGGTTCCGACCCAATTAATCGAAAATCAGCCCCTCGAAGGACGAGAAGAGACTCTTTCGAGTTACTGAGTCATCAAGCTTTTATTTTCTTGATCGTGTTGTCCGCGATCACCGTTTCGATTTTTTTGATCGTGGTGTCCGCGATCACTGCTTTGATAGGGACTTTCACAGCATCTTCCATGGGATCTTTGAAGGGCACCTCGATTCGGAGCAGTCCGTTCTCGTAGATCGCTTCGGCTTTGTCAGGTTTCACTGGCCAAGCTAGAGCCAGTGCTGCAACATACTCGATGTCCCTTGCTGGCGCTGACAGGTGGACGCTGTCTTCCAAGATCTTCAGATCGATGGTATCCGTTGGTGCTCCTGGGATAGCGAACTCCACTACTAACTTGAGGTTCTCCTCGTCAGCATACGCTACTGAATTGGGGGCAACTCTCATCCGATTTTCCGGCATACTGGCAACCTCCTTGTGGCTGGGAATAGCTCAACCTCGTTAATACTATAGCATTTTTGATTTTGTAGGTCAAGCATCCTTTATTTTTCCCACTTTCTAGTAATCTCTAATTCTCCATAGTCAAAACTTGCACGGCCAATCATTCCTTGTATTACAACATAAAACAATCTCCTTATTAGCCCTCACCAGCAAATGGGCGAATTAACGTGAGGAATGAGGCATGAGCGGTAGAGCCTATTACCGCTTAAGCCTGTTTTGGGCGGTGGTTCTTATTCTCTTAAGACAGCTTCATTTACCATCAGAGCGCGCAATATCTTTTCATTCAAAGTGTGATTACTTTACTGGCTTTGGTTTGAGCTTCAAGAATATCAGGCATTCCTCCAACAATTCCCACTCGCACCTTTTCAGTCAATCCAAAGTAGTTGAGGCATGTTGAGCAAACAATCAGACGGACGCCTCTTTGCTCGAGTTGAAGGAGTCTCTCCAGTAGTGGTGATCCTTCAACCACTAGCTTAATACCTTCTGTATAAAAGCATATGGCAGCTGGTAATGAGCCATTTTCCAGAAGGAGACGTAAGTAGGTATCAAGTAGCTTGTGTTGTAGGGCAGTATCGGCAGATCCCATGCCTTCTCTGGTTATCAGTATGACTGCATTGGTGAAAGATGATTGACTCCTGTGCAAAAACTCGTACTTTAACAACCCAGATATAGCTTCGGAGATTGGAATAAGCTGATCCAGCTCATCAAGAAGGCTTTTCCAATATCAAAAAAAGATTCTCCTTGCTGATCTGATTGGCTTTCCGCTTTCAGGTAATGCTGGATGCGGCGTACGTTGGTCACGGCAGCTGAACCGATCAACAAGCAGGCCATGCGAAAAGATCCTCGCACCGGCAACTTGCCAGCCGGGAAAGGATGCTTCACAGACCGGACAGTTGCTTCTATGGCAGCGCGCAAGTTACGGGCTTCTTTCTTTTGGGCCAGGCTTTGGCGTCGGCGTTGAGCGGAGTAGGCCCGAGCTAATCTGATTTCCAGATGATGGTGCGCATCGCGTTTTCTTGGGCGAGTTGGACATTGTCCTGCCTGCCAATACGGACAGTGGTAGCAAATGGCTGAATCGAAGAAAGCCACAAAGCTCTTCTTCTTGTTACTCAGGTGCACTGGCGCTTGCTGTTGCTGGGGGCAGATGACCTGCACCGGTTTGCCTTTCTCGTTCAGCGTAATCGCAAAATTAGACAGGCTGAGCTTCTTATCGTTTGGACCGTGGCCGCGAATGGCAGTTTGGATATGAGTGACCTGCTGTTCCTGCAGCACAACATCCGCTTCCTTTCCGCCATGCCCGGCATCCGTATACAGTTGGTCCAGATTCATGCGTTGTTTCAGGTTGGGTAGGGCTTCCGCCAGCAAATGGCTGTCCGCCGTGGTATTGGGAGCCACCTGCACTTTGGTGACCAGCTGCAACGTATTCTGTGGGTCGCAGGTCTCCGTCAAGTTGGCAACATAGCCGCGATAACCTTTGCCGCTCTTATGCCGAAAGGTGGCTTCCAGATCATCCGGGGATTGCAGGCTGGTAGCGCTCAGTTCACGACCGGTTTTAGCTTTTGCTGTCTTTCCTACCAGCTTAAAGTGCTCGCTAAACACTCGCTCCAATACCTGATAGACGGGATCTTCGTGATAACCTTCCTTCAACTCGCCCAGCAGAAGCTGCATGAACTCGCCGATGTGCTGGATGTGTCCCGGAAACTCTTCCCGCTTGAGATGGAGAACGTACTGCCCGGCATGCCCCTGCAAGTAAGGTGCAAAGGTTTCCGAATAATGGGCACGGCCGTCTGCACTCAACATACGCTGCACTCGCTGCAATACCTCCACCAGTAACTGCAGTCGCCCCACCAGACGAATGTTACTCCCCACCATCGTGCTGTCCATCCGTTGGATGCCCGTCTTCAACTTAAATGCCGCAAGTTGTTCGTCCGTCACCTGCTCGAAGGCCTGATCCAGAAGGTTCACCCCCTTCTCCTGCATATACCGGCTTAACCGCTCACGAAAATAATACAATGTGCGCAGATCAAAATAGCCCTTGCCAAACTCGTCGTACCCTAACGCATAACGTACCTGTAGGTTGTACAAAAAGGCTTCGTACATTTCTTCATCCGACCACCCAAATCCTGCCTTCAGGTACTCTAAACCCACTAGCACGTTTACTGGAATATTGGGCCGCGAAGGCAGGTCGGAATAAAGCACGGCAAACGATTCTTCATCCAATCGGGAAAAGAACTCCCGATAGAAAACACCAGACCAGGATGTGTTTAGGTATTCGCGCTGTTCCTCGGGCAATTCGCTAACGCTGCAGATCAATACAGGTTGAAGATGATGTTTATTTTTCTTGAACATGTTCCAGACCTTCGAATGTGGTTTGGTCTGATTATATTAAGAAATTCCCTTGTTGAGGAGGGTTCAATTTGGATGAAAATTGTCCACTCGTTTTTGCAGTGGAGTCATGATTCATTAGGCATATCACGCCTTCCTTTATTATATTTTTCCTTTCCACCAACGTTTCATAATTTCCATTCGTCCATAGTCAAAAACTGCACGTTCAGGGATTCATCGCCCCCACCATCTGGAAATTGGCTGGAAAGGTCAGCGAACCTTGCGCCCGGCTGATGGTCACCACCTTGTCTTCCATCGGCTGGCGCAATACTTCCAGAACGCGCATTCCGAATTCGGGCAATTCATCCAGGAATAGAACACCATGGTGGGCGAGAGAGATTTCACCCGGATGAGGCCAGTTTCCCCCGCCCACCAATCCGGCATGGCTGATGGTGTGATGGGGGGAGCGGAATGGCCGGTTATGCAACAAAGGTGTTTCAGGAGGAAGTTGATCCGCCACGGAATAGACGCGGGTTACATCCAGCGCTTCGTCGATGGACATTTTCGGAAGGATCCCGGGCAGGGCGCGCGCCATCAGGGTTTTGCCCGAACCGGGAGGCCCCATCATCAAGACATTATGTCCGCCGGCGGCTGCCACTTCAAGGGCGCGCTTGACATGCTCCTGTCCTTTGACTTCGCCAAAATCGATCAGCGGGATGAGCGGGACATCTTCCATTGGTGGGCGGATAAAAGCGGGGACGGGTGCCCGCCCGGACAGGTGTTTGAAAAGCACAGCCAGGGAAGAGATGGGGATGACTTCCAGGTCGGGGATCAAGGCTGCTTCCCTGGCATCCGTCTCCGGCACCACGATGCGTTTGAATCCGGCCTGGCGGGCGGTGACAGCCATGGGTAGAATCCCGCGAGCATGCCGGACGGACCCATCCAGGGATAATTCCCCCACCACCATCGTTGCATCGGCGGATTCCGGTGGCAGCATGCCGGTGAAGATGAGCACACCCAGGGCAATGGGCAGGTCGTATGCCGGCCCTTCCTTGCATACCGAGGCGGGAGCGAGGTTCACAACCAGCCGCTTGCGCGGAAAAGGTACTCCGGCATTGCGCACGGCCGCCTGCACCCGTTCGCGACTCTCCAAAACGGCCGCGTCCGGTAGACCGACGATGGTCATGCCGGGGAAGCCGGAGGTTTAATCCACTTCCACTTCCACCACCACACCCTCCAGCCCGATCATGGCGCAGGAAAAGACGCGCGCGAGCATAATTCTAGTATAGGGATGTTTTCGAGGAAAGTCAACTGATAAAGGGACTGATGTGTACCATACCCAGAATTGAGAGATCGGGAAATCTTTTCAACCTCGACAATATTATGTGAATAGAACACTATACCGCCTGTCCTTTTGTAGGGGAAATATTGGAAAGGACGACGACAAATTTATAAGCTGAACGCCAGAAAAAATAGTCATTAGAAAACAAATCATAAAGAATAATGACCATTCATAACAAGAATCGCTTGGCATAATACCAGGCGATTCTTGGATGGAAGGAGAAAATATCCTTGTTATTTATTTACGCATATACCGGGACCGGCAATCGTGACATTCCACTGGCAGGGCGGATCATGTGCATTGCAGGTTGCCTGGTCGGTAAAGGAGGAGCAGGAGCCTACCGGGGTCGGGATATCCGCCAGAACTCTCAGATTGCCAATGTCACAGGAAGGCGTCCCGATACCAGCCGGCACCCAGCAACCCTCCGCGGGTGTCAGCATGATCCGGTACCAGGTCCCATCGGAATTACGCCCATCCATCAGGTAAGGCTGACCCTTCATGGCGAGGTCTTCCAATGCTGGAAAGATCTCATTGGGACCTTGCCTGCAGTAGGCATTGATGTTTGTAATAAAGGTGAGCGGTCCGCAGGTGGGCGTCGGGGTTTGGGTCTCCGTGGGAGTGATGGTGGGTGTCGGTTCTCCCACCTCCACAACCACCTGTGCTGGAGTGCCTGGCTGGTTATCCCGGTCAAATGCTGTCACCTCGATCAGGTAGCTCCCAGGCGCGGCCGGCAGCCAGGAATAGCGCATGTACATCAGGGTCTGGTCCAGGCTGTCCGGGTCCGGGTCTGTCCTGGTCAGCATTTGCCCGTTGAGCTTGATCTCAAAGGAGGCGATGCCATCAGGGTTGGCGGCGTGCGCGACGATCTCCACCTCTGCCAGCGGCAGGTGGCTGCCCTGCAAGGGTGCATCGATCCAGGCCTGGCTGCCTCCGGCGAATTCCGACTGCAAGGCTTTTCCTGGTCCACAAGCAGATAGGACCAGCAAGAGCAGGATGAAAATGGTAAAAACCTTGGTTCTCGTCATAATCTACCTTCTCCTATGGATTCGGACTGAGTGCGTTCAGGACCACTTCCAAAGCACAGGACGCATCCCCGTTATCATCCATGTAATACCATAATGCCTCATTAAAAGTTCCTGCCCATTGTTTGAGGGTGCGCGGACCCACCCATCCCCCGGTTTGGCAAATGGTATCGTTATCTGACATATTATCGTATTCTAAAAGATCGATATAAATTTGTAATGCATCTTGATCTCGCAGGGTGACCACGATTTTATTTTTACCCTGCTGATATTCACTTTCAACCATGCAACCGTAGGAATAATTCGGATCTCCATAGGGCTCATACGGGCACAGGTATTCATTCTCCAGAAGAAACGCACCAATCCCTTTATCGGTACATGATCCCGCTAAACCAAATGTGGGCATTTGACCCCATGGTGTAAAACAATCGATAACATCCTTTCCCATGGGTCCCATCCGGATTGCATCAGGTTTCCCCCCGGGGGTGATTCCAAACCATCCATGAATTGCATCAGCCACGTCATCATCTGAACCATCATCAATGTTATCCAATGTCAGGGAATAAAAATTGACCTCGATATCCACTGTATCTCCCAGCGGTTGTGGGCATGGTACGGTGACTAGGTTGGATGGGCTGCTGAGGATTTCGCCCAGGCTGGTGTTTATATCCAGATATACCTGGACGTGTTGGTAGCCGTCAACGCATAATCCTTCCCCTGAAGGCGGAAAATCAGGTAGGATCCTTGAGGCCTGCTGACCGATATCGATGGGCCAGCCTATAGAGTCATAGTCTAACATCCATTGAGCTCCGGGATAATGAGGGTCTGGATATTTTCTTGCGAAATTCTCCCACCAAATGAGAGGAAAGCATTGGTTCCCTTCTCCATACCCTGCACAATAGCCATCCAGGACGGTCCAGATCAGGTAAAGCTGAGGGTTAGCCCCTCCTGGTCCTGCGTTATATCCCGGCATAGGGAAGCAGTTTACTTCCTGCTCAAAAGGTCCCTGAATGAGTGACTTGCAGATTTGTTCACTATCGGTGATCGCGGCCTGGATGGGCGGCATCTGGTCCGATTCCGGCACATAGCCGAGGGTTTCTATAGCATAAGGATCTTTATAGGTCTCGATCCACGGCTGCATCCCACTTTCCAGTTTGAACAATTCCCGTTCCAGGCCCATAAGGATATTCGGATTGATTTCGAAGGTTGCCCCTGAAAACGCTGCGTGAAGATCCTTCGGGTTAACCAGGTCGATTGTTTCCTTTAAACCACCAAGTGACACCAATTTCCCGCCCTGCCACCCCCAGCATTCAAGCTTCAAGTCAAGGGATTGAGGCCCTGGGTGGATCCCCGCCTCATCCAGTGTCGCCAAGACAAGCGGCTTGACCAGGGGGGGAACCTCCTGTCCGCTACCATCAGCCATGATAAAGCCTCTCTCAGGCCAGCGTGACCATTGCCCACTTACCAGGCTGGAATAGCAGTAGATCCCGCCGTTATTTTCTGCGATGCTTAGGTTCTTCACCTTCAGGTACAGCACCGGTAGTTTATTTGGTGGTTCGGGAGGCGGGCAGGCCTCGGGATCGATGTTCACCAGCGCCAGGTTGCTGCTGGATTCCCCCTTGCTGTTAAAAGCGGAAATATAGTACGTGACCCCGCCAGACAGGTTGATGTCCTGGTACTCGATCCATCCCTTCCCTGCATGGGACGCAAGATCGGCGACGTGCACCCATTCCTGGCTGTTCGTGGTCTGCCGGAAGACGGCAAATCCCTCTTCGTTTTCCGACAGGTCGTGGATATCCAGCTTTACATTGCATCCCTCTGCCGTGACTGCCAGTTCTGGAGCTTCAGGGGCGGAATTAGTGGTCAGGCTGATTAGCCAGTCCCCCGGGGAACCCTGCCATTCATCTGCCGGCGTTGGAACATCACCGGGACCGGGAGTTGGCGGGCTAGTATGACCCGCAGGGGGGGCTGGTAGAACGACGGGGTTCACCTTGCCGGCTTCCGGGTCAGGTTGATCACCATAATCAGGCGGGGATATAAACACGATCACCGCTGATGAGATGGCTGTACTGTTTTCTTGGTTGATGGCGCGGGCTATGAGAGAAAAATTGCCACCTTCCGACGGAATCCACGAGTAGAAGGTGGTCAACGAGGTGAGACCGGACGGGGGGCTGGCCTGCACGCCTTCGAGGACGCCGTTGATCCATAACTCGGTGGAAGTGAACGGCTGCTGTCCGGTGGCATCCACTTCCACCTGGATGGAATCGCCAGCTGGGAATTGCGCCATATTCCCTGGTTTGCTGATGATTACCAGCGATTGGCTGGTATCAATATGCTGGTTCCCGGTTTGACGATAGTGGATAATGAAAATAACTGCGATGGCGATGGCAAGGATCACCAGGATGGAGATTATGATCTTTACAAGGCTCCGGGCAAGGGGTAATCTTTTCTTCCCTGCAGTTGCGCTCATATTCTTCCCTCCGTGACTTAAAGGGTCTGAATTCGAGAAAAGGGGAGTTCTATTGCGCGGCGATAAAGAATATTTCAACGACTGGATTCATTCCCTATCCCGAATCATTGTGAAAAATTCCTTCAGCGATGCAGCTGTGATGGAATTTTAATCATACCTGAATTCTGCAACAATAAATCATTTACTTCCTAACTTGTAAAGAATTATGGATGATTATTCGATCTCATTTACACTTCCATTCCTGTTGCCCTCTCAATTCAACCAGCAATACCTGGTTTGAAAAAAACGAGGTTTGTTACATCCACACTAGTCATCTGAAATTACCAAAATTGCCCCGGCTTTCTCTGGGTCAAAACCATCAGGCCAGATCGTATTCTTGGAATATTCAGCCCCTTTGAAGTCAGGCTCGCTCGTATAAGCAATCGCGCCCAGGTTTGCCCCGCCCAGGTTAGCCCCGCATAACTTGGCTGTTTTCAGGTCGGCTCCGGTCAGGTTGGCATGTTCCAGGTCGGCATGGTTCAGGTCAGCACTGCGCAGATTTGCACGGGTCAGGTCAGCCCACTTGAGGTTGGCTCCATGCAGATGAGCCCCGATCAGTTTGGCAGCCCCCAGCGACGCCTCGCGCAGGTCGGCTTTGTTCAGGGTAGCCGCGTTCAGGGTAGCCTCCTCCAGGATTGTCCAACGCAAGTCAGCCCCGGTCAGGTTGGAGCTGTACAGGTTGGCCCTTTTCAGGGAAGCCCCGCTCAGGTTGGCCTCTTTCAGGTCCGCTCCAACCAGCCATAATGGACCCGGTCGGTTGATGAGTTCATAGAGTTCTTTTTTTGTAAATTCCATTTCCTCGTACCTCCAGTTGTTTTATCAATATTTTTTGATGGCTCTTATCGATTCCATTTATTTATCTCAGGGCGTACAAGGTCCCTTGTTTCCCACCCCAACTGGGCACGGGGAGACGCAAGATTGTCCACCGGTAGGACTCATAATCAAACAACCCGTAGGGCCAGGCTGCTCCGGTTTACAAACCGGTACCATGGCGGTGACGGAGGTGCATCCGGCTGGAATTTGAAAAGCAGGCACACAGGCGTCTTGGTCCGGGTCGAAAACATATTCAACGGGGCAGACGGGGGGTATGTTCTGCGGATACTCGCAGCAGAAGAGGCTCTCGTTGAATACCAGCCCCGCAGGACAGGTGGCAGGGCAGGTGGGTCCCTGGCAAAGCGGGCCGCCAGAGGGAATGCAGACTGGCTGGTTCTTGTAGCTGGCATCGTAGTAGCCAACCGGGCAGTTCCCTGATTGCGGTGCAGGCAGGCAGCCGTATCCCGGGATGGCGACATCCGGAGCGCTGCACTGGACCAGCATCATCGGTTGATATTCACACAATTTGGTGAGGGAATTGAATTTGTAGAAGACCGGGCAGGTGGGAGGCGGCAGGTAGGGTAGATCGGAACATGCCGACTCGCTTGGGTTTCCATCCGGATCGATGCAGGAAACGCAAACCCTCTGGTTGTTGTACGGCAGCGGGCAACCGTCGATGACCAACTCTGTTTGACTGCCGGGCAGGGAAACGTTGTAGTTGACCGCACCGTCACATTGGAGCCTGAGGAAGATCTTGTCGGAGCATGCCTGGGAAGCCTGGTTCCACTTGACCCGGATATGGGTCCCTTCCATGGCGGTGGTAAGACCCTCGATTTTGCACGGACAGGTTTGCGGCGTCAGGGGAACCGTTTCCAGGAGGGTGTTACAGGCTTTGATCGTCAGCGGATTGCCGGGCTTCAGCGCCGATCCGATACAGGTGAACAACAGCGGGTTCACATCCTGGATGCAGCCGATTGTCCCCTGCGGGGAGGCGATCTCGAGGTTGGCTACATCGGTGCCGGTTTCGAACGTGATGACCGCGCTGCTGACCTGGTTCCCGTTGCCCTCCAGGCGGCAGTAGGTATCCACGGAGAACGCTGGTGGTTTGTAGGCGGGTATTTGGATCGACGGTGGCTGCCTCGGGATGGGCTCGTAGGAGAGGGTCGTGCAAACCGGTTCGGGCGGATTGTTGACCGCCTCACCGCTCAGAATGCAGCGGAAGCCCAGATCGGCCCGTCCAACCTCAGGATCCTGGTTGAATCGTAGAGTTACTGGCACGAACTCGGCTTTGCTCAGGAAGCTGCTGCTGCGGACTACGCGGAAATCTCCGCTCTGCGGACCGCTCGGGTTCTCAGCAGGGGAAACAGCATAGTAATCCTCACTGTACCGGTCGTTGACCCATTCGAAGACATTCCCGGCCATGTCAGCCGCTTTGATGGGGCTCAGCCCAAGGAGATAGCTGCCGACCTGGACGGAGGTACCCAAAGGGGTGCATCCCAGGAAGTCGAGGCGGCTGCAGTTGGGTTCCTGCTCGCCCCATGGATAGGGATCACCGGTATCGCCGCGCGCGACCCACTCCCATTCGGCTTCACTGGGAAGCCGTCCACCGATCCAGGTGCAATAATCCACGGAATCCTGCCAGGTGACATTGGCAACCGGGTGATTGGCGTATTCAGCATTCGGGTAGTAGTTGGGATAATTCGGGTCAGGGATCGGCGGCTGGCAAACCCCGGCGGCAACGCACTGGGCGTACATCCGGTTGGTCACCTCTGTCCGGTGGATCCAGAAGCTGTTTACCCGGACCGGGTGCGCGGGAATGTTGTCACCCTCGGTGGCTTTCGGGTCGCCCATGACGAACCCTCCGCCCGGGACGTAGACGATGGAGCCGCCGTCCCACCAACTCATCAGGGTGCTGGCTGGCAATTCGAAGGTGGCGACCTCGGTGGGTGAGGGTTCAGGTGGCAGGATTGGCGCTTCGGTTGGTGTTTCGGTTGGCGATTTGGTCGGTTCGGCTGGCGTACAGGCTGTGATCGTAAGCAGCAACAGGAACGCTGCCAGTATCTGCAGACAAAGGTTCTTGAGTACTTTGTGGTTCATGGGAACCTCCTGTGTGGACGACACGGTATGATAAGACGGTTTAAAATAAACCTGTCAACCGTTTTCTTCTGCAGATCTGTTGGCGCATGGCAAGGCGATATTTTACAAGGGAGGTTCGCCTTGTGATTACATCATAGCACGGCAATTTATGAATTTCAATATAAGTTTGCTGTGGTCATTCTCAACTTCGAATACTATCGTCCGCGGGGCATCTCCCAGATCCCTATTACGAGCCAAGGGCTGGCAGCCCGCCGGCGGGTTTTGCATTCCGTACCGCGCGGACGATCGCCTGAGCCAGCACTTCTGCGGCGTAGGCCCCCACGATGCTCACATCCGCCTTCTTTTGCCCGGTGGCGAGGGAGAAGATCGTATCACCGTCGAACATGGTATGTGCGGGGCGGATCACGCGCGCCAGCCCGTCGTGCGCCATCTGGGCGATCTTGGTGGTCTGCGCCTTGTCAAACCGGGCATTGGTGGCAACCACCGCGATGACGGTATTGGCGTGCCCCGCCAGGTTCAGGATGGCCCTCCCGGTGAGGGTTTTCATCACCTTGAGCGTATCCGCGAATTCCTCCCTGCCCCCAATTTTAAGTGAGCCGATCCGGGCAGACCTCGCCCCGGCGAGGATGCGCCCGGTCTCCGGATCGAGCACATCACCGAAGGGGTTGACGGCAACGATGGCGCCGACGAGCAATCCACCACCTATCTCGAGGCTGGCGGTTCCCAGCCCGGATTTCATAGCTCCGGTCATTCCGAAGATCTTGCCGAGCGTCGCCCCCGTCCCCGCGCCGACATTGCCCTGAGCCACAAATCCGGTTTGCGCAGAAGATGCTGCAGCATAACCCATTTCCGGGTCAGGGTGCCGGGAGGTGGTACCAAGGCCAAGGTCAAACAGGATCGCTGCAGGGACGATCGGAACGCGCCCGGCGCCAAACCCGTAGCCAATTTTCTTTTCAGCCAGGTATTTCATCACGCCTGAAGCCGCGTCCAGCCCAAATGCAGAGCCGCCTGCCAGAACAACCGCGTGGACTTTATCGACGAGATTGACAGGGTCAAGCAAGTCGGTTTCGCGCGTCCCTGGGGCGCTGCCGCGCACATCCACCCCGCCCACAGCCCCCTTGCAGCACAGGATGACCGTGCAACCGGTAAGAGCCTGCTCATCCTGGGCCTGGCCAACTTCGATCCCAGGAATATCGGTTATGGCATTATTTCGATTCATGGTCTGTTATAGTTTTTGAACCAGGGTGAGGAATTCATCCCATTCTTCTTTGAAAAAATGAAGGGTGACGTTATTTAATTCGAGATGATAGGTTGTTTCACCATCGGGTTCATCCGCCTTCCAGGCCAGGAAACTTTCAGTCTCAGCGAGGGTTTCGGTTTTGGGTTCAGGGGCTGTAGTGGGCATGGTATTTCTCCTTTTGGATTTTTTTTATCGCAAAGTTCTCAGGATTTTTCGGGATCGATTCACTTGTCCATCTTTTTCTCGATTTCCGGGTCTACCTCCGGAATGGATGAACGACTGTGTCTGCCTGTGCGCTTCCGCAACCAGGCTCGCAGCTTACGCCACCATTTTGGCTCACCGGGAGGCTGGAGCGTATCTTCTCCCGGCACCCAGGGATCTTTATCCAGTAATTTGCGCATGGTGTACCTGCCGACGAGTTGCAGGGTGGCGAGCAACGGCGCGGCGAGGAGCACACCCAGGATGCCTATCAGGTTGGCAGCGATGATGGCAGCGATCAGCACGAATGCCGGGTGGACCTTCAACGTATTCGCCATGAGGCGCGGGACGATCAGATTATCGTAAACCTGGTCGATGACGAGGGCAACAATAATTATAAAGACCGTATAGCCCAGCGGCGAAAAACCGAACGGGTTGCTGCCCTGGAAGAAGGTGACCAGACCAAGCACGATCCAATTGATCGCCGGACCCACGTAAGGCAGGAAACTGGCAAACCCGGCGATGAGCGCCACACCGATGGCATAATGGACCCCCAGAACGGTCATGATCAGCATGTAGGTGATCGCTTTCGAAAGGAAGATGAAGATCTGACCGCGCAAGAATGCATTCCAGATGCGACCCAGTCTGGTACTCAAGCGCCGGAGATCCTCCGCATAGCCGGGGATATCCACCTGGATGATCCGGGTGCGAAAGCCACCGCTCTCCAGCAGGAAGAAATACGAGACAACGACCACGAATGCCGTCCAGCCCAGGATGGAAATTGCGCTGGATGCCAGGGTGCCCACCAGACCACCCACCCTGGTCAGGGCTGGTTCCACGTACGACAGGATCTGCTGACCAATGGCCTGCCAGTCAATTGTGGAGAAGTCGAATCTGAATGGGCCGAGCACATAGACTTTATGGGACAGGCTCTCGATAAAAACCGGTAACTGGGTGGCATAATTCTGAACAGCCGTGATCAGATTCTGCACCTGGTTGACCAGGCCGACACCGCCCCAGGTGAGCAATGCCAGTAACATGAGAACCAGGATCAGGTAAATCAGATTAACCGCCATCGACCAGGAGAGGGGTGTTCTGCGGCTCATCAGCGAGGCAAGCGGTAATAGAAGATACGCCAGGATGAAGGCCATCAGGATGGGGGCGATGATGAATTTAAAGTGAACCAGCAATGCCCCCAGAATGACCACCAGGGTCATCGTCACGACCAGTTTATTGAGGGCACCCCAGCGTGGTGATGAGGGAGGTTCTGTCTCTTGCATGATCCTGCTCCTTGCTTCTATTCTATCGTTTTGAAGGGGAAAATACAACCTGTGGGCGCTTATAATTACTGCATGCGCCGCTCCTTATTCAGCCTGCTCATGGTAGCAACGATCCTGCTGACCACTTGCCGGCCCGTTCAGCAGACCGGGCAGGTAACCGTGATCACCCATCCCGATGGAAGGCTGTATACCGGTGATCAAATCAGTTTCGAAGTGCTGGACCCCGCTGTTAAAAATGGCGAGCCTGGCAGCATTGAAGTGTCATTCAACGGTCAGCTGCTTGGCAGTGCCAGTTTTGCCCCTTACGGACTCGGCTTGCGCAACCAGGCCACCCTGTGGTGGATCTGGGATACGCGCAATCTAAAACCCGGAAGGTACACCCTGACTTTCACCCGTCAACCGGAGAACGACACCTGGGAGGAAACCTTCACGCTCCACCCGGCCGACCGGGTGCCTGCGCCGGAACCCGGCGCTCATTGGACCTCCACGACTTCCACCTGCTGCAGCCTGTATTACATAACCGGAACCGCTGCCGAACGTGATATCACTTTTCTCAGCCAGGAAGCTGACAGACAATCAGCAGAAGTCTCAGCTCAGCTTGGCTCCAGCCTGGATAAAAAGATGGATATCGTGATCATGTCGCGGGTTATCGGTCACGGCGGTTATACATGGAACGGGATCTACACCACCTACATGGATGATAATTATATCGGCAACGACATGTCGATCCTGTTCCACCATGAATTCGTTCATTATTATGACCAGGCAGTAGGCGGGACATACCTGCCAGCCATCCTGCAGGAGGGCCTGGCAGTCTACCTGGCAGGAGGGCATTTCAAACCTGAGGCGCTTGGACCTCGCGCGGCAGGTTTGCTGCAATTGGGCTGGTACCTGCCGCTCCCCACGATTTCTGATGATTTCTACAAACAACAGCACGACATCAGTTATCTCGAAGCCGGAGCGCTCGTGGATTACCTTGTCGAGACCTATGGCTGGGGTGCGTTCAACGAGTTCTACCGAAGCATCCCGGTACCGGAGAATACAACCATTTCAGCGGTCCTGGACTCGGCATTTCAGGATTCTTTCGGGATCTCATTGGATACCCTGGAAAGTGCTTTCCTTATTTTCCTGAAATCCCAACCGGTGTCAAAAGAGGAGGTCACTGACCTGGAATTGACCATCTCATTCTTTGACATTGTCCGCCGCTACCAATTGGCGCTTGACCCATCGGCGTATTTCTTGACCGCATGGCTGCCGGATGCTTCCGTCATGCGAGAACGGGCCATCGTGGCGGATCTCCTACGTCATCCATCAGGATGGGAGAATCATCTCTTCGAAAGCCTGTTAATCCGCTCGCAGAGGGAATTATTCACTGGTGACTATAAAAATGCGGCGATAAATCTTAGATGGACGGAATGGATGCTGGATATTGTTTCCCCATAAAGAAAAAAACCAGGCGTCTTCATGATAGCCGCCTGGTTTCCTAATCAGATTTAATATCTGTATTTGGGGAGATCAGCAAGTCCCGCCGATCAGTGGAACCAGGAAAGGAAGCACCTGGCACCAAAGCTTGAATTGATCGATGATCAGGAAGAAACCGACACAGGCGCAGAGCACCACCACAAATATGATCAGGATGATCAGCCAGACGGGGAATTTCTTCTTTTTTGCAGGAGCTGCCGCGACCGGGAGAGGACCGGCGGGTACCTGACCAGAGTAGGCTGCAGCCGGTGCAGCAGCCTGTTTGCGAACGGGTGCGGCCGTCTTGGGAGCCTGGGCTGAAGAGATCACGGTAGCATTCGGATCGGAAGCCGCCTCGTAGACAGCGGAGATATTTTCACCAAACGAGACCGAATCACCCGGGTTCAGCACCTGGGTTCCAGTGAGGCGCTGTCCATTGACGAATGTACCGTTTGTCGAGCCAAGGTCCTGGATCACGTACGCAGCGCCGTGCAGGCTCAGCTTGGCGTGTTTGCGTGAGATCTCACC
>Ga0315286_10001730_pt1 | contig 19945 bp, 17 predicted proteins | sample YL17G10_0_MG_FD_205038 | JGI IMG/M metagenome (GOLD analysis project Ga0315286, IMG submission 205038) | Sediment microbial communities from Yellowstone Lake, YNP, Wyoming, USA - YL17G10_0 | ecosystem: Environmental > Aquatic > Freshwater > Lake > Sediment | place: USA: Wyoming | collected... | reverse complement strand
ATGGCTCCGAACCCATCTGGCCCGCTTCACGTCGGCCACAGCAGGATGGCCATTCTCAACGATGAATATGTCAAGCGCTATGGCGGCATATGCTACAACAGGTTCGAGGACACCGACCCGGCGAGGATCGACCCCAACGGGTACGACACGATCCCAGAGGACTTTGCATGGCTCGGTGTCAGGATAGACAAGACGATCATCCAGAGCGAGCGGTTCGAGATCTACTACGACATCGCGAAGAAGCTCCTCGAGATGGGCAAGGCGTATGTTTGCACGTGCAAGCCCGATACCTGGCGCGACCTGAAGAATCACCAGAAGCCATGTCCTCACAGAGAGCAACCCCTCTCCGACCAGATGCAGCGTTGGGACAAGCTGTTTGACGGGTCGTACAAACTGGAGGAGGCGTCGCTGATGGTGAAAACGGACCTCTCGCATCCGAACCCGGCGATTAGGGATTTCGTCGGGCTCAGGATCGATGACACTCCGCACCCGAGGACAGGTACCAAATACAGGGTGTATCCGCTCATGAACCTGGCAGTGGCAGTTGACGACCATCTTCTCGATCTCACTCATGTCCTCAGGGGTAAGGACCACCTCAACAACACCTTCAGGCAACAGTACCTGTACGATTATTTCGGGTGGAAGAAGCCTGTGTACATCCACTATGGTCGGGTGTCCATCGAGGACGCCCAGCTGTCAACATCGAAGATGGCCAAGGGCATCAAGGAGGGCTTGTACTCTGGCTGGGACGACCCTCAGCTTGGCACGTTGAGAGCGCTGAAGCGCAGAGGCATAAGGCCGGAATCCTTGCGCAGGTACTGGATCGAGACGGGGATCAAGGAGGTCGATGTCGAATTCTCCTGGAAGACATTGTTCTCGTTCAATCGGGACCTCATCGACGACTCGGCTGACAGGTTCTTCTTCGTCAGCGATCCTGTCAAGGTCAAGATCGAGGGAGCGCCTGACCTTGTCAGCAAGGCACCCGTTCACCCTGACCACCCCGAGCGAGGGATAAGGGAGATGAGAATAGGTCCTGAGCGAACGGTCTATGTCTCCCGAGACGACGTTCCCAAGGGTGACGGCAAGCTGAGATTGAAGGACCTGGGCAACATCGAGTTCAAGGGCGGTGTGGCTCACTACATCGGCAACGATCTGGGGGTTCTGAAAGAGGGCGTCCCGATCGCCCACTGGGCTCCATCGTCGTCCTTCGACGCCGAGGTGCTGATGACCGACGGGACCGCAAAGAAGGGCAAGGCGGAGCCTCTGCTTGCTGCCGCTAAGGGCAAAGTGGTCCAGCTCGAGAGGTTCGCATTTGTCCGGGTGGAGGAAGTCTCCCCCATCATCAGATGCGTCTTCGCTCACAGATGACCGCTACACGTCCCAGAACGGCACGAGGTCGCACGATAGACAACTGTGGCACATCGTCTTGAACCTCAACGGCGACAGGCCATAGCTCTTCAGGATCTTCTTCTGCTCCTTGGCCAGTTTCAGCATCCTGTCGGCTGTGACGGGCACCAGAGATCCAAGGCTTTCCTCCAATTCTTGGATGTTGTACTCGTTCCTTCTCAAAGCTCTGAGAGTGGCAACGGCTCCCATGTTCGCCAGGACCTTGGTCCCTTCTAGGATGGTCTGGTCCGTTTCGCCGAGCCCGAAGATGATGTTCGAGCACACTCTGTTCGATCCGAAGACCTCGCACGAGTGGTTGATGACATGCAGTATCGTGTCGAAGTCCCTGTTCGGGCAGATCTTCTCAAATATGTCCCTATCGAACGATTCGATGTTGAGTTTGATCTCATCAGCGCCGGAATCCTTCAACGACTCCACCTCGTCTGGCCTTGTGGCATAGGGTTCGACCCCGATGGGAACCTCTGGCAGCATCTCTCTGACCTTCCTGACGAGCCCGGCCATCCGCTTCACTGTCATCCCAGGCGACTCCGGGACAGCGCTCGTGAACGCCACGGACTCGAAGCCCTCCTTCTTGGATGCGTCTCTCACCATCGCGACGATCTTCTCGTCCGTGAGGTCCTTCGTGATGTCGTGGCCCAATCTCGGGGATGCGCAGAACTTGCAGTCCATGACGCATGCATGGTCTATGTTGACAAATGCTTGGAACGGGGCATGGAGGAGCGTGGGGACGAGCTCAACGTTGGTAATGAATCTCTTGCCTCCCCTGAATATGGAGAGCTTCCCATCATGGTCGACCAATTCGAACTCGCCGACCTCGCGCGAGATGGGTTTCTTCGCCCGGGTGTTCCCGAAGGCGAACACGACCCCGACCGCACCGGCCCCTGGCCCTGCCGTGGATCTGCTGGGCAAGAAAGGCAGTCTGAAATCCTTGGGGATCTTGACGGGACCCCCTGCCAGGAGCTCGGCCTTCTTCTTGGCGATCTCAGGCCTTACTTTCGATTCCATACAGCACCATCTTTGGTGTCCTGGATGTCGACGCCCAGCCCGGCAAGCTCCTTGCGTATCCTGTCGGCCTCGGAGAAGTCCTTTCGCTTTCTTGCTTCGTTCCTAGCCTTCACGAGCAAATCGATAACGGAATCGCCCTCAGTCTTCGCAGGTTCCGTCTTGCGGAGAACGTCGAAGATGTCGTTGAAGTCGTCAAAGACCTTGATGATGTTCTCCGCGCCCTTCTTGCTGATCCTGCCCTCGCTCTGGAGTCTGTTCGCCTCCCTTGCGAGCTCGTACATCACTGCCGCCGCCTCGCGCGTAGAGAAATCGTCGTCCATGCGCTCCTCGAACTGCTTCCATGCCTTCTCGCAGATCGCCTTCGCATCGTCGTTCCCGGCTGCGGTCTTGAGTGCGGACTCCATCGAATCGTAGGTCTTCTGGAGCCTCTCTAGGGCCTTGCCACTCTCCTCCAAGGACTTCTCGGTGTAGTCCAGAGGCTGCCGGTAGCTCGCGTTCAAGATGAAGAACCGAACGACCTCGGCCGAGAACCTCGTCAGGATGTCCTTGATAGAGAAGAAGTTCTTCAGGGACTTGGACATCTTCTCCTCGTCGATCGTGAGCAGGCCGTTGTGCATCCAGAACCGGACGAACTGGGCGTCGTTGAAAGCCTCCGACTGGAGTATCTCGTTCTCGTGGTGTGGGAACACCAGCTCCGTGCCTCCACCGTGGATATCCACGGTCTTGCCGATGTGCTTCAGGCACATTGCCGAGCATTCGATGTGCCAGCCTGGCCGGCCCTTGCCCCAGGGGCTGTCCCAGGAGATCTCGCCGGGCTTGGCCGCCTTCCAGAGTGCGAAATCCATCGGATCATGCTTGTCCTCTGCGGGTTCGACCCTCGCACCAGCCTGCATCTGTTCCAGGCTCTGGCCTGACAGCTTGCCGTAGATCTTCGCCTTCTTGACGCTGAAGTACACGGAGCCGTTTGACTCGTATGCGTAGCCCTTGTCGACGAGCCCTTTGACCATATCGATGATTTCGGGCATCGTCTCGCTCGCCTTCGGGTACGAGCTCGCGCGCCTGATCTTGAGGGCATCCATGTCATGGAAGTACTCGTCGATCATGTTCTGAGACAGCTTCAATGGTTCGATGCCGAGCTCCGCTGCGCGGTTGATTATTTTGTCGTCCACATCAGTGAAGTTCGTCACATGGTTGACATCGTACCCCTTGTGCCTCAGATACCGCACGATGACGTCGAAGTTGATGGCGGACTTGGCATGTCCTAGGTGCGACTGGTCATAGACAGTCACGCCGCAAACGTACATGCCCACCTTGCCTTTGTCCAGCGGCTCGAAAGTTTCCTTCGTCCTAGACAGCGTGTTGAATAAAACCAGCGCCATGGGCTCTCAACTCTCGAATGTTGGGAGAGCTTTTAATGCTTCTCCTCGACTGGACATGCCAGCTCCGGGACCTTGAATGCAGGCATCTTTGGCACTGGGATCTTCTCGTGCTTTATCCCGAGCTTCTTCTCGATCTGCTCCAGCCTGTACTCCATCTCAGACAGGCTGTGGCACATGTCGATGAAGGCGTTCACGACAGGGTCGGGCAGCTCCTCATGGTGCAGGTCGATGATCGTCACTCCCGTCCTCTGGACCATCTTCGCAGGTACGCCTACTACTGTCGAGTTCGGAGGGACGGATTTCACGACGACTGACCCTGCCCCTACCCTGACGTTGTCCCCGATGGTGATGGGCCCGAGGATGGTCGCTCCGGCGCCTATGACCACATTGTTTCCGATGGTCGGGTGGCGCTTCTTCTTCTCAGTGGCCACTCCTCCCAAGGTCACCCCCTGGTAGATCGATACATTGTCTCCGATCTCGGCCGTCTCGCCTATGACGACGCCCGTGGCGTGGTCTATGAAGAAGTTCTTGCCGATAACAGCTCCCGGGTGGATGTCCGCACCGGTCAGCCATCTTGAAATGTAGTTGATCATGCGCGCGGTCTTGTACCGTTTCTTCAGGTACAACCGGTGGGCAGGCCTGTGGAATCTGATGGCGTGCAGTCCTTGGCTGAAGAGCAGAGCCTCCGCTCGGCTCTTCGGAGCAGGGTCTCGCTCCAGCACTATGTCCACATCGTCCTTCTCTTCGACAGACATTATGGATTCTCTGCAAATAGCTCAGTGCTCAAATACCTTTCTCCAGTATCTGGCAGCACGACCACGACTGTCTTTCCAGGCCCCAATTCCTTGGCGACCTTGATAGCAGCGAACACAGCGGCTCCTGAGGAGATGCCCATGAGCAATCCTTCCATCTTCGCCAGCGCCCTTGCTGTCTCGACTGCGTCCTTCGTGGGGACCTTGATGATGGAGTCATAGATCTTGGTGTCCAGCACGCTCGGGACGAACCCGGCTCCGATCCCCTGGATCTTGTGCGGGCCAGGCTTACCGCCTGAGAGCACTGGGGAATCCTCTGGTTCGACGGCGACGATCTTGACGTCGGGAAACTTCCTCTTCAAGACCTGACCGACACCAGTTATCGTTCCGCCAGTGCCAACTCCAGCTACGAAGGCGTCGATTGTGTCCACAGCCCTGACAATCTCCTTTGCGGTGGTCTTCCTGTGTATCCACGGATTGGCCTTGTTCTCAAACTGCTGTGGGACGAACGAGTTGGGCGTTGACGCCGCGAGCTCATCGGCCTTTTTGAGCGCCCCCTTCATTCCATCAGGCCCGGGTGTGAGCACGAGCTGTGCCCCTAGGGCCGCCAGGAGCTTCCTCCGCTCAATACTCATCGTCTCTGGCATGGTGAGGATCAACTTGTAGCCCTTGACGGCGCAGACCATTGCAAGCCCTATTCCTGTGTTGCCCGATGTGGGTTCGATTATCGTCGTGTCCTTCGTGACCTTTCCCTTCCTCTCAGCAGTCTCAATCATCGCTTTCGCTATACGGTCCTTCACCGAAGACATCGGGTTGAAGGATTCGAGCTTCGCGTATACAGTCGCAGCCCCTTCAGGTACAACTCTGTTGAGCCTGACCATGGGCGTGTTGCCGACCGTATCGAGTATGTTGTCCAAAACTCTGGGTCTTGCCATATCTGTGCCTCCTCCGGTCACATAAACGCTGTTATATATGGGCGTTGCGACGAGAACAATGCCAATCCGACCATAAAGCATGATGCCCTTCGTTACGAAGGGCAATCCGGTCTGTGCTCAGTCTTTCTTACAGATATCGCAGCCGCTCAGGTTCGACGCGATCTTGTGCATCCTGCAGAACTCGTCATCCGACCTGATGTCCTTGCAGGCAATGCATATGAAACCACTCAACTCGTACCTGTCCTCCCCCTTGACGATCCTTTTTGCAATGTCGTCCGCATAGGTCTTGATCTTGGGGAATGTCTCCGTCATCTTTGAACCCCCAGCCCTGGTTGAACTCAGGTACTGGCTAACGGAGGCCTGAGTGATGCCCATCTTCTTCGCTATGTCCGACTGCTTCATATGGTACTTGCCGGAGAGCTCTTTCACAACCGATGATTTCAACGACGGAAGGATCTTGCCGACCACCAGTTCGCAGGGGGTTTTCATTCTATGCACCGAGGTGACGACGTCCGCGTTTGCCAGTACTTAGCTAACGCCGTTATCTCATCGGTATTGGAATCAACCCTATAAACCTTTCAGGACAACGGTTCTAGAAGGCGCGGTGGGGCCGGGGACGAGAATCGAACTCGTGTTTGCGGATCTGCAGTCCGCCACATGGCCGCTCTGTCACCCCGGCATGTACGCCGAACAATGACGCTCTCTCTATTTATTGCTTTATGCAAAGTGCCAGAGCGTCGAGAACAGCATAAATAGTCGCCAATCGATGGCTAAGTGATGAAGTTCACTGCGGTCAGCCCATTCAATGTGGCGTCGAAGGTGTCTCTTCCGGAGAAGATTGTCGTCTATGATAGCACGCTTAGGGACGGAGAGCAGATGCCCGGCGTGCATTTCACCCCGGACCAGAAGCAGGCAATCGCAATGAAGCTCGCGGAGATCGGTGTACACCAGATCGAGGCCGGATTCCCAGCAGTTTCTGATGAAGAGAAGAAGTCGGTCAAGGCCATTGCGGAGCTTGGCCTGGATTCCGACATCCTCTGCCTGGCCAGAACGATGCAATCGGACATCGATATCGCCGCTGACTGCGATGTGGATATGGTTCTCCTATTCATCGCCACCAGCGACCTCCACATGCGCTACAAGCTCAAGATGTCAAGGGAGGACGTCCTAGGACGAGTGGTCACTTCCCTCGAGTACGCTCACACGCGGGGACTCAAGGTCAGCCTGAGCACCGAGGACAGCACGAGGTCAGATCAGGATTTCTTGCTCGAAGTCTACAGAGAATGCGAGAAGGCCAAGGCCGCCAGGCTGGGAATAACAGACACCCTTGGCTGCGCGGGCCCGGAAGCGATTTCGTACCTTGTCCGGAAGATCAAGGAGAGAACGAGCACGCCTCTCTCAGTGCATCTTCATAATGATTTCGGGCTCGCCGTTGTGAACTCGATCGCTGCCCTGAACAACGGCGCTCAGGCGATAACCACGACGGTTGGCGGGATCGGGGAGAGGGCGGGCAATGTCTCCCTGGAGCAGTTCGTGATGGTCCTGAAGCACCTGTACAAGCGCGACATCGGAATCCGTACTGAAGGCCTGACCGATCTTACCAAGTTCGTGTTCGAGGCTGCGAAGATCCCCATGCCTCCGAATCAGCCATGGGTCGGTCCGAACGCGTTCTCGCACGAGTCCGGGATCCATGTCGCCGCCGTTCTCAACTGCCCCCTGACATATGAATGCCTGGACCCCGAACAGGTCGGGAACAGGAGGCGACTCGTTCTTGGGAAACATTCGGGAACCGCGCTTGTCAAGAACCGATTGAGCGAACGCAATGTCAGTGCCACTCAGGACCAGATATGCGACATGGTCAGGGCCATCAAGAAGGCCGGGGAAGATCACGGGCGGGTCTCTGACGAAGAATTCTGGAAGCTCGCCGATCAAGTGATGACAAAGACCGTCAAGAACCCGGACTGCAACTAGTGCTTTGGAGTCGATCTCATAGGAAGTTTGCTGGGCCCGCTGTTTGCGGGCGTGGTATTGTATCAAAGTGGCCGTCGTTGAGTAGCGGGATTCACGCGCGCGACACTATATTCGCACCTTTCGACCACTCGTGTCGAGCTTCGTCCTTCCCAGCTCCTCAAATGATCTCAGTTCGCGTTCGGAGAAGACCGGGCCGTCCCTGCACACGTGCCTTCCATCAAGAGCGCAGGAATCGCAGATGCCAATCCCGCACTTCATGATCCTCTCGAGCGATGCCTGCATCGGGGTCCTGTGCTTCTCCGCGATTTCCAACAGGCCGACTATCATCTTCTCGGGGCCACAGGCATAGATGCAGTCGAACTTGCCATTCTTGAGGACTGACGCAGCCGACTCCGTAGCCAGGCCCTTCAATCCCTTCGATCCATCGTCGGTCGAAACATGCACCTTTGCCCCAGCCTTGGCGGCCCGTCCTTCGAACAGCAGCTCATCTGCGGTCTTCGCTCCAAGCACGAGGTCGACGATGACCTTGTGGTCGATGGACTCCTCGATGAACGGCGCGAGCGGGGCCATGCCCGCGCCTCCTGCGACCATTAATAGCCTCTTACCGTGGATCGCAAATCCCTTCCCATAGGGCCCTCTGATGCCGATCTTCTCCCCGACATCCTTCGTCGCAAGGGCCTTGGTCCCGTCTCCGATGACCTGATAAGTGATCCCGAAATCCTTCGAGGTATATGATGCCGACATCGGGAACTCGTCCACTCCCGGGACCCAGACCATGACGAATTGTCCAGGCACTGCTGCAAGCTTCTCCTCGAAGATGATCGTCTTCGTATTGGGCGTCTCGTCCCGGCGCTCGGCGATGGTGAACATCCTAACTCCGGCCAGAGTGAGCCACCCCCACCATGTCTCTGACCGATTCGTAGCCGTTGTGCTCCATGAACTCGAGGAGCTCGCTGCAGACCTTGTTGAACACTCCTACTCCTTCGGTCCAGACCGCGGTGCCGATCTGAACTGCGCTCGCACCCGCCATGATGTATTCAAGCGCATCCCTGCCGTTCCCGATCCCGCCCACGCCGATGATTGGTATCTTCACCGCCTCGTGGATCTCGTAGACGCATCTCACCCCGACGGGCCTTATCGCCTGTCCGGACAACCCTCCGAACCTGTTCGCTAGTATGGGCATCCTCGCATCCGGGGAGATGACCATCCCTTTCAGGGTGTTGATGGCCACAACTGCATCCGCGCCGCCTTTCTCTGCAGCGACTGCAAGCGATGAAATCGAGGAAGTGTTGGGAGTCAACTTCGCGAACAGCGGGACCTTGACCCTTCTCTTAGCATTCCTGCAGATTGATTCCACGAGCTCAGGCGTTGATCCCAGCTCTGACCCGAATCCCTTCGCATGCGGGCAGCTCAGGTTCAACTCGACAGCGTCCGCACCAGCCTTCTCGATGAGTCCGGCGAGCTCTGATATCTCGTCCTCGGACCCTCCAAAGACGCTTCCGATGATCGGCACGCCGCTCTTCTTCGCCTCCTTTATCTCAGTTGCATATGCGTTTATGCCAGGGTTCGGGAGCCCCATCGCGTTGAGTAGCCCATGTTGTAGTTCGACGATCGACGGGTTCTGATGTCCGGCTCTCGGCTCCTTGCCTACTGATTTGGTGACCATTGCGCCGGCGCCTGCCTTGGCAACGGCGAGCATGCTCTTTCCGGTCTCGTCCAAAACACCTGACGCTAGGATCGTGGGATTCTTCAGCCTTAGGCCACAGATATCCACGGCTAGGTGCGTCATTCCGCTCTCCGTGAGATTGCCGGACCTGCTACTAGAACTTTTCCTGAAGCCGTGGCCGAAGCATCCAGGAGATACTATCGCCGAGCCTACGCCTTGGCCTTCTCGGCCAGTTTCGCCTCGTAGTCCTTGATCGCTTCCCTGAGCGCATCGGCTGCGAGGTTTGAGCAGTGCATCTTTGTCGGGGGAAGGCCGTCCAGGGAGTCCGCGACGTCCTGCCGGCTGATCTTTTTTGCCTCCTCGAGGGTCTTTCCCTTGGCCAGGTCGGTGATCATGGAGCTCGTCGCGATGGCCGCGCCGCACCCGAATGTCTTGAACTTAATGTCCGTGAGGATGTTGTTCTTGACCTTGATGTAAAGCCACATCACGTCTCCGCACTGTGGATTCCCGACCTTTCCTATGCCATCCGCGTCCGGGATCTCCCCGACGTTGTGTGGGTTCGCAAAGTGCGCCATTACCTTGTCACTGTACACAGCTACCACCTTCGCTTGGTCCCATGGGTCTCGACTCGTTGAAGGGCGATATCTCCCTCAGCTTGGAGACCACACCGGGCAGCACTTCCAGTAAGTAGTCTACCTCCTCTTCAGTGTTTTCCCGTCCCAGTGTGATTCTCAGGCTTCCGTGGGCCTGCTGGTGGGTGAGGCCAAGTGCCAGGAGCACATGGGACGGCTCCAGGGAGCCAGTGGAGCATGCTGAACCAGTAGAGGCCGCGATTCCCTTCAAATCGAGCTGTAGGATGAGTCCCTCTCCCTCGATGAAATCGAACCGGAAGTGTGCGTTGTTGACCAGGCGCTTGGTCTTGTGGCCGTTCACGTACGACTTCGGGATCAGCTCCGGAACGGCCCTAAGCATCTTGTCCCTCAGCCTCTTCATCTTCTCAGCGGTCGGTTCGAGGTCGCGCTTTGCCATTTCAGCCGCCTTTCCCAGGCCGACCGCGCCAGCGACATTGACAGTCGAGGATCTGAGCCCTCGTTCCTGTCCTCCGCCCTGCAGTATGGGTTCGATCTTGGTTCCCTTCCTGACGTAGAGCGCTCCGACGCCCTTCGGCCCGTGGAACTTGTGAGCAGACAGCGAGAGTAGGTCGATGTTGTCAGCCTTGACATCTATCGGCAGCTTCCCGATGGCTTGGACGGCATCGGTATGGAATGGTATGCTCCTGGACTGAGCGATCCCTCCGATCTCCCTGATCGGCTGGATCGTCCCGATCTCGTTGTTCGCCATCATCACGGATATCAACACTGTGTCGTTCCTAATCGCTCGTTCGATCTCAGCCGGATCGACCAGCCCCTCTGACGAGACCGGTATGTATGTGACCTCGAACCCGAAGCGCTTGAGGAACTCACAAGGCTCCAGGATAGCATGATGTTCCACTTTCGTTGTGATGATATGGCCTTTCATCTTCCCCTTGTACATAGCCACGCCTTTGACGGCCAGATTGTCGGACTCCGTCCCGCCTGAGGTGAATATGACCTCTGCCGGGTCCGCATTGAGCAGATTGGCGACATGCTTCCTCGAATCCTCGAGGGCTACTTTCGCCTCCCTGCCGAACGAGTGTATGCTCGACGAGTTGCCGAACTTGTCCAGGAAGAAAGGCGTCATGGCATCGAACACCTCCGGAAGCACCCTGGTCGTGGCGCTATGGTCGAAATACACCCTTCTCATAGGACTGGCATTCATAACAAGGGGTAGGTGATGATTGCGGACGATTTAATAGATTCGCCAGGTTCAGAGCCGTGAATTGGCTCCCTCCGAGCCGTCGATTCCTGTAAACTGGAAATGACTAATACCAATCATGACCATGCCAGGACGAATCCCGATGGATGTTGGCAAGCTAAGGCAGGACTTCGTGGTCCTGAGCAAGGAGATCGGCGGCAAGATACCGATATACTTCGACAGCGCCTGCCAGACGCTCAGGCCGAAGCAGGTCACAGAAGCGATAGCCGAATACTATGACTCGTTCCCTTCATGCGCGGGCAGGAGCGTCCACAAGTTCGCCACCGAGGTGTCCTTGCGATGCGACGCAGTACGCGCAAGGGTCGCTGATTTCTTCGGCGCCGAGAGCCCCCTCGAGATAGTTTTCTTGAAGAACACGACCGAGGGCCTGAACACGGTCATATTCGGGTCCGGTCTGAAGAAAGGGGACGAGGTCGTGACCACCGACTACGAGCACAACTCGGTCCATGTGCCGGTCCTCCAGATGGTTGATTCGGTCGGGGTGAGGCACCGGATGGTCCCTTCATCGACCAACGGCACGTTCGACATTGATGCTTTCGAGCATGCAATGAACAAGAGGGTCAGGCTCGTCGCGATGACGATGACATCGAACGTGACCGGATATACCCTCCCCGCGAAGGAGGTGGTCGAGATCGCCCATTCATACGGCGCGAAGGTGCTGTTCGACGCCGCTCAGGCGGCCCCCAGCAGAAAGATCAATGTGCGGGAGCTGGGCGTCGACTACCTGGCGGCCTCGGCGCACAAGATGTGCGGTCCGTCGGGCATGGGACTGTTCTACTGTCGGGCCGAACTGGGTGATAGGCTCAGGCCACTGATGTTCGGAGGACACGGGGTCACGGACACGAACTACGCTTCATTCAAGCTGATGCCCGCCCCCGAGAGGTTCGAGACGGGGTTGCAGAACTACTCTGGCATCGTAGGCACAGGAGCCGCCTTGGACTATCTTTCGGCAATTGGGATGGACGAGGTGCGCGAGCATGAGATAGCACTGAACAAGAGGATCACGCGCGCGCTTGTCGATGTGCCAGGAGTCAGGATTCTGAAGCCAGAGGACCCGAACCAGCGCGGAGGCATCTTCAGCTTCAACATAGACAATCTCTCCGCACACGACATCGCCATGATCTTGGACAATTCGAAGAACATCATGATGCGCTCTGGGATGCACTGCTGTCACACCTACTTCCACTCGCGCGGCATAGACGGGTGCGCGCGCGCATCTGTCTATATCTACAACAGCTCCGAAGAGGTTGACATGTTCACCGAGTCAGTCAACGAGCTGGCCGACAGGTTCGGCAAGAAGACCTAGACCGCGCGGGAGAGGAAGAGCAACAGCCTTGACCCGTTATCGAACTGCACCGATGCTGTACAGATTGTGAACCTCTGTCCAGAGCGGCACTCGACGTCCTCAGAGTAGTTGTCGAGGGCATCGATGGTAGAGGTGTTGAGCATGGAACCGTCATAAGACCACGTATGCAGTTCGAAGATTGGTTGCACGCGCACGCGTTGGCCGCCCGAACTACCAGACAAGATGGAGTGGTGGACCGTGACCAAGACCTCGCCCCCCGTTGAGATGAATGGCACGGTCCATGTAATGGTGACTTCGGAAGCGGACATTGCTGTCCGGCCGACGATTGATGAGAGATCATCTAGGACCCGCACCAACTCAGTATCAAGATGGACGAACTTGTCCGGCGAGAGAAGCCCAGCAAGTATCGAGACGACAAGGAGCGCGGTGATGGACATGACGACCTTGGAGACTATGAAGTCCATCACACTACCTCCACGAGCACGTAGACCGTCCTGTTCCCGAGCATCGCGGACATCCTAAGGTCGAGCTCGAACGAGCTTGTGACAAGAGCGGTCCAACCGGGGCCTATGATCATGGCGGGAGGGTCGGTGGCGGACCGTACGATCGTCGCGCTGTTCCCGAGTCTGAGAACCGCGCTCGACGCGTTCGGACCTCCGACCCAGTCGCCAATGGTCAGGCGGTCGGGTCGGAGGCTCCCACCCCCTCTGAGGTCCAGCGAGATCGTGCGCACGCTCCCCGGGCCTTCGGTCGTTAGCGTCTGCGCGGTCGCAATGATCATTTCGAGCTCAAGGCACGCCCTTCTGACGAAATCCCTGTTCTCCAATCCCTGGAGAGCATGTGAGGCAGGGATCACGGAGAGTGAGGCGACGACCGCCACGATCATGAGCTTGAGCGGGATCGATTCCAGCCCCGCGCAGTCACGGCTCAGACGCATCTGTCATCAGCTCGGGATCACGGGTATCTCGTAACCCGAGTCGATGCCGTAGTCCCCCTTCGCGACTGTCACAGTGATCGTCGTCAGCCTCGAACCGAACTGCTCTACCGTCAGCCCTGTCAGGACGAGCTGTCCATGGGAGTCTGTGACCCCCCTGACTGGTCCACCATCCCCGGCCTTGATGTTGGCTCCTTCGAGCACGATGGTCGCTCCCTCGAGTCTGTCCCCGCTCTGGTCCGTCACTGTGATGGTCATCGCAACCCCCTCCCTGGAGTATACTCCGTCCCCGTCCTTGTCGTATACCACAATCTCCGACGGGTTGACGAACACCTCGCCGATCGAATGAGGCGCGGCGATAGAGTTCATCCAGCCCATGATGATAGTGAGCCCCAACCCAGCTACCACAACCATTATCAGCAGCTGGAGCGGCAACCCTTCTATGCCGCCCCCGCAGTCTCTTCTCAAGCCCAATTGGGATCTTCTCTTTCTCATGTGTCAACCCTGCCTTCACGGTCTTCCGATGAGGCCAATGGGGGCTGATGTCTTCTCCCACTCGGCTACATGTAGGCTACGCATAGGATCGTCCGGAAAGCCAGGGTTGGAACCTGCTCAGCCAGTGTGTTATCATGCATGATTCCCAGGAAAACATGTTCATATACGCTCCCGACCGGTAGAATGCCTAGACAGAGGCGAGGCATCAGGCCCGTCTCTGACCGGAATGGGAATGACAATGGAAGCGTCTAAGTGTCCCAAGTGCGGCGAGGAGCCGGCGTTCATAGAGCACATTGAGAAGTGGTACTGCTACGGGTGCAACTCATACATTGATGAAGGTGAGGACAAGCACGAGTGCAATGACGAGGCGGTGCACGAGGACCCTGCCGCCGCCATCGCTGACGAGCTGAAGGCACTCGAGGAGGAAGAGGCGAAGCTCGAGTGCAGGAACTGTGGCGCGGAGCTGCAGGACCTCAAGGACGGCAGGCTCTATTGTTTCATGTGTGAGACTTACCAGGACGAGATCGTTGCAGAGAAGAAGGAGCCCATGCAGAACGAGGCCCAGATCCTCCTGGATGCCGTCAACGTTCCAGCGACGGACAAGGCCCCTGTACCGGTGCAGCCGGTTTTGGAGGTCAAGCCTGAAGTCGTCCCAATCGTGTCCGAGCCTGCCAAGCAACCGGAGATCGCACCTGAGCCGGAGCCCAAGCCAGCGGAAATAAGGATGTGTCCTTCGTGCAGCCAGCCCCTGAAATTCATAGAGAAGTACCAGAGGCACTACTGCTACGGCTGCAGGAAGTACGCTCCTAGGGATGAGGCCCCCAAGCCCCCTACGAGCATGGTCAAGGAAGAGAGGGTCGCGAAGAAGTGCCCCGGCTGTTCTGGGGAGATGAAGTTCGTTGAGAAGTACAGCGAATACTACTGCTACTCCTGCAAGAAGTACCCGCTCAGGTCTCAGAAGAAGGCAGAGCCTGCGAAGCCTGCCTCCAACGCGAAAGTGTCGGCGTGTCCCAAGTGCGGCGAGCCGGTTAAATGGGTCGAGAAGTACTCGAGACATTATTGCCTAAAGTGCAAAGAGTACGCTCCCAAGGGATTCGGCGGGGCGCCTTTGGACGCGGGTGAGAAGAAGGACTGCCCGACCTGCAAAGAGGTCATGAAGTTCATCCCGGAGTACAACGAATGGTACTGCTTCAAGTGCAAGAAGTACTCACTCCGGCCGAGCAAGCCCGTGCTCCTGTTCTGAGCGTCGGTCCTGATAAGGACGATTCCGGTGAAGGCTCAGCCTTCACTGTTCCTAGGGGTTCGGTCGTCTAGGACTTCTTGGTCTGTTCCTTGTCCGGTCCAGGAGTCAGTGTCGGCTTCTTCCGTCTCAGTATCATGAGCGCGACCACTATCGCCACGACGATCACTATCGCGATCGCACCAATGGTCAATGCGCTTATGCCTCCTGCTTGCTCCTTCTCCAACTGCACAGTGAAGCTTACGGTCACATCCCTGTAGTTGCCAATTCCGTCCGTGGCCCTGACCGTCACCTCGTGCACTCCGTTCTTGAGATATGTTAGCTCGGTCGAGTTCCCTATAGCCACATCGTAGAGCGCCCCATGGTCCAGTGAGACTTGTACGCGTGCAACGCCGCTCTCCAGGTCAGTCGTGATCCATGTGACGGTCACGTTCTCGTGGTCGATCACTTCGTCGGCTGTCGGGGTCGTGATGATGAGTTCGGGCGGCCTCGTGTCCGCCAGGAAGTTGACGGTGGCTATCACCCAATGACCTGCCATATCGGAGACGTTGACGGAGACGGTGTGTGCTCCGAACGCCAGGTTCGTGTAGTCGTAGGACAGGTTCATTCCGATATCAGTCCACGCCCCTCCATCGACCTTGATCATGTATCCCTTGACCCCTGACCCGGTGTCGTACCCGGTCCAGTTGATGGTTATCGATGTCTGTCTGATCACCTTGTTCGGGGTCGGTGCGACGATTGTCACATTGGGCGCTTGAGTATCGACGAATGTCGTTGTGTCTGGAACTGAGGGCACGGGCTCCACATTGCCCGCAACATCGACGGCGACAGTGTAGAAGTCATAGCTCCCGTCCCCACCGAGCTGGGCGGAGTTGATCGTCCCCCGGTAGACCGCCGTTGAATTGACCCACAGTGGCGCAAATGCGCCGCCTGCAATCCTGTAGTACAGCGTGATGTTGGCGATACCTTTGGCGTCGTAGGCTGTCTCAGTAATGGTGAAGTTCTCCACCAGGGTGTACTTTGGCAGCGTAATCACCCTGGATGCCGGTAGAACTGTGTCCACTATCGTCCATGTCTCGTTGCCCGCGGGGGCGGTTTCATTGTTTCCGGCAAGGTCCACGGCCTGAGCGTAGAATTCGTACAGGCCGTCTCCGTCCAACGCCGCGGTGTCGAATGAGAACACGTAGGGTGATATCGGGTCTGCCGAGTTGAACTCGAAGCTCCCCATGCCGTTGTACCTGTACCAGAGCTGCACCTCCGCGATGCCGTTCAGGTCCGTCGCGGTCGCGGTCACTGTGACCACAGAGGTGTTGGTGTACGGGGTCAACATGACCAGCTGTGACGATGGTGGCACGTGGTCTATCTGCAGGAAGAAGTCATGAGTATAGGTACCGTTCTTGTCTACGTCCAGCAAGGCGCTCGCTCGCCAGTACCCTGAGGCAGTGGCATTGATGAAAGCAGATCCTGCTGTCGCGTTGACCGCCGCCAGGGAGTAGTGACCGTTGCTTGCTGAGACCGCGCTTCCCAGGATGCTCGCTCCCTGGATTGCCTCGACAACTGCGTCCCTGATCGGGGACCCCGTGATGGCGTCCCTGACGGTCCCGGAGACGACAGGGAACCTATCCAAGGCGAAATCGGCGCTTGCCGTCTGGTTCCGGGCAAGGCTCAGGTTGCTCGTCCCCATGTAGTGCGTAGAGTCCCAGGCGTCCACCGTGATGTCTATGCTCGCGTGCTCAGCCGGAACAAACGCTTCTGGCAGGTACAAGGAGTAAGTGCCGTCCGCAAGCGTCGTCGTGCTGTCCATGAACGATGTCCCGTTGAATATCGCCACTGTCGCTCCTGCGATCGGCGCCATGGACAAATTGTAAGTCACCAGGCCTTCCACGAGAGGGACCGTCAAGGGGTAGAAGTCGACGGTCTTCACGTCGTTCATCGCGAGCGAGACCGTCGTTGAATTCGTAACGTACCCAGTCTTGCTTGCATTCAACCAGTACGTTCCCGGGACCGCAGTGATATTGAAGTACCCGTTCGCCGCAGTAGTTGTGGACTTGCCAGCCGCCTCCAGTGTGACCGTGAATCCTGAAATCCCTGTCGTCGTGCCTGGCCTTAGAACGAACCCTTCTACGATAGGGTTCCTAGGTATCTCGACCAGCAGACCCGCATAGATGTATGCTCGGCCCGCGTTCGCAAGGCCCGAAGGCGTGAACTGCGGGTCCCCGACGGCGAAGTCAGGAGCGCCGTCCCCAGTGATATTGCCTCCGACCGCCACGCTCCCTCCGAAGTAGACTGCGCCTACATCTGGTACAAGGACTATGTCCGGATAGGCGTCCGGTGTCTCCCCTCCGAAGTACGCGTACGCCCTCCCTGTTGAGGTCGCGTTGAGGTCGCTATCTGGCGCCCCTACGAGAAGGTCCGTATAGCCATCCCCATGGAAGGCGCCCGCGGCGAGCGCCCATCCGAGGTGCTCGTTCGCGCCTTGGCCCATCATGGCCAAATCGACATTGGTATTGAACTTCGAAGAACCGTAGAGCACAGAGACCTCCCCGGCATCGGTCCCGTTGTCGTCGTTGTTCGGAGCTCCGATCGCTATGTCTCCGTAAGCGTCTCCATTCATATCAACGAGGGTCGCAATGGAGGATCCGAGCCTGTCCCCAGCCGCCCTTCCATTCACAACGTTGATTGCCGGATTCGCCCTGATCACGTTCCTGATGACATAGGCCGCTCCAGTCATGACTCCTCCAACTTTGTGAGTGGGCGCTCCGACCACCATGTCCATCGAGGTGTCGCCGTCAACGCTGACATTGCCTGCGACAGCCCATCCGAAGTTGTCCCCAGCAGCCTCACCAGAGAAGGTCTTGTCAGCGATACCGTTCATCGGCGAGCCGCCGTAGTACACGTAGACTCGCCCTGAGCTGGCCAGGCCGTTCGCGTTCGCGAAAGGCGCTCCGACGATCAAGTCGTCCGCCAAGCCGTCGCGGTTGATGTCTCCACCAGCAGCGAGAGAGTACCCTAGCTCCTCTCCGTCGTTGGTGCTGTTAATCCAAGCGCCGGCCGAGCCCGAGAATCCGGGCCCGCCGAATACGATTGTTACGTTTCCGGCGTCAGTGTGTCCGTTCGGGTCCGCAAACGGCGCACCTATTGCTAGGTCTGCAAAGCCGTCGCCGTTCAGGTCACCGGCGTTTGCGACTGCCCATCCGAAGAGGTCTCCAGCACGGGTCCCGTTTACGACAACGGTCTCGCTCATCGAGACATTGTCTTTGGATAGGTAGATTGTCACTGAGCCCGCGGCGATCATCCCGTGCGGGTTGGCGAACGACGAGCCCGCGACTAGGTCCGCGATTCCGTCCCCATTCAAATCCATGAGCGCGATGGATTTTGCGAAGTTCTCAAATGCAGCCGTTCCGTCCCTATGTCCGATGGGCTGCTGATACTCCTCGCCCAATGCGGGCCCTGCGACAAGGACGAATGCTATAGTGGCTGAGATCATGCTCATAATCATACCGCAAACGACAACGCGTGTAGCTAGGTTGGTAATCATGTTGAATCCCCTACTGGTCTCTCTGAATTCGAACTGGCTCATGATAGCCGTCGACTCTATATTAACCTTGTTTGGATAGGGGAGCATTCCAGCGTCGTCGGTGGGCGGTCCGGGGAGGAGCCACCGGGGAGATTTGAACTCCCGACCTGCTGATTACAAATCAGCTGCTCTACCAGCTGAGCTACAGTGGCAGCGTGTCTCGCTGAGTAAAGAGACTTTGCACTTATAGGTTTTGATGGGAGTTCGCCCTTTAGGGCGCCTCCTTCAGGACCACGTCCAGACGGTCTCAGAACGCGCCTCGGACAAGGGCGGAAGCTTTAAATGGCGGCTAGGTATCCACAAAAAACGCACATCAGCGGTGAGATTTGATGACAGAGAAAGAGGGTGCGAAGAAGCACCACGAGAAGGAAGAGACCGCGGAGGCCACTGAGTCCGGGATCAAGGCCGGCGACATCGTCCTTGCGGATTTCGACGGATGGATCCAGGACTCGAACGAGTTGTTCGACACCACGAGCGAGTCATTGGCCAAGGAGCACGACATATTCAACGAGAAGATGATCTACGGTCCGCAACCGCTGATAGTAGGCAAGGGAAGGCTGTTCCCTGGCCTGGACGAGTCCCTGCTCAAGGCAGAAGTAGGCAAGGAGTATGAGATCGTTGTATCGCCAGATAAGGGCGCTGGCCCGAGGGATCCGAAGCTGGTCGAGCTGCACGCTCTTAGGGAGTTCTTGAAGCAGGAGATCGAGCCGAGAGTAGGGCTCGAGGTCACGGTCAAGAACAGGCCAGCGATCATTACTGCAGTGACGGCCGGCCGTGTCAGGGTGGATTTCAACAACAGGCTTGCTGGCCGGACTCTCAAGTACAAGTACAAGGTCGTCGAGAAGCCCTCGAAGCCGGTCGAAATCGTCAAGCTGCTTCTGAAGATGGCCTACGGCACATCCGACGGATTCGACGTCGAGCACCATGGGAAGAACTTCAGCGTCAAACTGTCCGATTCGTGCAAGTATGACCAGAGGTGGATGCTCGCCAAATACAGGCTCGTGACGGACCTCAGGGAGGTCGCGGGCGCTGAGACGATATCCTTCATCGAGGAGTACGAGAAACCGAAGAAGGAGGAGGCCGAGAAGAAGGAGGCTCCCGAATCGAAGAAGGATGAGGCGCCAAAGAAGGAGAAAGCCGAGAAGAAGGAGGCTCCCGAAGCGAAGAAGGACGAGGAGCCAAAGAAGGAGAAGGCCCCAGAGGAGCTCTCTGAAGAGGAGAGAAAGGCCTGAGGCCCGCGGCGTCACTGGTCCAGCCCATTTTATATATCCGGGCGCGTTTCTTGTGACCAGGATACATTCTCTCCACGGGCGCGTGGCCTAGTCAGGATATGGCACTTGCCTCCTAAGCAAGTGGTCAAGGGTTCGAATCCCTTCGCGCCCGCCATCCGTTTCTCGGAAAAGCCCATATGGGAGGAAAGGCGA
>Ga0315286_10001729_pt1 | contig 19950 bp, 15 predicted proteins | sample YL17G10_0_MG_FD_205038 | JGI IMG/M metagenome (GOLD analysis project Ga0315286, IMG submission 205038) | Sediment microbial communities from Yellowstone Lake, YNP, Wyoming, USA - YL17G10_0 | ecosystem: Environmental > Aquatic > Freshwater > Lake > Sediment | place: USA: Wyoming | collected... | reverse complement strand
GCGGTCTCTGGGGGTTGATCCCCGGCTGGCTCAAGGCCCGCTGGGGCACGCACGAAGTGATCAACACGATCATGCTCAACTTCGTCGCGCTCGCCCTCTCGAACTTCCTGATCGCCCGCTGGCTCGGTCTGCCCGAGACGGTGCGGACCGCGGAGATCGGCGCGGGGGCCGTGCTGGCGCGACTCGACGGGCTGCTGCCGGCCATGCGCGGCGCGGCGATCAATCTAAGCTTGCTGCTGGCGGTGGCGTGTGCCGTGGCGGCGCATCTTTTTCTTTACCACACGCGCGCCGGGCTGGAGCTGCGCGCGGTCGGACGCGGGCGGCGGCAAGCCTGGATGCTCGGGGTCGATCCGGGGCGCCGGACGATCCTCGCCTTTTTCCTGGCGGGGGGAATGGCGGGTCTGGTCGGGACGAACTTCGTGCTCGGATACAAGCACTACTACGAGGACGGCTTCAGCGGCGGGATCGGATTCCTCGGGATCGCGGTGGCGCTCCTGGCGCGCAACCGTCCGCTTATGGTCATCCCGGCGGCGATCCTCTTCGGCGTCCTCTCGCAGGCGGGCTTGCTGGTGAACGCGGTTCTGCCCCGCGAGCTGGTCGATATCCTGACCGGCGCGATCCTGCTGGTTTTCATCGCGGGGGACAGGCTCTCACAGCGCTGGGTGCGGCGCAGGAGCGCGGTGCTAGCGATCGCGGGGAAGGCCGGATGACCGCCACAAGGGAACGCCGATGATTGCGGTCGGGCTCCTGTCGCTGCTGGCGCAGGCGGTGCGGATCAGCGTGCCCTACGGGCTTGCCGCGGTGGGCGGCGTCTGTTCCGAGCGCTCCGGCGTGGTCAATATCGCGCTCGAGGGAATCCTGCTCCTGGGCGCCTTCTGCGCCGTCGTCGGCACGCACTTCACCGGTTCGCCCTGGATCGGCGTGGCGGCGGCGATGGCCGGCGGCATGGCGGCGGCCGCGCTGCACGCGCTGGCGACGGTGACGCTCAAGGCCGATCAGATCGTTTCGGGGCTCGCCATCAACATCATCGCCTTCGGCGCGACGCGCGCGGGGCTGCGGGTGCTCTTCCAGAGCGCGAGCAACTCACCGCGCATCCCGGCGCCGGCCTTCCCCCTGCTGCCGATTGCGCTGCTGCTGATCGTCGCCGTGCTGTTTCTTCTCTGGCGCACCGGGCTGGGGCTCGCGGTGCGGACCGCCGGGGAGCATCCGGAGGCGGCGCACTCGGCGGGCTTCTCCGTGGCGCGTCTGCGTTGGCTCGGCGTCCTGCTGAGCGGGCTTCTCGGCGGCCTGGGCGGCGCGTGGCTCGCGTTCGGGCAGCACTCCTTCAGCGATCAGATGTCGGGCGGGCGCGGCTACATCGCCCTCGCGGCGATGATCGTGGGGAAGTGGCACCCGCTGGGCGCGGCGGCGGCGTGTCTCTTCTTCGGGGCGGCGGAGACGGCCCAGATCCGCTTGCAGGGAGCCGGTGCGCCGACACAGATCTTGCAGGCGCTTCCGTTCCTCCTCACGATCCTGATCCTGGTCGTCTGGGTGGGGCGCTCGGTCGCGCCTGCCGCCGTCGGCCGTCCCTACGATCCGGAGCAGGAGAGCTGACGATGCCCGCGAGCGAGCACGAAGCACCCCGCGTGCCCGGTGTCCCGGACGCCGCGGTCGCGGTGCTGCGGGAGGCGCTGGGCGGCGCGCGCGCGGCCGGGGCGATGGTGCTTGGCTCGGGGCTGGGTGTGCTGCTCGATGCGTGGGACGTCGAGCGCGTGCTGGACGCGGAGACGATCCCGGGCTACCCGCGCTCGGGCGTCGCGGGCCACGCGGGACGGGTGGCCATCGTTGGCTGGGGCGAGGCGCGCGGGCTCGTCTTCCAGGGCCGGGTCCACTTCTACGAGGGTCACGATCGCCCGGCGGTCACCTTCGCGGTGCGTCTCGCCGCGGCGCTCGGCGCCCGCTGGATGCTCCTCACCAATGCTGCCGGTTCGACCGATCCACTGCTCGCGCCGGGCAGCGTGATGGTGGTGCAGGACCACATTCGTCTTTTCGCCGGGCGCCGCGCCGGGCCGGGTGCGGTGCCGGGACCGACGCGCGTCGGCAGCCCGTACAGCGAGCATCGCGCCGAGGAGGCGTTCCGCGTGCTCGCGGAGGAGGGCGTGCGGACACTGCGCGGCGTTCTCCAGGGCTGGGCGGGGCCGAGCTACGAGACCGCAGCGGAGATCGAGATGATGCGCCGCCTCGGCGCTTCCGCCGCCTGCATGTCGACGGTGATCGAAGCCGAGGAGGCGTGGCGCCTCGGGATGGACGTGGCCGCGCTCTCGCTCATCACGAACTGGGCGACCGGTCTCTCCGCGCACGCGCTGGATCACGCCGAGGTGGTGGCGATGGCGGCGCGCGTTGCGCCTTCCTTGGGGCGCGCGCTCGAACGCCTGGCGCAGGCGTGGGCGGGGGAGCCCTAAAGGGCTCGGCGCTCGGACATTCTCGCGCTGCCCGATCCCAACGCCCAGATCGCCCGTTGCTCTGGGTGGCCCGAGCGACCGCGCTCGACTAGGGGCGCTGCGAAACTCGCGGCGAGCCCTTTAGGGCTCCCCCGCCCACGCCGGGACGGGAGCTGCGACCTACCGCCCGAGCCGCACCGTCGGGTGGATCACGACCCGATCTCCCTCGACCTCGACTGTGATGTTGCGCGTCTCGGCGTGGGAGAGCAGGAACTTCGAGAGGGGCGTGAAGAGGTTCTCGGCCAGGGCGCGGTTGAGATAGCGTGCGCCGGCGCGGCGGACCTCCTCTTCCTTGATGAAGGTCTCGTAGACCTTCTCGCTGATCACCACTCCGCGGCGCTGACGCTTCAGGCGGTCGACCACCTTCTGGACTTTGTAACGCGCGATGCGCTTCACGTCTTCCGGCGTCAGGCCCTGGAAGTAGAGGACCTCGTTGAAGGCGGCGATCAGCTCGGGGCCGAAGCGCTCCTCCAGCATGCGCCGGCAGCGATCCTCGCGGGAGAGCATCGAGCGGGTGAAGCCGATCTGCTCCACGGTTTCGCTCTCGTCCGGGTGGAGTCGCGTCGTGGCGAAGATGATCGTTTGGTCGAAGGCGACCTCGCCCTGGGCGTCGACCACGATGCCGCGCTCCAGGATGTGGAGCAGCATTCGGTGCACCGCGGCGTGTGCGTGCTCCAGACCGCGCAGCAGGATCACCGAGCGCGGGTTGTTCCGCACCGGGGTCGTGAGCGAGCCCTCGATGAAGGTCTCGGTTCCCGGGTAGAGCGTCACCAGGAGGTCGGCGATGTCCTCTTCCTCGGTGTAGTCGGCCATGTCGAGGACGACGACGTCGCGGTCCTCGCCCAGCAACGCTTCCGCAAACGCGAAGGCGAACTCCGTCTTGCCGACGCCGGAGGGACCGACGAGCAGGAACGTGCCGTCGGGCCGGGCGGGATGGAAGTCGAGGTGCGTGCGGCGGATGCGAACCGCATTCGCCACGAGGGCGATCGCGTCGTCCTTCCCGATGATGCGCTGCTTCAGGATCTCCTCGAGACGGAGCAGCACGTCCTTCTCGTCGCGCCGCGGGGCGGGCGCCCGGCGTGCGCGGCCGCATCGGCTCTTCGCCTTGGGGCGGCGGGAGCGCGGCGTGCTCTTTCCTGGGTCGGGTCGGGGCTTGCGGCCCCTCGGCTGTGGTTTGGGCATGGTCCTCGTCCTGAGCCCCCGGTCTCACCTCCATGTTCGGCAGCCGGGCGACCTTCGTTGATCGCCGTCCTGGCGCGCGACGCTGGTCCCCGGTGGGGGCATAGAGTAGCATGATCCGAGCCGCCGCAACCCCTCCGTCCCGGGGGAGATGGACGCCGGAGGCGCAGATGCGCCCCCGACTCCGGCGGCCGGGGAACGAAGCGATGACGAACCCGAACTGGGGCACCGGCGACCGGGTGCGGCGCGGTGCGGCGATGGCGTTGCTCGTCGGCGGCCTCGGGATCCTCGCCGCAAACGCGACGAGGCTCCCCACGGCCGTGCAGCACACGGAGCGCCCCGCCTTTCGCGCGCGCACGGTGCCCATCCTGGAGAGAGACACGAGCGCCGTCGCGATCCAGGTCGAGCTGCCCTACACCGCGCTCTGCTTCCCCCGCGCGGACGGCGGATGGGAAGCGCAGTTCGACCTGATCGCGACCGCGTGGCGGCACGGCCGGCAGGTCGCCGGTGACCTCTGGCACGAATCGATCCGCGTGACGCAACGGCGCGAGCTGCACGCGCGGAAGTCGCGTTTCGTCGGCGAGTACGTGCTCCCGCTACCGCCGGGCGAATACGAGATCGAGGTCACGCTCTCCGAGCCGCAGTGCGGGGAGGAGGGCCGGATCCGCGTCGGGGCCTACATTCCGGCGGAATTGAAGGGCCAGGCGTCTCTCTCCGCCATCCTGCTCGGCGCCTGCGGGCTTTCGGGGAGCGTGCGGGAGTTGCTCGCCGACCCGCGGGTGCGTCTCGACTTCGCCGATCCGGCCGAATCGGTGTGCGCCTACGCGGAGCTGAGCCACCGCGGTCTCGCCGGCGACTCGATCCGCGTCCGCTGGCGTCTGACGCCCGCCGACGAGGACGCGACGCTCCGCGAGGGGGCGGCCGCGTTCGGCGCCGACACCGCGTCGACGCGTCTCGCCTGGCCCGTGCCGCTGGAGGGGCTCGGCTTCGACACCTATCGACTCGTCGCGACCGCGACGCTCGGCGACGCGCGGGTCGAGGGTTCGGTCGTCTTCGGGGTCGAGATCGAATCCGAGACGTCACTGGCGCCCTTCTTCCGCGATGCGCTGGACATCCTCGAATACATCGCCGGCGAGAGCGAGGTGGCGGCGCTGCGCATGGCCAATCCGGCGGACCGCGCCGCGCGCTGGGCCGAATTCTGGAAGAAGCGCGACCCGACGCCCGAGACCGACGCGAACGAGTTCAAGGAGGAGTTCTTCCGGCGGATGCGCTACGCCGATACCGAGTTCGCCGCTACGGGACGCGGCTGGCGCACGGACCGCGGACGGATCTACATCCAGCACGGCGAGCCGGACTCGATCGAGCGCGACGCGATGCCCCGCGACGGCTATCCGATCGAGATCTGGCTCTACGATCGGCTCGGTCTGCGCTTCGTCTTCCTCGACCGCACCGGTTTCGGCGACTACCGGCAGGTCGAAGGGCCTGGATGAGTCAGACCCGCGCCCGGGGCGAGGTCGGCCAGCAACTCCTCGACCTCCGCCAGGCGCCGCTCCCAGTTGTGCTCCTCCGCTAGGCGCCGGCGCTCCCGCCGCAGCGCCGGCGTGTCCGCCTCCCGCGCCCGCTCGATCGCGTCCACGAACTCCTTCGGCGTCCGGTACGAAAAGACGAGCGGCTCGCGCAGGTGGGCAGCGAGCGACGGGAGCGGCGCGCTCACCACGGCCCGCCCGCAGGCGAGATACTCGAAGAACTTCATCGGGAAGCTGTGACGCGTAAGGGGAGTGTCGCGAAACGGGATCAGACCGACGTCGCAGTGATGGATGTAGGCGGCCAGCTCGCCCGGCGGTTTCTCCCCGAGCCGGTGCACGTTCGCGCGATCCGCGAGACGCGACCGATCGAGGCCCGCCTCCCCACGACCGGCGGCTCCCACGAACACCCACTGGATGTCGGGCCGGGAGCGCGCCGCGTCCTCCAGCATGGCGAGGTCGCATTTGTAAGACGCGAGGTTGCCGGCGTAGATGACGCGCGGCCGGCCGATGACGGCGAGATCCGGCGGTTCGGGCGGGGGCATGTCCGGGGGCGGGTACGCGGCGATGTCGGCGACGTTTTCCATCCGGACGACGCGCGGATGACGCTGGGCCAGTCTCGAGCGCAGCGGCTCGCTCGAGGCGAGAACCACTGCGGCGCGCGACAGCAATCGGTCCTCGAGTGCCCGCACCAGCTCCGGGTCGACGCCGGGGTTCGCCTCATACGCATCCACGCAATGATAGACGACGGGTCCCACGTCCAGCCGTTCGAGGACCGGAGCGGCCGAGGGCAGAAAGACCCACGTCACGGGTCGCTCCAGGCCCAGGCGACGCAGCACCGCGCGGAGCTGCCCGGCGAGCAGCGCCGGCCCGAGCCGCGCGCGCGCGCCCGAGAGGGCGGGCGGCAGGCTGAACGGGGAGAGGACGTGCAGGAAGCGCTCGGGATCGGGCCGCGTCGCGCCGCGCCCCACTGCGGCCAGACGGCGCAGGACCTTGCGCAGATCGGCGCGGGACGCCCGCGGGGCCCGCAGCCCGAGGCTGTTCACATAGAGCACGCGATGACGCAGCGCCAGACGCCACATCAGGTGCTGGGCATTCACCCAGTTCGGTTCCTCGAAGTCGGCCGAGCCGAAGCTGAGGACGGCCGGCGGAACGGGCGCGCGACGCGTCACGGTCCGGCCTCGAAGCGATCGTCGCTGAGGAAGTAGAGCTGCCCTTCCCGCGGGTAACTGCCGGAGCAGGCGGCGCAGCGGACGCGATCGGCGGCGATCGAGACGGCGCCGTGGCAGCGGGGGCAGCGGAGCAGCGACGCGAGACGAACGCGACGCCGGGGGCGCAGCGCATCCAGCACCGCGCGGGTGAACCAACCGCCCGCCTTCCGCAGAAGGGCGCGCAGGAAGCCGCCGGGTCCTTGGTGAATGTCCGGGAGGTAGTCGTCGGGATGGAGCGCCCGCCGCTCGAGCCGCAGCGGAATCCGATCGCGCCATTCCAGGATCGTCTTGAAGAGCCGCGGGTTCGTGTGCGCGAAGAGTTTCCAGCCGAGATTGGCGGTGATGAGTCGGTGGGTCAGGTGCTGGCGGAACTGGCGGGACACCGGGTCCTTCGGCACGAACACCAGGCGACCGTCCTCCAGCCTCACGCTCCATCGGTGGTACTCGCGGTGGGGCTCGACGAACTCCATCAGGGCCGACGGCGTCTCGATGTAGCCGGCCCGTCCGACGCGTTCGATCTCCCGCGCCGCGGACTCGGGCTCCTCGACGTGCTCCAGCACGTGGGCGGCGATCACGTAACCGAAGACGCGGTCGCGGAACGGGAGGTTCGCCAGATCGCAGATGACCAGCGGGCGGTGGTCGCGGTGGAGCGGGCCTTCGCGCTCGGCATCCTCGAGGTGCTTGTCGACCAGCACGTCGCTGTGCGGGTACGGGCGATGGCCGGAGCCGACTTCGAGGACGGCCCCCCCCAGGGCGAAGTAGCGCATGGCTCGACCCTAGCTAGAGGGTTCGAGGGGGTCCAGGGGATTCACGGCGCCTTCTCCTGCAGCAATTCCCGGTAGACCGCGAGCACTTGCTCGGCGACCGCGTCGGCGGCCCAGTGGCGCTCGGCGGTTCGGCGCGCTTCGCGGCCCAGACGACGGCGCAAGGCCTCGTCGTCGAGGAGCGCATCGAGGTGCGCGGCGATCCGTTCCGGGTCGGGCGGCATGTCGATCAGGATGCTGTCGCGGCCGTCTTGCATCCACTCGGCGGCCCCCGCCACGCGCGTGGTCAGTACGGGGAGACCGCTCGCCATCGCCTCGGCGATCACCAGGCCGAACGCCTCGTAGAGCGTGGGCAAGGCGAAGACGTCGGCGGCGGCGTAGTAGTCCTCGACCTCCGCCACCGGACCCGTGAAGCGGACGCGGTGTTCCAAGTGGCCGCGCGCCACGTGGTGCCGGGCGTGGTGGGTAGGCGGCTTGCCGATCACGAGCAGACGCGCGTCGGCGTGACGCATCCGCGGCATCGCCTCCAGGAGAAAGCGCAGACCCTTGCGGACGTACTCGTAGCCGACGAAGAGAATCACCGGCGCGTCGCCGAGCCCCAGCCGCCGGCGCACGCGTTCCCGGCGCTCCTCGCGCCGGGCGGGGTCGAACGTGCGCAGATCGACGCCGTTCGGTACCACCCGGACACGCTCGGGCGCGACACCGTAGGTCTCGACGATCTCCTGCTTGACCCGGCCCGAGACCGAGAGGATCCGCCGGTGGCCCCGCGTCGAGAAGTTGTAGCGCTCGAGCGCATAGATCGCGGGATGTACCGGGTTGATGGTTTTCTTGATCCACTCCCAGGCGCCACCCGTCCGGCGCATCAGCTCCATGCCGTAGCGGTGGCAGGAATGGGCGGTGATGATGTCCGCACCGCGGCAGTCGGTCGCCTGGCCGTGCACGATGTCGAAGCGCCCGCGCGCCGCCGCGGCGCTGGCGCGCCGGGCGAAGAGCGGCACGCGCAGCGCGTAGGGTTGCCGCGGCGTCGGCACCGCGACGAAGCGCAGGTCCGGATGGGACGAGACGGGTGGATCGGCGCAGAAGTAGGTCACCCGGATCCCGCGCGCCAGGAACGCTTCGGCAAGATCCGTCGTCACCCGCCAGATCCCCGCGGTCTTGCCGTATCCGCGGCTGAGCATCGCGATGTGCATCACCGGTCCGTCCCCCGGTTCCCGCGGCGCCAGCCTTCGCGGGCCGCGGCGCGCAGCGGACGCCACGCGCCGATCCAGATCGCCCAGAATGTCCCCGCCAGCAGGAGCTGAGCCACGGCCGCCGGCCACGTCCCCGTCAGACGGGATCGGATCGCCGCCACCAGAACCGCGTGAAACGGAACGCCGGCGAGGAGCAGCAGCAGCCGCCCCGGTGCGCGCGGCGCGCGGAAGCGCAGCCGGACGAAGTAGAAGGCGAGCGATCCGAGCGCTCCCAGCGACGGTCCCAGGCCGAGCGCGAGGATTCCCAGACGCCGGTACGTCAGCAGCACGAAGGCGACGTTGAGTGCCACCGCGATCGTCTCGCCGCGCAGCACGGTGCCGTTGTCCATCCGCGCGTGGAGCACGCTTCGCAGGAAGTACGACGCGCTCACCGCCCAGAGTCCGGCGCCGAGGCCGAGCATCGCCCGCTGGGTCATGGCCTGGGAGAGCTGGTCGAAGGCGCCGCGCTGGTAGAGCGCCTGAATGAGCGGCCCGCCCGAGAACGCGAGAAAGGCCGAGACCGGGACCAGGAGCAGCATCATCAGGCCGAGCACGCGATCGGCCGTTTCGCGCAGCTCGCGTTCTCCGAGTCCGGCGAAGCGCGCCAGGCTCACCAGACCCAGCGGCATGAGGAGCAGCGCGTGGGTCGATTCCAGGATGAAACGCGCGTAGTCCATCGCGGCGATCGTGCCGCCGCCGACCAGGGACGCGAGCAGCCGCTCGACGAGGATGTTGCCCTGCACCAACACCGAGAGGAGCAGCAGCGGGCGCAGCGGGCGCCAGTAGGTTCGGGCGAGCGAGGCGACCTCCGACCGGATCAGCTGCCATTGCTTGGGCAGCAAGCCGCGGGCGTGGAGCAGCCAGGTCCCGCCGGCGCTCAGAACCAGATACGTCAGGGTGAAGCCCCAGGCGGCGAGAACCGGACGGCGGGCGCCGACGGCGATGGCGATCATGAGCAGCAGGCCCAGGTTCTGCAGACCCGGGCGGATCGTCGGCAGGGCGTAGTCGCGTTGTCCGGCGCCGAGCGAGGCGAGGAGCGTGCAGTAGATGTAGGCCGGCACGCCGGGGGCCATGATGCGCAGCATGGCTGCGGTCAGCTCGCGGCGTTCGGGATCGAAGCCGGGCAGCAGCACGCGGGCGAGCGCACCGGCCCCGGCATAGAGCGCCACGGCCAGGAGCAGACCGACCGCGAGAAAGACCAGGAGCAGACCCTGGTAGAGCGCCGTGGCGCGGGGTCGGTTCTCCGTGCGCAGGCGGGTGTAAAGCGGAATGAAGCAGGTCTGGACCGCGTGCGTGGAGAGAAGATGCGCTGGGGAGAGCGTGAAGGTGAGCGCGGAGCGGTAGGCGTCGGCGACCGGTCCGGTGCCGAAGAAGCGCGCCAGCACGACCTCGCGCGCGAAGCCCAGCCCCTTGCTCGCCAGGGCGCCGAGACCCATCCCGAGCGTGCTGCGGCGGGCCCAGGCGTCGGGGGCCGGGGCGATCCCGGCGGGCTCGTCGGGGGGCAGGGCCGTCACGGGGTCTACGCCCGCGCTCGCGTCCGGGTCTCTTCCTGCAGCCGTGCGATCAGCTCCGCGACGGGTGTCGCGCCGTGCACCACGTTGTCCCGCGTACGGACGGTGACGGTGCCGGCGGCGACCTCCCGTTCCCCGACGACGAGGATGTAGTTGACCTGCTCGAGCTGGGCCGCGCGCACCCGCTTGCCGAGCGACTCCTCGCGCGCGTCGACGTCGGCGCGGAGACCGGCCTCCATCATCCGCTCCCGCACCTGCTCCGCAAACGCGCGGTACGGCTCGGCGATCGGTATCAGCCGTGCCTGGACCGGGGAAAGCCAGAGCGGCAGCTTGCCCGCGGTCTCCTCGAGCAGGATGCCAATGAAGCGCTCCAGGCTCCCGAGGATCGCGCGGTGCAGCATGACCGGCCGGTGAGGCTTCCCATCCGGTCCCTCGTACGTAAGATCGAAACGCTCGGGCATCGAGAAGTCGACCTGCACCGTGCCGCACTGCCAGCGCCGGCGCAGACTGTCGCGGATGTCGAAGTCGATCTTCGGTCCGTAGAAGGCGCCCTCGCCGGGCGCGACCTTGTAGGGCATGCCGGCCGCGGCCAGCCCGGCCTCGAGCGCGCGGGTCGCCAGGGCCCAGATTTCCTCGCTGCCGATGTGGTCCGGCGGCTGGGTCGAGAGTTTGATCTCCGGGTCGGGGAACCCGAAGGTGCGGTAGACGTCGATGCAGAACTGGATCAGCTTGACGACCTCGTCCGTGAGCTGATCCTCAGTGCAGAAGACGTGCGCGTCGTCCTGGGTGAAGGCCCGCACCCGGAAGAGGCCGTGAAGGACGCCCGAGAGCTCGTTGCGATGGACCAGGCCCAACTCCGCCTGGCGCACCGGCAGCTCCCGGTACGAGTGGCGCCGGCTCCGGTAGATCAGCAGCCCCCCGGGGCAGTTCATGGGCTTGATCGCGTGCGGCTTCCCCTCGATCTCGACGAAGTACATCGCGTCGGCGTAGTGGTCCCAGTGTCCGCTCTGGCGCCAGAGTTGTTCGTTCAGCACCAGCGGGGTGCGGATCTCGACGTAGCCGCGCCGCCGGCACTCGGAACGGATGTAGTCGGCGAGCTCGTGATAGAGGATCGCGCCGCGGTCGTGCCAGAAGGGGAAGCCCTGGCCCTCGTCGTGGAAGGAGAAGAGATCCAGTTCGCGGCCGAGCTTCCGGTGGTCGCGCCGCGCCGCTTCCTCCAGCTCCTTCAGGTAGCGCTTCAGCGCCGCCGGGTCCTCGAAGCTGATGCCGTAGATCCGCTGCAGCATCACGTTGCGCGAGTCGCCGCGCCAGTAGGCGCCGGCGAGCTTCAGCAGCTTGATCGCGCGGATGCGCGAGAGGTCCGGCAGGTGAGGCCCGCGGCAGAGATCGACGAAGCTGCCGCCCTGATCGTAGACGCTGATCGGCTCGTCGGGCGGCATCTCGCGGATCATCTCGAGCTTGTACGGGTTCTCCCGGAAGAGCTCGAGCGCCGCGTCGCGCGAGATGACGCGACGGCGCATCGGGCGCCCCGCCTCGGCGATCTCGCGCATGCGCGACTCGATCCGCTCCAGGTCCTCGGGGCTGAACGGCGGGTGCGCGAAGTCGTAGTAGAAGCCTTCCTCCACCGCCGGGCCGATGGTCGGACGGGCTTCGGGGAAGAGCGAGACGACCGCTTCGGCGAGCAGATGCGCGCTGGAATGCCGAAAGACTTCGAGCCCGTCCGGATCGTCGACCGTGAGGAACCGGACCGGCGCGTCGTCCGTTACCGGCGCGCCCAGGTCGACCCGCCGGTCCCCGAGCTGAGCGGCCACGGCACGGGCGGCGAGGGCCGGCACGATCCGCGCCGCCACGTCGGCGAGCCGAGTCCCGGCCGGGACCTCGAGACGCTGGCCATCGGGCAGTGTGACCTGGGGCATGACGAGACCCTCTCTGCTTCGGTACGGGACGAGCACCGTGACCGCGACCGTCTCACGGGTTTTCGCGCGGCGCCCGGGTCGTTTTCGCTACTCCGACGCGACGGTGCGGAACCCGACCAGGTTGTCGGTGCTGTCGGGCGACATCGCCTCGCGCCAGAACGTCTGGCAGGAACTCCGACTCGAGCGCCAGCCGCCCCCGCGGATCGAACGCAGACCGCTCGAGGTCCCGCCCCCGTAAGGTACGAAGAGATCCGTGCACCACTCGGCGACATTGCCCGCCAGGTCGTAGATGCCGTAGGGGCTCTGGTTCGACCGGGTCGCATAGCCGCCGTGGGCATACCCGTCGTAGTAGCCGATCGGCGTGGTGCCGACACCCACGCGCGCCTCGAACGGGTCACCGCTGCCGAGGAAGTTGAAGTAGCGCGGATCGGGGCTGTCGCCCCAGGGGTAGGGGAAGCCGAGACCTACGGAATCGGGCGCGTCCCCGGACTCGAAGTAGACCCAACCCAATTCCGACGAGGTGCCGCGGGCTGCCTTCTCCCACTCCGCCTCCGTCGGCAGGCGACGCCCGAAATGCTGGGCGAAGCGGTTCGCGCCGTGCCAGGAGACCTCGACCACCGGGTGGTTTTCCCGTCCCCCGCGCGGCACGAAGACCCCGGGGCCGCTGCCCGCGGGCACGAACTCGATGCCGGAGTGCTCGTCGCCGAGGGGATAGACCTCCGCGAAGAGCGTGTCGCCCACCTTCGAGCTGACCCGGCCCCCGACCACGCGGACCCACTGGTCCTCCAAGAGGTCATTGAGGAACTGGGCGAAGAGCTGATTGGAGACCTCGTACTTGTCCATGTTGAACGCCTCGACTTGCCCGGGGCTGAACGGCGGGCAGAAGATCGAGGAATCACCCGGCGAGAAGTGGCCGCAATCCCCCTGGACAAACGGGCCTCCCGGAATGCCGAAGCGCTCCATGCGCGTGCCGAAGTTCCAGACAGGGGAGAGCGCGGTTGCGCCATGTTCGTCGATCGCGACGATGCGCCAGAAATAGAAGCGGCTGAGGGCGAGGCTGTCCGCGCGAACGTAGTTGGCGGTGCCCAGGTCACTGGCGACGAGCGTGATCGCGTCGCGCGCCTCGCCGAAGTAGACCCAGGCATGCGGCGGCGGTCCGTCCGGGTCGGTCATCTGCCAGGTCAGCGTGACCGGGCGGGGCAGATCGAGGTCGAAGCCCTTGTTCGGGGGATCGGGGTTCGACGGGAGGTCCGGGGTCTGATTCTCCGCGGCGTCGACCCAGAAGACCGGCGTCGGCTCGCTGAGGCGGCCCAGGGTGTCCCGGGTCCGGATGCGGTAGTAGTAGCGCGTCCCGGTGACGACGTCCGGGTCGACGTAGTCCTGCTGATTGGCGTCGAGGGTGGCGATCGTGGCGAAACCGGAGCCGGCATTCAGGGACCGCTCCACCACATAGCCGGCCTCGCCCAAGGCGGCATCGGTCCAGCTCAGCGTGATTGCGGCAGCGGTCGTCCGAGACGCGTGGGCCCACTGAGGCTTCGGGATGTCAGGCTCTCTCCGCTGGCCCGTCGGGTTGTCCTTGCCGCAACCGGTTCCGCAGGCGGCCAGCCACAGCACGACCGCCGTCCACACCAATGCGCGCATCCTATCCCCCCCGGGTCTCCCCGTCTCTCGCCGATGACCTGCACGGTCAGTCTAGGCGGAATCGGGCGGACGACGTCGGCCCCGCCGACCATCGCAGCCTCATCCGAGATTGGATGAAGCCGCACCGTAGCAACGATTTCCGGGTCGGGTCAAGCGGATTCCCGGCGCGGGCCCGTGGCTGCGAATCGCCTTGCGTGTCGCAAACGCATTTGCTAGCGTGCGCCCGGTTCTGCCCGCAGGTTTCTATCCTTCTTGGACTTGTGGGTCGCATCGGATCGGAGTCATGGCGGCGCGAGCGGCCCCGGGAGAGCAGCGCGCATGTTCCTGAACCAGCTCATCGGTTTCATGTCGAACGACGTGGCGATCGACCTCGGCACGGCGAACACGCTGGTCTATGTGCGGGGTCGCGGGATCGTGATCAACGAGCCCTCGGTCGTCGCGGTGGAAAAGGCGACGCGCAAGGTACTGGCGGTGGGGCGTGAAGCGAAGGAGATGCTGGGGCGCACGCCGCAGGCGATCGACGCGATCCGGCCGCTGAAGGACGGAGTGATCGCCGATTTCGAGATGACCGAGGAACTGCTGCGCACGTTCATCACGCGCGTGCAGAAGCATCGCTTCCTGGTCCACCCGCGGATCATCGTCAGCGTTCCCTCCGGGATCACCGAGGTGGAGAAGCGCGCGGTGCGCGACTCCGCCGAGCGCGCCGGCGCCCGTGAGGTCTTCCTGGTGGCCGAGCCGATCTCGGCGGCGATCGGCGTCGGGCTGCCGGTGGGGAAAGCGATCGGCAACATGATCATCGACATCGGTGGCGGCACCACCGAGATCGCGGTCATGACCCTGAACGACATCGTGCACAACACCAGCCTGCGCGTCGCCGGCGACAAGATGGACGAGGCGATCCAGCAATACGTCAAGCGCGCCTACAACCTGTTGATCGGCGACCGGACCGCGGAGCGGATCAAGATGGAAATCGGCAGCGCCTTCCCGCTGGAGGAGGAACTGGAGCTGGAGATCAAGGGTCGCGACCTGATCGGCGGCATCCCGAAGACGATCAAGGTGACCTCGGTCGAGATCCGGGAGGCGCTGCAGGAGCCGATCAGCGCCATTGTCGAAGCCCTGAAGCAGTCGTTGGAGCAGACCCCGCCCGAGCTCGCCTCGGACATCGTTGATCGCGGGATCGTGATGACCGGCGGCGGATCGCTGCTGCGCGGACTCGATATGCTGCTGCGCGAGGCGACCAATCTGCCGATCGCCGTGGCGCAGGACGCGCTGCTCTGCGTCGTGCTCGGGTGCGGCAAGATCCTCGACGACATGGAGACCTACGAGAGCATTGTCATGAAGAGCAACGCCTGATCGCTCGCAGTGGAGACGGGCCATGGTCCGACGCAGGGCGGCGCGGCCGGTGCTGGGCGACTGGGGGGTTCTGGCGGCCGCCGCGCTCATCTGCACGGTCTTTCTGGCGGGCGGTGTCGCGCTGAGGGTGGACGCCGCGCGCCTGTTGCGCCAGACCCTCTTTCTTCCCTTCCGCCTGGTCCTGGGCTACGGGACGCATCCGCCCGATCTGCGCGGCGAGGCGGAGCGCCTGCGCCTGGCGCTGGCGAGCCGCAACCTCGAGACCATCGATTGCGAGGAGGCGCGGCGGGAGAACCAGCGCCTGCGCGACCTGGTCGACTTCGCGGCCCGCGAGACCCGCGTCCTGCTCCCGGCCGAGGTGATCGGCCGCGCCCCGGACCGTTTCGGCGAGACGCTGATCCTGGCGACGCCCGCGGGCGCTACGGTTCGTAGCGGCCAGCCGGTGCTGGGCGTCGGCGGGTTGGTTGGCTGCGTGGTCGAGGCGGGCGCGGGGGAGTGCCAGGTGCGGACGCTGCGCAACGCGGCGCTCCGGGTGAGCGGGATGCTCTCGGTCTCGCGCCTCTCCGGGATGCTGCGCTGGCGCCCCGGGGCGGGGGTCCTGGTCCTGGAAGGCGTGCCGCTGAGCGCGGTCGCGAGCGACAGCGAGCAGGTGATCACCTCCGGTTTCGGGCGGATCTTCCCCAAAGGCATACCGGTCGGATCGATCGCGAGCGCGCGGGACGACTCGACTGGCATGGCCCGCGAAATCCTGGTGCGGCCCTTCGTCGATCTGGAGCGGGTCGAAGAACTCTACCTGCTGGGAGACTGAGGCCGAATGGCGACCCTGCTGCGCGTGCTGCTGACGACCTTCGCCGTGCTGCTCCTCGAGGGGACCGTCGGTTCGCGCATCGCGATCGCCGGGATGCGCCCGGATCTCTCGCTCGCCTGGGTGGTCTATGCCGGTCTGCTGGGTGGACGGCGTCGTGGGGTGCTGGTCGGTCTGCTGGTCGGTCTGCTGCAGGGTTGCCTCGATCCCGAGTGGCTGGGTCTGGAAGGGTTGCTGCTCGCCGCGGTCGGATTCGCCGCCGGCGGCACCGCCGCGGGGGTGAACCGTTCGCACCCGCTGGTGCCCGCGGCGCTCATGTTCCTGCTCCTGCTGGCGCACGATCTGGTGCGGGGCCTGGTCGTGACGGGAGGCGCCGTAGGAGACGCGTTCAGTCAGTGGGCGCGCTTCTCGCTCGGCACGGCCCTCTACACCGCGCTGCTGGTGCCGGCCGCCGTGGCATTGCTCCCGCTCGGCGCGCGGCCGCGGGGGCGCCGTGGCGTATCCTGAGAACGCGGGGGACCTGCGCCGGCGCGCCTGGGTGCTCGGCGGGATCGTGCTCGCGGTCCTGGTGCTGCTCGCCCTGCGGCTCGCCTATCTGCAGATCGTGCGCGGTCCGTACTACGCCGACCTGGCGCAGCGCAATCTGATCCGGCCCGATCCACTTCCCGCCCCACGGGGTCGTATCTTCGACCGGCAGGGGCGCCTGCTCGCGGACAACGTCCTGACCTACAAACTGAGCCTCGAAGTGGCCCATCCCGCCTACCGCAATCCGGATGTCCTGCGCCACGCGACCCAGGAGATCGCACTGCTCCTGGGTGTCGACCCGGACGCGCTCCACGAGCGGGCGCAGCGCGCGCGCCGCTACTTTGCGCCGATCACGCTGGGCCAGGACCCCGACCCGCAGGTGCTGGCATCGCTGATCGAGCGGACCGATCCGATTCCCGGCCTGCGCATCGATGTTGTGCCCCTGCGATCGTACCCCTGCGGTACGCTGGCGGCCCACGTGCTCGGCTACCTGGGCGAGGCGAGCGACGATGAGGTGGCCGGCGGCCTCTACCGGACCGGTGCGCGTCTCGGGCGCGCCGGGATGGAGCGGCAATACGAGGAGCTGTTGCGGGGAGTCGACGGCGAGACCTACGTCACCGTCGACGCGCTGGGGCGAAAGACGGACCTCTTCCCCGGTCTCCCGCCGCGCAGCGCGATCGCCGGGACGGATCTCACCATCAGCATCGACTCGCTACTGCAGGCGACGGCCGAGGCCGCCCTGCAACTCGCCCGGCCCCCGGGGCGCGAGCTGCGCGAGCCGGCCGGGGCGGTGGTGGCGCTAGATCCCTGGAGCGGCGAAGTGCTGGTTTGCGCCAGCACCCCGGTCTTCGATCCGAACGCCTTCTCGCGCGGCCTGACCGACGCCGAGTGGGCGGCGCTGCGCGGCGAGGCGCGCCCCCTGCTCGACCGCGTGGTGCAGGCGGGCTACCCGCCCGGCTCGACGTTCAAGATCGTCACGACCCTGGCGGGTCTGGAGGTGATCGGGCTGGGTCACGGGACGACCTACGACGGCTGCGGCGGGAGCTACCGCTTCGGCAACCGGGTGTTCCGCTGCTGGAAGGCGGGGGGGCACGGGCGGCTGGCGTTGCGCGATGCGTTCGCGCGCTCGTGCGACGTCTACTTCTATCAGCTCGGTCGCCAGATCGGGCTCGCGCGCCTGACGCGCTTTGCGGCCTCGCTGCGCATCGGCGAGCCGACGGGGATCGATCTTCCCGAGGAACGCGGCGGCCTGGTGCCGACGATCGACTGGTACCGGCAGCACCTGGCGGCCGAGCCGCCGGAGGGGAACGTGCTCAACCTCGCGATCGGGCAGGGCGAGCTGATCCTGACGCCGCTCGAGCTGGCGAGCCTGGTCGCGGCCGTGGTGAGCGACGGGACGGTGCGTCGCCCGCGTCTCGGTCTGCGGGCCCAGACGCACGAGGGCCGGATCCTCTGGGAGCACCGCGAGCCGGAGGCCATGCGCGATCTGCCGATCTCGACGCGCGATCGGGCCGTGCTCCGTGAGTTGCTCGAGGCGGCGGTGATGGACGGCGGCGGGACCGGATCGCGGGCGCGGGTGGAGGGCTTCGCGATCGGGGGCAAGACCGGTACCGCGCAGAACCCGCACGGCGACGACCACGCGCTCTTCGTCGGGGTGGCGCCGATCGATGCCCCGCGGTTGGTGGTGGTGGTCGTGGTCGAAGCCTCGGGGCACGGCGGGACCTACGCCGCCCCGGTGGCGCAGCAGGTGATGGAGGTCTTCCTGAAGGGCAAGAAGAAAAAGACGCCGGAGGGTGACGCGGCCGCGCCGGCCGGCGCGGAGGCGGTGGCGTCGGGGTCGGGCGGAGACGCCGGGGGAGACTGAGGGAGCGATGGCGGAACGGATCGGATGGGGGCCGCGACCGCGGATCTACTGGATCCCCTCGCTGGTCGTGCCGGTCGCGGCATTGCTGCTGATCGGAGTGGTGACGGTCTATTCGGCCACCGTACTTCGCCAGGGGGGCGAGAGCGGGCTCGTGCTGCGTCACCTGATCGCCGTTGCGCTCGGCGCCGGGGTCGCGGTGCTTCTTGCCTGGCTGCCGCCGCGGGTGATCGAGGACGTCAGCCCCTTCCTTTACGGAGGCTCACTCATCCTGCTGGTGCTGGTGCTGCTCGCCGGCGAGTCACACGGCGGCGCGCAGCGCTGGCTTCCGTTGGGGCCGCTGCAGATCCAGCCGGCGGAACCGGCGAAGCTCGCGTTCGTGCTCTTCATGGCGCACTTCCTGGGGCGGAAGCGCTGTGACTTGCGCCGCCTGCCCACGCTCGCCGCGGCCCTGGCCCTGATCGGCGCGCCCTTCCTGCTCGTGCTCAAGGAGCCGGACCTCGGCACCGCCATGGCGTTTCCGGCGGTGGGGGCGATGATGCTGATTTGGGCCGGTCTTCCGTGGGGGACGCTGGCGCTGCTCGCCTCCCCACTGGTGATCGCGATCCTGGCGGGTCTGCGTTTTCTCAGTCACTCCTCCGCGACTGGGCTGGGGCTGCTCTGGATTCCGGTCGTGGCGACCGGCGCGGTGGCGTTGCGACGTCGCGGCGTGGAGTGGGTGCTGGTCGGGATCTTCGTGCTGGTTCTGACGGCGGTCGCGCTGGAAGTGCCGAGGCTCTGGAATCATCTCGAGCCGTATCAGCAGTCCCGCGTGACCGCCTTCGTCAGCCCCGAGCGGGACCCGAACGGCGCCGGCTATCAGGTGATCCAGTCCAAGATCGCGATCGGTTCCGGATGCATCCTGGGCCGCGGGTTCGGCAAGGGCTCGCAGAAGGCGCTCTCCTTCCTGCCGCGCCAGCACACCGACTTCATTTACTCGGTCGTGGGGGAAGAATTCGGCTTCGGGGGCGCCGCGGTCGTACTCGGGCTCTTCGCGCTCCTTCTGTTGCGGGCGCTCTCCCTGGCGCGGGTGATCCGCTCGCGCTTCGGGGCGCTGGTCGCGGTGGGGGTGGTGGCGCTGATCGGCTACCATGTGGTGGTGAACATCGCGATGACGCTCGGGATGGCGCCGGTCACCGGCTTGCCGCTGCCCTTTCTCAGCTTTGGGGGATCGTTCCTGATCTCCTGCATGGGCGCGACCGGATTGCTGCTCGGTGCAACGGCGCGCCGCAACGAGTACTGACGCAACGGGGAGGTGATGGTTGAGACCCGTGCTGCTGGATCTGGGGCCCTTCTCGGTGCATGCCTATGGACTCGCCCTGGCGCTCTCGTTCCTGGTCGGCAGTCTTTGGGTAACGCGCCGGGGTCGCACGCAGGGTTACCACGAGGAGGAGTTGAACCAGCTCTTCCTCTGGATCCTGGGCAGCGCGCTGATCGGATCGCGGCTCTACTACGCCTTCCAGCATCCGGGGGACTTCCGCGACGACTGGCTCGAGGTCTTTCGCGTCTGGCGCGGCGGTCTGACGCAGTACGGAGGTCTGATCGGCGCGCTGCTCGTCGGTTGGCTTTTCATTCGAGCGCACCGCTGGTCGTTCCGCGGCACGACCGACCTGCTGGCTCCCGCGCTCGCCCTCGGGGAGGGGATCACCCGCATCGGCTGCTTCTTGAGCGGCTGCTGTTTCGGGACTGTGTGCCGACTTCCCTGGGGCGTCCACTACCCGCCGGATTCGCCGGCCCACGACGTGCTCGGCGGGGCGAAGCTACAACCCTCTCCGCTCTACCTCTCGGCGGGCAACCTGGTCCTCTTCTTCGCACTCGCCCGGGTGCAGAACGCGCGGCTGAGGCCTGGACGCGTCTTTGCGCTCTATCTCGCGGGGTCGTCCCTGCTGCGGTTTGCCGTCGATTTCACCCGG
>Ga0315286_10001727_pt1 | contig 19960 bp, 18 predicted proteins | sample YL17G10_0_MG_FD_205038 | JGI IMG/M metagenome (GOLD analysis project Ga0315286, IMG submission 205038) | Sediment microbial communities from Yellowstone Lake, YNP, Wyoming, USA - YL17G10_0 | ecosystem: Environmental > Aquatic > Freshwater > Lake > Sediment | place: USA: Wyoming | collected... | reverse complement strand
TCTGTACATTTATCCCTTACTTCGTCATATGTCGTGCTCACGGAGAACGCATTGCCTCCCCATGAATAAGGATCCCGTCCGAAGAAAAGTATCTGAGATCCATGTGAGTCTAATTTCACAAACCAATGATAAAAATTGGAAGGTAGAGTCTGGTCTATTTCGCCCCGAATCTGAACTCTGCTGGCAAGGGTGATTGTTGGAACCCCATTGAAAATAAAAAGCGGGGGCGGATCGAAATATGAGACCGGCTCTGGGGAATTGTCCGATGCCGTGGACAAGATCGGTGTAGGTTTTGGACGTATCTCAATTTTTTTCGCGGATGATGACCTGAGATGAGGCGAGAGACGTGAAGAAGATTGTCAAGACAACAGAGGTGAAGGTACCACGGCGCGACATAAGAACCTCCCAGATTAGATCCGGTGCGGGGAAAGGATTACTGTCAAGCTACCATTATGCTCTGTAATTGTCAAGACAAGGATTTGCGAACACGTTCCATTTTCGGTTTTGTTGGGATTTGAGAGCGAGTTTGAGCCGGTCCCTGCTGGCAAGAGAGGCACCTGCCAATGCGAGTCAGGAAAGGCCGTTGCGGCAACAGTGAATGACGGTGCGTGCGGATGCCAGGAAGTTGCTGCTGGCGAAGATGCGGAAGAAAGGCCCACCGACCGGACGGAGAGGCCTGCCGACCGGACGGGCAAGCCCGACCGACCGGACGGGCAGGCCCCCTGAACTGACGGGCAGGCGTGCCTGTTGCTTGGCTACGGGGATACGTCGGACGACGTCATTCACAGGACAGCCGGCGCAAACCGGTGCCACAAGAGGAGCGCGACCACGCAAACGGCGGAAGCTTCGACCTGAACTCTCCCCTCACTTCAGGATGAGCATCTTCTTCCGCACCACTTGCCGGTTGTCCTGCTTGTCCGTAGCAACCACCTGGTACACATACATCCCGCTCGACACCCGGGTGGCGTCGAATGTCTTCTGGTAGTATCCGGCAGCTTCAGTCTCATCGACGACTGTGGCTACCTCTCGACCAAGGAGATCGAACACCTTGAGATGGACGCGGCTGTCGGCTGGGAGCTGATAGCTGATCGTGGTCGTCGGGTTGAAGGGTCCAGGAGATACCGCCGCCCGTTGTGTGAAGAATCACACAGGGACTTTCAACAACAGTGTTCTGATCGATGAGATGCAATGCTCTCAGAGGATTTCCCTGCGGCAGCGGATTTTGCCAAATCCATGCCCGCTGTGAATGTGCAATATTGCCAAACAACGCTATCAACAGAGAGCAGAATGCCGAAATTAGGCGAGGTCTTTGTGTGCTGAATTTCATTCTCTTGCGGCTTTTTGGTTTTTCTTCAGAGCTCTATCGCTGGTACTAAGGATCTACTACTTCTTGATCAATTGGGCCGAGCAAGAAGACCAACATGTACCTTCTGTTACATCTTACAGATTTTGAAACAGATAGTCAATTGCGTGACGGGTCATATTTCCCTTCATGTTCGCGAAAGTGGTCATTTTTGAGAATCCATTTCAATTGAATTCCTGCGAAAATCCACGTACGTTGTAACGCCTGTCAACACGACCGACATCGGTATATCCATCTACCAGAATTTGAGAGACTGAAGATAGGAGGTCTGTCACATCATGAGCGTCAGCAAGCTAGCAAGCTCGATCCTTGAATCACCGACACTGAGACTTAACGAAGAAGCGGCCAAGCTCCGGGAACGGGGCGAAGCAGTCATTCACCTCGGTGCCGGAGAACCAAAAAACAAAGCCCCGATCAGCGCTATCCTCAGCGCAGCAGCACGTTTGAACACCGGCGACATCAAGTACACACCGACCGACGGCATTTCATCGCTGAAGAAGGCCATCGTTCGGTATACAGAAGAAAACTACGACAAGATCATCGGGCCGGACAATGTCATCGTCTCCCAGGGGGCCAAACAGGCTCTCTTCAACCTTCTGTATACGCTGGTGAATCCTCAGGACGAAGTCATCGTCTTCGCCCCTTATTGGGTCAGCTACCCTGAGATGATCAAGATGGTCTACGGCATTCCCGTGATCGTCACGCCGGAGGACGGCACTTTCTATCCGACGATGAAAGACCTGGAGCCGGCCGTCAGTTCGTATACCAGGGCGATCATCGTCAACAGTCCCAACAACCCCTCGGGCGTCATCTATCCCCCCGGTTTCATCCAGCAGTTGGTCGAGTTCTGTGAAATGAAGGGGATCTACCTGATCATGGATGACATTTATCATAAGCTTGTGTTTGACGGCAAGACCTGCGCCTCGGCCTATAAGTTTACGACCAAGGACATCGAGTTGTCCAAGGTCATTGTGATCAACGGGATCTCGAAGCTCTATGGGATGACGGGATTCAGGATCGGATGGACCATTGCGAGCAGACAGCTGGTTGCCGTTATGACGAACGTCCAGGGACAAACATCAACCTGCACATCCATTCTCCTGCAGGCGGCCGCCGAAGGAGCCTTGACCGGTCTCCAAAGCGCCATCGAAACGCTTCGCCTGACACTCGAGAACAACCGCAATGTGATGATCCAGCAGCTCAGAGCTTTCAACGGCGTCAAGATCAATCCTCCGGATGGGACCTACTACTGCCTCCCGGATTTCCGGGCATACAACAAGAATTCGGTCGAACTCTCCAATTTCCTTCTGAAAAAAGCCCTGGTGGTCACCGTGCCGGGAAAGGAATTCGGCATGGAGGGACACCTGCGCCTCAGTTATGCCACCACGGTCAAAGACGTGACGCAGGGAATCGAACGAATTAAATGGGCGCTCGATCCGACATCTCCAAATGAAATCTACATTGGCGAACGCAAACTAGTGAGAGACTGGCTATGAACAATATCCTTGACATCAAAACCCCTGCGCAATCTGAATCTCAGGCACTCAAGAGCGACTATGGCCTTGATAATCATGGCCTGACGAACCTGCGGATGGCATATTGGAATCTTCCGACGGAAGCGCTGTACGAAGAGATTACCTTCCGTAAGGAGGCGAGGATTTCGAAGCTGGGTCCTATTGTTGTGAATACGGGAAAGCACACAGCCCGATCCGCGAACGACAAGTTCGTCGTCAAAGAGCCGACGACGGATTCCAACATCTGGTGGGGCGAGTATAATCGCCCATTCAGCCGCGATAAGTTCGGAGAAGTCTACAGCCGGATGCTTGGATTCCTGCAGGGAAAAGATGTATTCGTCCAGGACTGTTATGCAGGGGCCGATCCGAATTTCAAGATGCCTGTCCGCATTGTAACCGAGCTTGCCTGGCATTCATTGTTCGCGCGGAATATGTTCCTGTTGCCGTCGACGAACGAGGAGTACCGCCGCCATACGCCCGATTTCACCGTCGTTTGCGTTCCCTCGTTCAAGGCGATTCCGACGATCGACGGAACGCCCTCGAACACATTCATCATTCTGAATTTCGAGCAACGTCTCTGCATCATCGGCAATACCGCCTACGCAGGTGAGATCAAGAAGTCGATCTTTACGATTCTGAATTACCTGCTCCCACTCGAAGGTGTCATGCCGATGCATTGCTCCGCAAATATCGGCAAGAACACGGATTCCGCGGTCTTCTTCGGATTGTCCGGAACCGGCAAAACGACCCTCTCAGCCGACCCGAAACGTGGACTGATCGGCGACGATGAGCATGGGTGGAGCGATGACGGTGTCTTCAATTTTGAAGGTGGATGTTACGCAAAGGTTATTCGTCTCTCTCCTTCTGCCGAACCACAGATCTATGCGACAACGCGCCGGTTCGGAACGATTCTCGAGAACGTTCCCCACGACCCGGTAACCCGCATGATTGACCTCGATGACGAATCGATTACCGAAAACACCCGGGCGTCCTATCCTCTTGAGTACATCGACAACGCCGTTCCCGAAAAGATGGGGGGTCATCCCAAGAACATCATTTTCCTCACCTGCGATGCCTCCGGTGTCATGCCGCCGATTGCCAAACTCTCACCCGAGCAATCGATGTATCAGTTTATTTCGGGGTATACATCGAAAATCGCGGGAACCGAAGTCGGCCTCGGGAAAGAGCCGCAATTAACCTTCAGCACCTGTTTCGGCGCGCCGTTCATGGTTCATCGGCCTCATTTCTATGCGAATCTGCTGAAAGGAAAAATTCTGAGACACGGCGTAAATTGCTGGCTTGTGAACACAGGGTGGATCGGCGGTGCGTACGGCGTTGGAAAACGTATCAGCATCGGTTATACACGTGCGCTCCTGAACGCCGCCCTGGACGGATCCTTGCTCAACGTTGAGTACAAAACCGATCCGGTGTTTGGATTCCAGGTACCGAAAACCTGTCCGGGCGTTCCGGACAATATCCTGAATCCGGCCGATTCATGGCCAAGCAAGGAAGCGTACATGGACAAGTACAAACAGCTCGCTTCGCGTTTTGTCGAGAATTTCAAGAAGTACGAGGATGGGTGTCCGCCGGAGGTCATCAAGGCGGGACCGAAATTGAAGTAGCAACGCAGAAAGGCCCGATAACAGAAAAGCCGTCTCGACAACAATCGGGACGGCTTCTGTTTGTAACGGGAAAGGATATTTTAATCTTCTTTCCTCGCAGCGAATTGCCGGTCGGCCATCATCAATGCGGCGGAGGAATCTCCAACCATCTTCAGCTGTTCAATGATGGTCTCGCCATTCTTCTCTTCTTCCACCTGCTCTTTGATGAACCACTGCAGCATCACTTGCGACGGGTAGTCATTTTCTTTGAGGGCCAGCTCATACAGCTTGTGAATCATGGCTGTAACTTTCCGTTCGTGTTCCAGTACCTGCTTGAAGATGTCGAGCGGCGCTTCGAAGGTGGTCTGCGGTTGATCGATTGCTTTCAGCGTCACTCGCCCACCGCGGTCATAGACGTATTCAAAAAACTTCATGGCATGTTCAACCTCTTCCTTGCTCTGCACCTTCATCCAGTTGGCAAATCCGGGCAGGTTTTCTGCTTCGAAATGAGCGGCCATCGAAAGATAGAGATAAGCCGAGAACATTTCGTTCTTTATCTGTTCATTGATGGCGTTTTGCATCGATACGCTGATCATATTCTGTCTCCTTAGGTTGTCAGTTGTGGAACTTTGGTATCATGAGGTGGTATTAATCTAATTGAAATCTTCCTAAATCGAAAGTATATTCTAACAATAAAGAGCGAGTGGGTATCACACGGAAGAGAGCTGAGGTTCAGAAATGCCGACGTATGATTATCGATGCAGGGAATGCAATCATGAATTCGAGGAGTATCAGCCCATTACGGCCGATGCTCTCGTGATCTGTCCGAAATGCGGCAAGCACTGCCTGAGGCGGGTCTTCGGTGCGGGTGGGGGATTGATCTTCAAAGGAACCGGATTCTATCTCACAGATTACAAGAAGAACGGAACCAGTCCGGCAAGCTCAACGGGAGCGAAAGACAAGAAGAGCGAAACGCCGTCTGTGGATGCGAAATCCGATTCCAAATCGACGTCAACGGAGACACCAACGAAGCCCGCGGAATCCAAGAAGGAGTAGGTGCTGGAATTCGCGGGAAAAGGAAAAGCCCCGTTATGATTCTCGGGTTTTTTCGACTTGCCCGAAACCCATGGAACGCTCACCTGTCGGTCTTGAGCTTCTCCACATCGTACCGATCGAGTTTGAAGGATTCTCCGAGATAGAGCTTTCGTGCCTCCGGATCATTCGCAAGATCCTGAGCGTTGCCCGCCATCAAGATCCTCCCTTCAAACAGGAGATACGATCTGTCGGTAATCGTCAGTGTCTCGTGAACATTGTGGTCTGTGATCAGAACGCCGATGTTCCGATCCTTCAGCTTTTTGACAATCTTCATGATCTCTTCCACGGCGATGGGGTCGATCCCGGCAAATGGTTCGTCGAGCAGCATGAATTTCGGATCGAGCGCGAGGGAGCGGGCAATTTCCGTTCGTCGGCGTTCACCGCCAGACAGTACATATCCGTAGCTTGTTGCCACGTGCGTGAGGCCGAAATCTTCAAGAAGTGCATCGCACCTCTCTTCCTGCTCCTTTTTCGATAAGTCGGTGATCTGGAGGACAGCCAGAAGGTTATCTCTCACCGTCAATCGCCTGAAGATCGAGGCCTCCTGCGGTAAGTATCCAATCCCGAGTCTGGCGCGCCGGTACATTGGTTGGCCTGTCAGCTCGGTACTATCGAGAAAAACTCTGCCGCTATTCGGCCGGATCATCCCGACTACCATGTAGAATGTCGTGGTCTTTCCGGCGCCGTTCGGTCCAAGTAGCCCGACAATCTCACCCTGCTGAACTTGAATGCTGACATCGCTCACAACAGTGCGCTTCTTGTACCTCTTGACAAGATTCTCCGTTCTCAGAGTTATTGATTCTCTTGCCGCAATCACCGGCTCGTGGGTTGGCACCGGAGCAGGAGTGGGTTGCCTGCGCACTCGAACGGTCACAGACCGTGACGATCGCCTTGTCTTCTTGGCAGACGGTATGGTTTTCTTTTTGATGGTTGTCTTCTTCTTAATCATACGACTCTTGGACAATAGTTAGATTCTTGCGCCGGGGACGGATTGCATGCCATCGAAAGCCGTCGAGATTGTACTGCTGTTCCCTGTTCAACAGCATCTTTTCAGGAAAGAACTGACCCTGAACTCCCCCCACGATTTTGATCTGGTCAATCTTGCCTTCGAGGAAGTCAATGTAGATCTTGTCGCCGCTTGATTTGTTCGCGCCGCTTGGCTGCTCGTTGTCAAAAATATAGTAAAAACTTGTCGCGTTCACATTGACGAACACGCGTTCAAGCCGGTCATCGGCAAAGTACATCGTCAATTCCCGGCCAGTGAGCTGATCATAGCGGTTCTTGTGAAGACTGTCCGCTCTGGATAGTGCCATCGCCCGACCCTTCACATAGACCGTCCGCAGTTTTTTGTTCTTCAGCCCGATGACGATGGAGTCCCCCGTCACCTGGTTCGAACTCTCCCACACGATAGGATGATCTTGCAGGATAATCAAGTCCCTCTTGATGAGAAAGGTCGTCTTGCCGCACACGGCAGCCAGAGCGCTGCGCGCGATCTGTACACTGTCGATGGCTACAAACCGTTCCGTCGAATCCTGGTAGGACTCCATTATTTTGCTGACGACCAGAAGCGTGTCGATTCTTCCGTTGACCGCAGTGTCAATCTGGACCAGCTTGGGGCTTTTGTGGACAATCGTGTACCGCTCCTTTTCAAAATGCACGAGCGAATCTCCGAAGACCGTCGCCGAATTGCTGTAGTTCACCACACGGACGTTTCCCATGGCAATCGACTTCGCCAGGGAATCGATGTACACCAACTCATCGCATGTGATCGACGAGGCGGTGTCAACAAGGTGAACATTGCCGAGAAACCGTGAGCGCTTATCGTCGACGAAATGTATCCCGGTCTTCGACGTCAGGACGGACGATCCCCGAACCAGCCTTACGTTGGACGAGACTTCCGCCCGTCGTTCATTACCGAAATACCGTCCCTCGTCCGCAGTAATCGTCACGCTATCCCGTACGATTCTGACATGGCCATAGAGTTCAACCTTGTTTTGCTTCAAATATTGAATCGCCCGGTCACACCACAACTTAACTCTCTCTCCGTCGGCCGTCGTTTGAACAAAATGGACCTTGCCCGTAAATTCGCGCGCCGATTCCCCCCTGATTTCCTTCCCTTCCATCTGGTCGGCTTGCTTCAATTCAATGATCTTGCTGGATTGTGCCAACACCTGTGTGGAAATGCATTGGATCAAAAAGAAGATAATGAACGCCAGGGTCGTTTCCGTGAGGGACCAATATTGGGGGGTTGTGTGCATGGAGGAAGGGGTTATTGGGTGACGGTTTCCCCTGTGACACGATAGATCCGGTAGTTCTTCAGATTCTGATCTGATTCGAATCCATGCCCCTGGAGCTTCTCTTTTGAAGAAGTAATCCGGACGAATTCAGGTGAATGGATCAATTGACGCTGGTTGTTCCAGAACAATCGTTCTGTCCTGAGTTTTGTGCTGTCGGAGGATACAACAAGCACGTTACCAATGGCTTCAAGGTCGTTCGTCCCTTCATCGACCTTGGCTTCACGGCTCGTCAGTACGGAGGTTTGCTTCCCGTGTTCATCGAAGAAATACGCGACAACTCCTTCACTCATCAAGGTCTGCTTCGAAGACTCGTAGACCTTCACATTGCCTGCATCGACAATCGCCTTGATTCTTCCGGAATCCGAAATGACAATGTGACTGTTCCAACTCTCCTGCTGCGGGATGATAGCCTTTTCGGTAACGGGGAGAACTGAGGGTTTGATCTTTTGTTCGCACCCGCAGAAGAGGAGGGTGATGACCGGAGCGACAACGAGGCCGACGCGATTCCACATCCACATTAGTCCGAATCCTCGCTGCCGAGCCCCGCTTTGACCAGGTCATGCAAATGAAGCATCCCGACGGGCCGATGAAGAGGGTCAACCACAATGAGCTGGGTAATTTTGAATTCTTCCATTTCTTCCAGGGCAATCGCAGCGAGCATTTCTTTACGGATGGTCTTGGGATTCTTTGAAGCAACATCCAGTGCCGTAAGATTTGAAAAATCCGTCGTTCGCTGGAGGAGTCTCCGCAAGTCACCGTCGGTCACAATGCCGAGGAGGCGCCCACTCTCGTCCACGACGCAGGTGGCGCCGAGTCGCTTGGATGTAATGATAACAATTGCCTCGGGGAGCGAGACCGAGTGTTTCACGATCGGAACATCGTCGCCTGAGATCATGATCTCTTCCACGCGCAGGAGAAGCCGCTTTCCGAGATTGCCTCCCGGATGAAACATCGCAAAATCTTCTTTGGTGAAATTGCGTTTGTGGAGCAGTGCTATGGCGAGGGCGTCACCCAGTGCCAGCGCCGTCGTCGTTGAAGCCGTGGGGGCGAGGTCATGCGGACATGCCTCCTCTTTGACGCTAATATCCAGAACAAGATCGCTCTGTTTTGCCAGCGATGAGCCGGTGCTGCCGACCATGGAAATGATATTCACGCCTATGCGCCGAAACATCGGCAGAAGCTGACGCAGTTCTTCCGTGTTTCCGCTTTTCGAAATACATACCACCACATCGTCCTTGCGTACCATCCCAAGGTCGCCATGCACCGCATCGGCCGGGTGGAGAAAGATGGAAGCGGTACCGGTCGAATTCAATGTCGCCACGATTTTTCGGGCGACAAGACCGGATTTTCCCAGTCCGGTGACAATGACGCGTCCGGTACAGTTGAACAACGTCTCAACGGCCTCGGCAAACGTTCCATTGAGGCGCGAACCGAGGGCTGCCAAAGCCTCCGCTTCGATGCGAATGACTTCTTTGCCGCGTTCGATCGATGAGTCCATAGGTTGTCAAGCTTTCGAGAAAAAAGAACCAAACCTCTGCCACAACGACGGCCGCTTGGGCTGTTCAAGTTGAAGTGTGTCGTTGAGAACGATTTTCGTTCTTAGTCTGTTGTACGTCGAAAAGGCCCTCGTGAGCTCTGCATCGGAATATGTCTGCAGATCGGAAAAGAGCCGCTGAGCGTCGAGGGCAATCCTCGGATCGCGAATGTGCTTGTGCAGCATCAATTCGTTGTAGAAATTCGTCACAGGGATGGGATGATTGACGCCCGTCGCTTCATCGTACACCCACACTCGTTTATCGTTTCTGCACAACACAAGCACGAGTCTCCGTGATAGGTCTGTCTTCATTTCCACTTCACGCACCCGCACGGCACAAATCGGACAGGATTGTGAAGGAACCCAGTAGGAGTACGTCCATCGCCGTTTCTCTCCGGTCAACATCGGGATTTCATGACGCTCTAGATTGACGAATTCAACGTCCATCTGGTTGATCGACCGTTCGCGAATTGTCACAGAGATGTTTCCGGATGAAGTTTCAACAATCCCATAGGCAAGTATTTGCGGAAGTGGGGATTCGGTATCAGGAATTGTCCCGGGCTCAGCCAAGATGTAATGGCCATTCCCCCTTCTCCCCATTGCGGCAACCTTCCAGGATGCCACGGCTGGTCGATACTTTGCATATCCGGGCCTGTCAGCGGGGAGCAGCCACAGAAGCAGGCTTTGTTCTTCCGGGTTCAGGTCTCTGGGATATGATTCCTCATCGGGCATGAGATTGGCTTTCGAGAATCAAGTCGATCACTTCCCGCACCGCTCCCTCCCCCCCTCTGCAGGTGCATACGTAATCTGCAAGCTTCCTCACCGCCAAAACGGCGTTGGCAGGGCATGCGGAAAATCCGACGCTCTTCAGGACCGGTATGTCCGGTTCGTCATCGCCAATATAGGCAATTTCCGAGTCGCTGAGATTCAGTTTTTCCTTTATGGCTTTGTATGCGGCGAGTTTGTTCTCGAGGTTTTGATGGATTTCCGATATGCCCAATTCTTGTGCGCGCCGTGTGACAAGCTTGGAAATCCTGCCGGTGATGATGCCGATCGTCAATCCCATCTTCCGCAGCTTCATGATTCCGTACCCGTCGTGGATGTTAAATTTCTTCAGCTCGTCGCCACCCTCTGTGAAATAGATGCCGCCGTCGGTCATGACGCCGTCGACATCGAGCAGCAGAAGTTTGATCTTGCGCAACGGTGCGCGGTCCGGTTTCTTGTTCGCCAAGGATATTCTCAGATGTGCTAACGGGAATTGAAGCGTCGTGTCGTTTTGTCAATTGCAACCAACTGAGCGAGCAGGGACTCCAGGAGATCCAGTTTGAGCTGGCTTGCCGCATCGCTTTTCGCCCTCGCTGGATTTGGATGCGTTTCAATGAATACTGCATCACATCCGACAGCAACTCCGGCCCTCGCGATGGGGAAGATGAATTCCGGCTGTCCGCCGCTCCGATTTGTTTCGCCGCCGGGTAGTTGAACTGAATGTGTTGCGTCGAGTACGACCGGATATCCTGATTTCCTCATAATGGGAAGCGACCGCATATCAACCACGAGGTTATGATAGCCAAAGGTGGACCCCCGTTCTGTGAGGAGGATCTGCCTGTTGCCCGTTTCCGCGACCTTCTCGGCGGCCAGTTTCATATCTTCGGGAGCAACAAACTGCCCCTTTTTGATGTTGACAACGCGTCCTGTCCGTCCGGCCGCATGGAGAAGTTCGGTTTGGCGGCAAAGAAAAGCGGGGATCTGCAATACATCCGCGACCTCGGCGGCTTGTCGGGCCTCACGTTCTGTGTGGATGTCCGTTAAAATCGGCAAGCCGAATTCCTGCTTGACGTCAGCAAGGATTCTGAGGGCGATCTCTTCCCCAAGGGTTGAAAAGGACTTTCCGCTCGTGCGGTTGGCTTTCTTGTAGGACGATTTGAAAATGAACGGCATGCGAAGCCGACGGGCGATACGTTGAATCCGTTCGGCGGTCCTGAATGTCATCTCGCGGCTTTCGATCACACAAGGGCCCGCGATGAGCACAAGCGGCGCACCGCCTCCAATCGTTATGTCGGCTACACAGACGGCCCGTCTTTGAGGTGTCTTCAACGCCATCCCGAAAATATGGAGGATCGATTTTACTCAACATACAAAAAAATGGATGAACAATCAAAGAATGCCTTTTTCCGCCGATTTCTTGCTTCTCCCTCGTTATTGCGTTATTTTTGATGCGTCGTGTGCGATGCCGCCAAACGGCACCATAAATCATTCGCCATCGCCTTTCAGAAATTCTTTTCGGATGACCCTACGCGCTTACGCCAAAATCAACATCGGCCTCCGCATTCTCGGAAAACGACCGGATGGCTATCACGACATCGAAACAGTTTTCCATCAGATTGATTTGTTCGATGAAATTGTCCTTGAGCCGGCCGCAGAGGTGACGTTCGCAACAGATTCCGCCGATATCCCGACCGATGCGACGAACTTATGTGTTCGCGCAGCTCGTCTCTTGAAGCAGCATACCGGATGTTCGAACGGGGTCGCAATCCGGCTGACGAAAAGAATCCCTATCGGCGCTGGCTTGGGTGGTGGCAGCAGCGATGCCGCTTCCGTTCTCGTCGGAGCAAACGGGATCTGGGGTCTTGGGCTCGCCACGTCGGACCTTCGGCATTTGGCAGCACAAGTTGGGTCTGATGTGGCGTTTTTCGTAGAGGGGGGAACTGCCGTTGGAACTTCGAGAGGTGAAGTACTGAAATACGTTGACCTTCATGTTCCATTTTGGATCGTTACTGCAACGCCCGATATTCACATTTCGACCGCATGGGCGTATTCCAATGTACGTCTTTCCGGCTCTTCAGCAGCCGAGAGCCTTTGGTCGGTTGTCGAAAGCGGATTTCGAGACCCCAACCGTCTTGCGGAATCGGTGACAAACGGCTTTCAGGACCTGGTATTCGAAACCTTTCCACAAATCGGACAATTGCGGGAACACCTGCTCAAAGACGGAGCTTGCTTTTCCCAACTCAGCGGCAGCGGCTCTTCCGTCTTTGGATTGTTCGAAACGGAGAGTGACGCCGTGAATGCTTTGCGGCGACTCTCAGCGCATGCTGTGACGTCCTTAACGGCCCCTCGCTTCAGGCCTGAACGACTTTCATAACGAAGACTTCCTTTGAAACAACACTGCTCCCGGTTTGTCATTTGTTTTGCACTCTGCCTCCTCATCCCGGCCATGGGTTCCGGCAAGCCACGCTTCATCGCCGCGCCGGATTCAATAACAAGTGTGCCGTCGGATTCGCTTCTCACAATCGATTCGCTCCGGACCCGCTTCATTCCAGCCATTGGAAGTCTTCGTCACACAGTTGATTCTTCGAGCTGGCTCCATAGTTCCCAATTGGCGTGGTCGGACGGCCGTTCAGTTGCCGATCAGGTTTGGAGAATGCCGGGGTTCTTCTTGCGCGACCTCGGCGAGGAAGGAAAACCAAGCCAGTTGAACGGATGGGGCTCAGACTGGCGCACGATCGCCGTGCTCATGGATGGACGTCCTGTCAACGATCCAATCACAGGGACAACAAATCTGAGCGAAATTCCGATCGAGTTCATCGAACAGATCGAGGAGTATTCTGGCCTCCACGCACCTGCTATGATGTGGAATTCGCAGGGCTCTGGCCTCAACCTGGTCACAAAGCAATACAATTCGCTTCACCCGATTACAAAACTCCGCTACTCGCAATCGCCGCACAATACCCTTCTCACCGACGGGCTCTTCACGCAAAACCTCCTTCGAGGCCTGAATTTCATGCTCGGCTTTCAGCGGGAGGTATCGGACGGACGATTTTCAGGCTCTGGTACCGACAATTGGAATGTTCGTACACGGCTTCGATACAATTTCTCCCAACGGCTCAATATTGTATTGACCGATTTCTATACGAAGACGATCAATGGCCAAAACGGCGGGATCGACCTGTTCACGACGAGCAACATCTTCGATGAAAGAAACGCCTTTGTGAAGAACGCCAAGGCGAGCGAAACCATCGCTCGACGGGACGTTTCCCTTCTCGCTGTGGCGCAAGTATTCGACGATACCGCTTCAACAACGCATATGAGCGCGTTCTATACGAACTTCGAGCGGGAATATGATGGCGGAAGTGGTGCAGGTACCGCGGCGTCTCTGCTCAACTTTCACAAAGCGGAAGTCAATGGTCTTCGTCTCCAGCAATCGTTTCGATCCACCGTTCTTCACACCGATATAGGATTTCAGTCAGAGCATTCGTACTACACATCCGACGGATTCTTCGATTCCAGCAAGGTTCACTCCGGCATGAATCATGCCCAGCGTGACAAGCAAAGCGTATTCGCGTCATCTTCCACGCCATTGCTCAACTATGTTACCCCTGTCCTTTCGCTGCGCTGGGATCGAATCAACGGTCAATCTTCCTCTTCCATGGGGCTTGAATTCAGGATTCTTCCCGGCATCTCTGATGTCGAATTGTCGGTCGGTTATTCGCAGTCGTACCGATACCCCTCTTTTCAGGAATCATCCTGGGAAGATTCAACCATCTTCCGTACATCTGTTGTTGAGAAGGAAAAGCACGAATACACGCAAATTGAAATAGCATATCCCTTTGGGACGGGCAATTATCTGTCGATATCCGGATTTGACAGACGCATCGAAAACGCCATTTTGATGCAGCCGTGGTCCACAGGGGGCGGAAGTCCGGCAATCCGGATTATGAATATTCCTGAGTCACGCTCACGTGGTGTGGCTGCAAGGTTGGAATTGGCGTATGGTCCGCTCTCGTTTCTGGGGACAATGCTGTACACCCGCTACGAAGAGGCTGACTCTGCTAAAACGCTGGTTCCCGAGATTCTTCTCGGAGGCGAGCTCTCGTACCGAAACCGTTTGTTTCGCGATGCCCTGGACGCAAAGTTTGGAATTCGGTCTCACTATGCGAGCAGACATCGGGGGATGAATTTTATTCCTCAGCTGTTAAGTTACACCGAGAACCGATCCGTCGAGATTGGACAATGGACCCGTTTGGATGTCTTCGCCATTCTCAGGCTTGGTGATGCTTCCGTGACATTGGCCTGGGAGAACTTGTTGGACGCGAATTATCTGATAACACCCGTCTATCCAATGCCAGGCCGGAGTTTTCGGTTGGGAGTCAATTGGACATTTCTTGATTGAAAGACTTCCTCACCATGGGCAATCTTGTGGCGGTGTTTGGCAGTTCGCTCGCACGTGAGGGGAGTTCCGAGTACGCGATTGCCTATGAATGTGGTAAGTATCTCGCCGAGGCGGGTTTTTCGGTCTGCAACGGTGGCTATGGGGGTGTTATGGAAGCGTCTGCCAAGGGGGCGACCGAGGCAGGTGGCTTAACCGTGGGCGTCACTGTCAATCACTGGGAACGGAACGTGAATGCCTGGATTCAGCGCGAGATCAAGACAAGCCATTTGATCGACCGCCTCACAAAACTTGTCGAACTTGGCGATGCCTATGTTGTTCTCAAGGGAGGAACCGGCACACTCCTTGAATTCGCATGCGTTCTGGAATTGACCAACAAAGACTTGATGCCGCGAAAACCCATCGTCCTTGTCGGTGATTTCTGGGGAAAGATTGTTGAAACGCTCCGAATGGAATCCTCCGCGAACGCAGGGAACGATTGCACAGACCATATCCACGTGGTTCAGAACGCACTCGAACTCGCACACTACCTCAAGGTGACTCTACTTCCTCAGTAACCCCGTTGCTTGCGGTTGGACAGCGCACCTTCCACCGTTTTCTCCAACAGCCTCATCATGGCATCCGCAGAAGAGTCCCAGGAAAACGTGTGTGCCCAGTCTATCGACTCACGGGACAAACGTGTTTGCAGGTTTTCATCCCGAAGGACAAGCAAGATTTTTTGGGCTAGCTGTTCAATGTTGCCGTATTCGTACAAGAATCCTGTTTTTTCATCGACTACAGAATCCCGAAGACCGGGCACATCGCTGGCAATGACCGGAACGCCGGACGCATTCGCCTCGATCACCGTCAGTCCCCATCCTTCCTTCGCCGATGTGTTGACCACAACACGCATCATGTTTAACAACCGTACTTTTTCCTGGGCCGACACGAACCCGGCAAATGTTACGGATTGACTCAAGCCCAAATCTCTTGCTGTTTTTTCCAATGCTGGACGAGCATCTCCATCGCCAACGATGAGAAGTCTTGCTTCAGGAATTTCCTGTTTCACGATCTCAAATGCCGAAAGAAGATGGTCGATACTCTTGTACTTCTTCAGTCTCCCGAGATAACCAACGATGATTTCCGAACCTGCGGTTCGGTCCCAGGACTGGTACAATTCATGGTCCACGGCATTCTGAACGAGCTCAATGTTGGCGTCCGGAAAGCCATGTCGAATGAGTTCCTGCTTTGTCGATTCCGATACCACCGCCATTGGCGTCTTCCGGTAAATCGGGAACGCAAGACGTTCTGCACCAAAGACATAGGATGCTATCGGCAACGAAGCTTCGGAGAATATGCTCCTGTCAAAGAGATGATGGACTATTGCGAGGAGCGGTTCTTTCACATACAGCGGACTGTAGAAGGGAATCTTGTTGATATCGTCGACAACAATATCATAGCCATCGCGGCGGAATTGTGTGTAATACCGAGCTGGCACGATGAAATTAAAGAGATATCTTCCCCCTTGCCGAATGACCTGGATGCCATCGATATTTTCTTCGGTGAGTGCTCCTTGGAAGGATGAACTGAACAGGGTGACAGAATGTCCGCGCTGTGCAAGCCGTTTGAAGATTTCGTGCAAGTGGACTTCCGCCCCGCCGCCCAGGGGGTTCTTGATATCCTGCCAATTGATGACGAGAATCTTCATCGGGGAAACACCGGACGGCTATTTTTTTGCCACGACGCCAATGGAAATGCCCGTATGGAGCGGAAGCGGCGTTTGAAGGAGTACTGTTCGTAGCTTGCCGCGCAGAAAGGTCAGAGGTTTAACAAGGGTTGGATAGAGTGGCGGTGTCCAGCCAAGTTTCTTCATCAACTCGCGGAACGCACGGTAGAAAAAGCTCGGATACATCCACTCGCCATAGGCGTAGACGGGCGTCATTCCGAGGCGCGTAAGGAGGGACCGCAATTCACCAACTGAAAACGAACGCTCCCAGCCGGCAAACCACTTTCCCAGAGCGATGAGGATGTGCTTTGCCACCGTGTAGGAATGCCATCGCTGGGGCACATCAACCAGGAGAAGTCCTCCCTGTTTCAGGACTCGAATGTTTTCGATCAACAGTTTTTCCGCCACGGGCTTGCGAAAATGTTCAAGGAGTCCCTGGTGAAAGATGATATCGAAGGTGTTATCACGGAACGGCAGGCCGAAGGTATCTGCACCGAGAATGTGGACCGGCAGGTGTTGTTCATCCGCAAGGCGTTTGAGAATCCTCAATGAATTCTCCGCGTAATCAAGTTGATAGACGATTGCGCCGTGCTCGACCAATGGAAAACTGTCTCGTCCGGTTCCCGCGCCAATCTCGAGGATTTTCTTCCCTTCGAGGCTCGTGAGTTGTTGGAGATGTCGGAGCACCCTCCCGGCATTGGAATACACCTCCTCAACATCCTGCTTTTCGTCCCAAAATGTCTCCCAGTTTTCCTTTCGCGATTCGCGAGCTATGGCTCCGGTTTGATCTTCAGGCATCGACTACTTGCCCTTCTTCGATGGCACTGTGGAATCGGGAGATGATGTCTGTGCAGCAATCTGAGTTCTCTTGGTCTGAATTTGGAGACTCATCTGTGCAATGAATGCATCAAGCCCGGCTTCACCTGCGTACACTTCCTTCATGAGACCAACCAGCTGAGTTGCTTTGTCAAACATATCGAGGTTCAAGTAACTCGTAAACAGCATGATGTAGCTGCTGTAGTAGCTGATCTGCTCTTTTTGCCGCTTCTGCGTGACCGGCTCGAGCCCGGCTATGACTTCCGTGGTGTATTGTCTGAATTTTTCCTTGTCTCCCGAGAGAGTATAGAAAGTCGCGATGTCAAACTTGAGCCGGGGCTCCATTGGCATGACGTTGCGTGGAATGATCTGTTCCATGCGGTCCAGAAGCGGCGGGGCTTTCTGGGGCTGGTTGGCCACGTTCGAGTAGTAGATGGCCAGTGACAAAAATGCATTCCGATAGTTCGACATAAGCCGCCGCACATCTTCGTCAAAGTACGTGGTGCTGTCCTGCAGTCCTCTCCAACGGAATCCAATGGCGGGAGTCTTGAGAGGTTCCTTGACATCGGTCATCAAGTGTCCATACATCGCGTCTTCTTTGAGGTTTGACCAGTATTGCTGCGACTTGTGCGGCACAAATTTGAAGGCAAGCCCGCGCAATTGCATGTAGTCTTTGAGTCCGATTTTTCCGTCATCAGACACTGTCATGGCAAAGTAGATTGGCCTCCGCCAGTTCGACGTCCTGATGATATCGTAGACCATAATGTCCTGTGCCCGAATGGCCTTCACGGTTCCATAGTCGAGTGAGTGCGGCATAAACCACCGCAATACGCCGCTTTTGGTGATGGAGGTATCGATCGTTGCCGTCTGTGCTTCGGGCACGTAGAGCTTCACGACTTCCGGGGAAGTTGGCAATTCCATTACCCGGGGCTTGAAGGGAACCATCTGAATGCGCTCGATCTCGAGATCCGGGGTGCTAATGGGTACCTGCAACGAGCCATAGGGGCGTTCATGCTTCAGCTGTTTGATGTACCAGTTGGTATTCAGCAAACTCAGATTCACGATTCGTATATCACGACGAACACCTTCAACATCCTGAAGATACCACAACGGAAACGTGTCGTTATCGCCGTTGGTAAACAGAATCGCATCCTGCTCGCAGCTTTGCAGGAGATTGTAGGAATAGTCCCACGCCACATAGTTGCCCGACCGGTTTGCCTCTTTGTAATTGACCCGCAACATATTCGCCGGAACGAAGAGAAATCCCAACGCAAGAATGCCATACGAGACAACCTGAGAGTTGTTCAGCGCGGCAACACGCTCCCGGAGCAAATCGACGATCCCGAGGACTCCAATGCCAATCCACATGGAAAAGACGAGGAACGATCCCACATAGAAATAGTCACGCTCCCTCGGCTGCGGTTCCTGCATGTTGAAATAGACAACGAGGGCCAGACCCATGATGACAAAAAGAGCAGTCGCCACCGAAGCCATCTTCCAGTCTTTTTTCCAATGATACCATGCGCCGAAAAATCCGAGCAGCAGGGGGACAAAGTAGAAGTCCTTCGCGCTCCATCCAGCTTCTTTTTCATCACCCGCAACTCCGACGTAATTCCACATATGATACCGCCAATACATATGGTTGAGCTGATATCGGAAGAAGAAATCCCAATCGCTCGTATAGGCATCGGAGGCACGACGTTTCTCGGGTTCGTTATCCCACCGACGATTAATGAGCGGAGCGCTTCCATACTGCTCACGATTCAGATACGAGACAAGCCGGGCTGTGGTGCTTGGATCGTTTTCGTTCATCGGTGGATGGGCATTCGCCCGGATGTACACCATCGTGTAGGTCGAGTACCCAAGAACAATGAGGACAAACGACAATAGCGCAACGTTGAGTACCCGTTGTCTCCGCTTGTACGAATAGTAAATGCCGAAGCCTGCGGCAACCAAGGCCGCCATCGGCACAAGCGAATAGATTTCACTCCGGCTCCCTCCGATTTCACCGTCGAGCATCGAAGGAAGCTCTTTGACGATTCCAGGATAGATGATACCAAACACGATCATCGCTCCTATACCAAACTTGAACAATGATGTGAATGAGAATTCATTGAACCGATAGTAGATCAGGAGCATGACCACGAAGACGGTCAGAATGGCGAGTAAATGTACTCCGACGGAGAGCCCGATAATATAGGCGATGAAGAGGAGATAGCGATCTCCGCTCTCTAACTCGGCTCGTTCATACCATCGTAAGCCGAGCCAAACGATCGCGCTCACGAACAACATGCTCAAACCGTAGACCTCGGCCTCGACGGCATTGAACCAGAATGTTTTGCTAAATGCCAATGAAAGTGTACCGATGGCTGCAGAGGCATACACAACGGTCTTGTCATAGGTCGTTTCCGGAATCCCCCTCCACATCACGATGAAACGAACCGAAATGAGATAGAGGAACAAGCAAGATAATGCACTCCCCAACCCTGAAAGAATGTGCATCCGGACCGCGATATCCGAGAAGATGGGTATCATCGACGAGAGCCGTGCAAGGAGCAGAAACAGCGGCGCACCAGGTGGATGGGGTACTTGCAGCGAAAATGCCGCTGCACAAAACTCTCCAACGTCCCAGAATACGACCGTCGGCGAGATCGTCTTCAAGTACGCGGCCAAAGAAATCAACATCACAACCACCCCGACCGCACGATTCAGTTTCTTATGTTCCATTCGTTCCTCACTAGGAGCTAGAAAGCCAGTTGACAACCCCCTGTTTTGATGGTTTCAGGGGGATGAAGTCGGGTTCTTGATGAGCCGACGGAAGAAAGTGTGCTATAAGTGATCCTCGATCGACTTCCGAGGACCAACGCAAGG
>Ga0315286_10001726_pt1 | contig 19961 bp, 17 predicted proteins | sample YL17G10_0_MG_FD_205038 | JGI IMG/M metagenome (GOLD analysis project Ga0315286, IMG submission 205038) | Sediment microbial communities from Yellowstone Lake, YNP, Wyoming, USA - YL17G10_0 | ecosystem: Environmental > Aquatic > Freshwater > Lake > Sediment | place: USA: Wyoming | collected... | reverse complement strand
GATCGAGCTCTTCGCTCGTGGACGAGAACCTCTCGTTAGAGAGGGCTCGTCCAGACTCATCAATCACGCACGCCTGACAAAACTCTTTATGCACATCCAGTCCAATGTATAGCATGGTCTCTCGCCTCGTCGTAGTCTACCAACCACGATATTGGCGGGGGACCACTTCATCATAACATCCATAGGGGAGGAAAGGCGAGACGATTATCTACCGGAAAGAAATGGAAGGCTCGGATCAACGAATTCAGTACCGGCAAGCAATGCACTCAGCTATAACTGCCGGTAGATTTCAGGCCAATAATCGGGGGTCAATTCGTCCCTCGCCCTCGTGAATTCTATAGGTGGGGGGTTTAATTGCCAGCACATTCCGGGCAAATATCCGGGCCCTCGCACATTTTAATTCATTTGTAAGGATTAATGTTCAAATTTAGCCCTCAGCTTCGGAAAAGCCCATAGGGGAGGAAAGGCGGTTCGGAAGTGGCGGTCACACACCAACGGGCAACTCAAGGTAACTCCGATGGCTGCCGTCATGATATAGTCTGATGTGTGCTGTCCGAGCATCTTTTCCGCATTCCTCAGCAACAACTCCTCCAGAGTTGTAGTTCTTCTGATAGTAGATTGAGTTCAAGCATCCTACCATGAGTCGGATCCTGCTTCCCTTTGAGATCCTTCGCGCAAAGAACTGAAATCCGTCGAACTCATAGCGATTGGCAACATTTGGCACGATCAGTTCTTGGCTCCTGAGTGACTTCCGATGTCGCGCTCGAATAACGTCATCTGCAAGCGCGATGCTGCTACCATCAAGTCCTATCTCAAACAAGCGGACGACAAGGTCAGTGTCCGGAACATCCATCGCAATCCACGCAACGAATCTGGGAAGTCCAGCGATTTCAGTGTCCTCGGCGAACGGATCGGAGTGATACACTACACCGTTCCCGAAGAGATTGAGACAATACCGCTGATCGGTATTGTAGTTCTTGATCTCCTCACGTTCGAGGTCGGCAGGACGCTTGTCGAGTGGGTCATATGTAAAATGATCCGGTTTAGACCTTCCAGGCTTGCTCCTGCACAAAAGCCCCGAGTGAAATACGTCGTTGGCTATGCCGTCTTTCGAATCAAGACAAAGGGTGAGCTTCCTTTTCGAAACCATATCCAGACTGTCGGCATATTGCCACTTCTCAGCGCCTTCCATGTAATACGCGACTCGTTTCTTCAGGAAATGGGGTTTCTTTCCTCTCTTCAAGGTCCAGTCATACCACTCCTTGTGCTGCGTCCAATAATCCGCTACGATCCTAACCAGAAGGTGATGAAATCAAGGTAATTCTGGGATTTCCTCCCCATGGAGTGGTTCTCCACTGACTGGATGAGACGGTCAATGCAGTTCACTATGATCGTATCCGAGTACTTCTTCCAGAGAACGACGATCCTCAGGACATGGCACAGTGTCCAGGCGAGCGCGGTATAGTCCCTGTAAGTGTCTTCCCCGCGGTACATCCTGCGGACGCTCTTCAGGGCCTTCCCGACCTCCTGGTCAGTCAGAAAGGGATTCAGATCATAGTAGTCCAGTATGGTCGATTCCATCGCCAGGTAGGCGATGGAGTACTTCTCCCAATGGTGTCTGCTCACGGCTGAGGCAACGCCGGACCGGTTGATGAAATCTTCGCGGCCTGCTCCATGATGTCCTTCTTGAGCCGTTCCCTGGCATTGTGGAGGAGTATCCTGAACCCGAGCTCTCTGGCTTGACTTGGGAGAGTTCTGTTCTTGAGCGTCTCGCCCCACTTGCGCTTGATCACGGAGTTCACTGTCTCGCACATCCAGCGTCTGTGGTAGCACCTTGCGAAGCTCTTGGGACGAGCGATCGCATGAGAGACCATCCGCTTCCAGGCCGGAGAACCTCCGGGCTTCGGCGTGTGGTTCGACTTCGGCCTGATGTATGGGGTTCCGCCCAGGTCCTCTGTGAGTTGGGCGTTTGCCCTGGAGGCGTACGCACTGTCCGCGCATACATACCCGAGGTGGCCATGACTCACAGTCTCCTCCAAGAGCGCGGTGAAGAGGGGACTGTCAGCCTTCGATCCCTCTGTCAGAGCCCAAGCGTACACGAATTTCGCGCTCCCGCGGCACTCCACTGCCAGATGCATCTTTCGGAAGTCCCTCCTCGATTCCTTCCCGAGAACGAGGGAGAACCAGGCGCTTCTGCCGTGGGAGCGGAGGCCCGAGCTGTCCACCGCCGGGCAGAGCTTTCGTGGTCGTCCTGGCTTTGGCGGCTCCAATATGAGCATGTGGTTGATTCTATGAAGCCACCAGACCGGAAGTCGCTTCGAGGTCGACTGGAGGGTGCTCTTGCTCGGAGCTTTGGTCAGTCCGATGGTTTGCATCAGCCAGTGACTGCGGCCGACAAGGGAGCAAGTCTCTCTGAGGGTTGTCCCCCAGTGCTCCCTGAGTGTCGCGATGACCGTCATCGACTCCCAGCCGAAGACCATTGGTCTGCCAGCCCTCTTCCGAGACGGTCGCCCTCTCGTTTTCAGGTTCCTCCAGCCCGGAGGCGGAGACATCCTGGCGAGGACATGTTTCAGTCGGATCACGAGCTTGCCTTCGAAGTCATCTTCCACCAATGAGTACAGCTGGTGGCGCGATAGAGCATCCTGCCTCAAATCCCATCCCGGAGGGGGTATGGCATATCAAAACGTCAATTATTGGACGCAGCACACTCCTTGAGAAGCTTGTTAATGTCAAGGACGCTAGCTTCACCGAATTTCAAACCGCCAATCTCTCTGGAGGGCTTCCTAGTACCCTCGTGATCCCAAGGACCGATGATGAGATAGTGACGAGCTCTGGCGCTAGGAGATGCATGCAGCACGTGTTGCCTGTAATGGTGGAGGGCCCCGGTCTGGTCTGCATCGTAGTGGCCTGTAATCGTGAGCATCGGCATGTCTATTGCGCTGTACTGGGCCTTAGACGGAACCTGCGAGTCCCAGTAGTCGTCTGGGGTCGGATGTTCCATCCACCTCTGGAATTGAGGAGATGGATTCCCCACAAGCCTGTCGAGCCTCTCGAAGGGAAGGTTTCTCATGTAGAGTTCATGGAACTTCTCTATCCAGAAGCGCTGATCCTTCCAAATGCTGGCATTATCGGTCACACCGCTCACCATGGTCAGCCACTGGATATCGTACGAAGACCAGATATTCTTGCGGGGCAAGTCAATCGTCGGGAATGCAGATGCGATTGGCACTATTGTCTCAAGATGAGGAGGCGCCCTGCCTGCGACAGACCACTGGTTGGTACCAGCGTATGATCCTCCCCACATGCCAATCTTGCCGTTGCACCACGTTTGCTTTGACAGCCATTCCACTATGTCATAGCCATCCTGTGCATCATGCTCCCATGGCCAAAAGCTTCCTTCCGAATTTCCCCGACCTCTGACATCAAACAACAAGAAAACATAGCCGCGTCGAGCGAAATATGTAGCATCGAGATGCCAGGTGTCGCCAACGTAGGGAGTCATCGTGAAGATTGCAGGGATCCTTCTTCTAAGTCCCTTAGGTTTGAACAGTGTAGCATTGAGTCTCACTCCGTCATGCATCGGTACCTTCAAGCCCCAAACCATGTCAACTTCTGTTCCATCATCCTTTGGAGCCATCTTTTTTGAATCAATGGCATTTGCCGAAGACATGTTCTCCATTTCCCCCAAGAGCCCGGATGCCGATGCCGGGACATGTCTTTTTCCATGCCGGACAAGCAATTCAGACGGTTTTTGGCAAAAGCCCATAGGGGAGGAATGGCGACGACAGAATCATGTCGCAGCCATTCGTTCGGGTTCACACTCGGTTCAATGAGACGCGGCATTTCGGCCCATCATCTCAGATTTCACAACCCCGCTCATCATGTCGAAGGGCAGGCAACCATAACTGGCTATGAGATCATGAAATCGCCTTTCACTGAATCTCGACCCAAGTTTGGTCTCCAACTCCTTCTTGAGACCAAGTATGAGGTGGAGGCCAGTCATTTGGGACATGAAATAACTCGGAGACCTAGTGTAGCATCTCACATCAGCCTCGATATCTTCCTTTGGCATGTGCGTCTCGTTTGTAACCCAAGCTACCATTTCGTCAATCGAGGCTTCGCCTATGGCCAACTTCACATCCCCAACGACTCTACACGCTCTTAATATGGCCCAAGTCGAAGTCTCCAACTGCAGTTCGTCGGAAGCCCGAAACCCTCGATCGAGCATCATCCTTTCACAGTAGAGCGCCCAACCCTCGATACACTCGTAGCCGAGCGGAATGCATATGCCAAACATGTCCGCCCCTGCCATCATCGGGCCTAGTTGGAATATCCAGTGCTTCTGATTAGCTTGGGCAAATTGATGAAAGTGACCCGGGTATGCTTCATGAAAGAGTGTGTTCAGAAGGCCTGCATAGTTGAGCCGCTCCATGAGATCCTCGGCGTTGGCAGGCGGTGTCAACAGCATCTCCCCGCGAGGGACTCCGTGGAACCTTGACGGAGGTTCGCATGCTGCAAAGGGCACGACAGCCTTGAGGAAGCCCGGTGTTTCTACTGTCTCTAGCCTTGCATCTGCATCAATTGTGAGTATGCCATTCTGAACGAGGAACTCTCTTGCGGCTTCAATCTCCGACCTGCAGAACTCCAGGGCCTCTTCGAAGGTTCTCGGACTCTTGAGTCTAGCACAGCTCACAGCATCGTCAAGATCACCACTAGGTGAGAGTTTCGCCACAATCTCCTTCCTCTCGGCCTTGAGCTCTGCGAGATACCCTTGTCCCAACCTGACGATTTCATCAGATGATAGGCTGAATCCTCGGATGGACAGGAGCTTCGAAAAAAGGTCTCGACCCATGGCAAAGCTCCTGTCTGGCATCTCTAAGAGCGAGTTCAGCCAGTCAAGGTGCACCCTCAGAGCAGATTCGGTTAGGCTGGTGTTCTCATCGAGCTTTCTAAGCATGTTCTCTGGAACCCTTCCTTTTGAGAATTCAGCAATCGATCGAAGTAAAGCTGTGAATTGCTCCACCACGCCAATAGCATCTTTGACCCACATGCGCACGACGCTGTCGTCTGTGAATCTGGTTCTGAACTCGGCCAGGTATTTTGGCATCTGGCCTATTCGTTCAGATGCGGCTGAGAAGCGCTCCTCGAATGGAGCATATTCCGACGAAAACATCCGAAAAAGGGTCATGGAGATTGGCACAAGAGCGTCGGGATACATCTTCCATTTTGGATAGTCATCAACTATGAACGAGTAGGTTTGGAATAGCCTCTCCAGGTATCTGATGCAAAGCTGTTGATCCCTAGAGAGGCTTTCGTGAAGCGCCGCTTCAACGGCCTTCTCATTCCAGAGCCGCAGCAGCTCTTTCGTGTCCTCAAACCTTTTGAAGCCTCCCTGGGGAAGGAATCTGTCATATGGGTCATGGAGGCCATAATTTGTGGCGACATCAGGATTCAGCAGCAAGAATTCCTCGAACATTTCTTCATTGATCTCATCAAACGACTTCTGAGCCATCTGCCTCCAAATCACCCCACGAACCATCATCTCTACTGCATAATTGTCTTTCGGTAGAAGACTGCCTAAAGAGATATCTCATCGATAAGAAGGTGAAGGGCGTGCCTTCATCGGTAAAGGGTTTGAGGGACAACGGGGCGGACCCCAATTCACCCTAATTGAGCATCTAGCCAGTAGTGCCTTTCGTGACTCGCGTTCTTGTTGCGTCCTGAGCGAGTGATGGAAAGATTCTCGGAAAAGCCCATAGGGGAGGAAAGGCGATAGGTTCTGAGAGGGGGAGGCTGTGAACTGTCCGAGTTGACGGACCCGTACTGTCTTACGGGTAGATCTGGTTCGCAGCGTTCCTGAAGTCCCTGAGTCGGATGCCTCTCTTCTTGCTCTTCCTCTTTGCCTGGAGTTTCATGATCTTGCCACGACTCATCTCGAAGATCCTAGAGACTTCGAACCGGGAATCAAGCTCGACCAGCATACCGTCTTTGAACTTCTCGTTTCTAAACCGTCCAACGTTCCCGCTGCGAAAACGGCTGTCTTCACTCTGAGGTCTTCTCGACTTTATTTGGACCCTCCGTCCACCGTCTACAGCATCGTATCCCACGCTCGGTCTCCATCTTAGCTTCCTTACTATCTTGCATGCCGACAGTTCCCCAATGAGGGGAGTGAACGTCGGGCCGACCTGGTTTTTCTCCTCATCGCTCAGGCCTGGATCTTTGAGCTGTTCATTCGCCACTCGCTTCAGTTGCTCCAGAAGTCTTCTCTGACTCTCAGTTAGCATTCGAAACCACCATGCCTGAATGCCGTGAGGTGATATTTCAAAACGTGCACACGTGGTTAAGCAAGAGTCCCGACTCCTGTTCTCGAGAATGCGTCATTGTGCAATCGTGTCTCAAGAGCTCTGAGACATAGGACTTGTCGGACGACGGAACTCTACTACGCGAGAATGCGACCTGAGAGGGCATTCCTAGAACTGGAAGAACTCTTCTGAAGGATGGACCAAAAAAGTGCTTTTCTATTACGGCGTTGCTTGATGATGTTCAAAAAGGTGGCCCATCAAGATGGCACCATTCACTCATGGATTCCATAAGATCCCGCGATTACGTTCAGACTGAAGTCTTTGATACAGATTCCAGACCAAGACTGCTGATATTGCAGCGTCAGAGACGAACACCAGAAACGAAATGCCCATCACTTCAGAGAACACCGGTGTGTACCATCCCGCTTTGACGAACAACCCCAGAGGAATGTAGATGCCCAGGTTGACGGCAGCCGACGGGATCAGGTAATACAGTGTCCGTCCAGTTCCTATGAAGAGTGACTTCAAAGCGGAACTCACTGCGAAGAAGAAATATGGAATGGCAAGGAAGTTGAAGGTCGATACGGACCACTTCACAATACTCGCGTCTTTGTTGAAGAAGGATGATAGCGGTTCCCACGCGATCAAGCCAATGACGAGAGCCACCGCCATGTAGGAGCTCATTAGGATGAACGAGACAATCTGCACTCTCTTGACCCCAATCAGACTGTTCCTTCCGTATTCGTTGCCTATTGCGACGTTCGTTGCTTCGCCGAGTGCGAGCACTGGAATCAAGAAGATGAGCCAGAGGATTGTCATCGCGACTCCATATCCTCCGTATTCGGCAGTTCCCAGAGTGTTGAGCACGATCAGCATTCCGAGGATGTAACCCGCATTCCTGACTCCGGACTCCAATCCAGTGTACTTCCCGATCCTCAGGATCGCCTTGCTTTCCTTGCTGTCCAATCGGGCGCTTGGTCTAGCCTTTGCCACCGTGTAGAATGCCCACCCGGCCACAACGAAGATGATTATCTTTGAAACCACATAGTCCCAGGCCGACCCTATCAGACCGAACCTGAGCGAGAAGCTGTAGGTGGATATCACCATCGAATCGAGCGAGAAGTTCACCAGGACTCCAAGCCCCGCGATTCCTACAGCCAGCCATCCTCTCCTCATCGCCTTTATCGAGACGATGAAGAGGAGACCAAGGGACTCGAAGGGGATGGCAATCGCCTTTATGCGAAGAAACTCGACGGTTCGCTCCCTTATGTCCGCAGGGGTGTTTATGGTCTCGACAAAGAGATTGGCTCCTATCAAGATCAATGCCATGAAGGCAATTGTTATCGTTAGCTGCATTATGATGGCGGACCTGACTATTCGAGAAACGTTCTCCTCGTTGGTCATGTTCCAGGCGACGAGGGCCAACACAGCCAGTGGGAATGTCTCGAGCAGAATCTCGAGAATGACAGACACATTCTCATATTGCTCAGAGATGGCGATGGCCTCCATTTCCATCTTGCCAATGTAGAATGTGTTGGCCAGAGTGTACAAGGCAGGGATTCCCCATGCTGCGAGGATCAGAATCATGAACCCCTTTGGGTAGCTCGACCAGGCAGACAGAAAGTAGGATTTGGCCGACCTAGACTTCCGAGTAATCCATGAAGCCATTCCCGCCGCCCATGCTGCATCTCATGGCAGCCCTATCAATGTTCCCGGACAGATGGTACTCCGGAGTCTAGTCTGTTGCAGTTGCTTCGGTGAACGACAAGTGGGATGATTAGAGAGGGAATGATGGCCCGATTATCTGCCAGTAAAGAAATGGGGTCCGAAGGCCGCCAGTTTCGTACCGGTAGGTATAGCTGGGAGCTTTAATTGCCGGTAGATTCCGAGCCATAATCCGGGCCCTCGCACATTTTAATTTTGATTTCAAGATTAATGTTCAAGCTCTTTCCCGAGGAAAAGCCCTTAGGGGAGGAAGGGCGATTGGGAGTAGAGTGGTCGAATGAGTCCTGCTGCCAAGGTATCACGTACCAAGGAAGGAAGAATCAATGTCCCTGGTGGTAAGGTGTGGTACAAGACCGTCGGTGTGGGGAGGAAAGGCATCCCAGTCCTCACACTCCACGGAGGACCGGGCTCGCCTCACGACTATCTTGAGCCTCTTGAAGCTCTGAGCACCGACCGACCTATCACGTTCTACGATCAGCTAGGATGTGGCAACTCAGACAATCTAGATGACACTTCATTGTGGACAATTGACCGGTTTGTTGAGGAACTCTCTGCTGTTCGCAGATTCCTCAGACTCAGCAAGGTCCATATTCTTGGCTCATCGTGGGGGACGCTGCTTGCAGTTGAATACCTGTTGAGGAAGAAACCCCGAGGTGTGATTAGCTTAGTCCTTTCATCTCCGATACTTAGTGCCTCTCGCTATGCTTCGGATGTAAGATCATGCATATCGGTGTTGCCAGGGAAGGCTCGAAGAATAATCCTCGAGGGTCTAGCAGCTAGTAACTTCGAGAAGCCTGAATACCGTGATGCCATGATGCTTTTCAACAAGCGTCATATGTGTCGTCTGGATCCTTGGCCGGATTGCGTCAACAGGACATTCCAGAGAATCGCAGAATCTGTGTACGTGTACATGTGGGGACCAACTATGTTGACGATTACAGGGACACTGAGGGGCTTCGAACTGGTTGACCGACTGAAGGAGGTGAAAGTGCCGACACTTCTCACGGTTGGCCGACATGACTACATAAGTCCAGAGACAGCAAGATACTATCATAGTATGCTCCCGGATTCAGAGGTTCACGTGTTCGAGGGAGCCTCACACATTCACAATGTCGAGAGAGAAGATGAGTATGTACGTGTCGTTGGCGACTTTCTCGTTCGTGAAGAGCGAAGGATGGAATGATTCTACCTTGGTGCCACAAGCCTCTGAATGAGCTATTCTGTCGACTTGCTGTCTCATTGAGAGTACGATTCCCGCCGAGCCAGTCGAGAATTGAACATTGACTCACCCCGGGCGGAAAAGGCAATAGGGAGGAGAAGTCAATCCGCCTACCAAGTCTGGGTACATGGCTTCGCAAAATGTTGACACGAAATCCCTCCTGAGCCTCTCGAGGGATCTGGAAATGGCATACGATTGGAGGGGCGCTGCTGACCTCTATGGCGCTGCTCTCTCCTCGGTGGTTGAAACGGATTCTGCTGCAGCTGCCAGGATCCTTGAATCCCGTGCCTACGCCTATTTCAAGTCGGCCTTCCAGGCTAATTACCCTGAGGAGTTCAGGAGTAGGCTGGAAGATGCAGTCACAGAATATCGCCAGGCCTTGGATGCTTACCGCGGGTTAAGGCAGGTTGAAGCACCGTCCTCAGCCAAACGCTGTGAGGCAATGATGGCTTATGCTGATTACTGGCTTGTGCTGGATCAGCGGAGTAAGAGGAAACTGATTGGAGAAGCGTGGGATCGCGCGGACCAAGCCCTGAGAGGTCTCGAGGAAGTCGGCAATCAGAAAGAGCTTGGTGTAACCTTCCATCAGCTGGCATTGACCGCTGCGCTGGCATACTGCTATGAAGAAGACTTTCAGCGCCGCGAGACTATAGTTAAGAGCGCTATGAATCACGGAGGAAGAGCAATCAGCTCCTTAGAAGCCTCGGAAGATCGGCGCCTGCTTGCGGCTGTGTACGTAATCAGCGCGGCATTCATCAAGGCCTTCGGCAATAAGTTCCATGAAGCGCTGAGCAGTGGTCAATTTGACAGACGAGCTGAGGATTACTGGGTGAAGGCCGCTGGTCTCGCCGAGCAACAAGCATTCTTGGAGCTAGCGCATTTCCACCTGCTCCATGTTGAGCGACAATCTCTCGGCTTAGAGGAAACGAAAGATCTTCTTCTCAAGGCGTTGCCAGTGTGTCGGACGACGAGAGACAGACTGCTGATTGGATGCGTCCTAGAGTGGTTAGCTGATAATGCGAGTTGGAGAGCTTTTGGCTCTGAAGACAGGGATACCCGTCAAAGTACATGTGAGGAGAGTATGAAATATGCGCACGAAGCCAAGGACGTATACTCAGTAATCTCACACGTGAGCCCTGTACCCTGGGGAGACGTCTTAATGGAGGTACCTGAAGCTGGATACTACGCCAACATGGCTCTCTTCGAAGCCGACCCATGTATGAAGCGCGAATTCGCGGAGAAGGCCTTGGATCTGGCGAGAGAGGCACTAAGACGAGCACTCAATTCCGGCTTCCCCGAAGTCATAATGATTGCCAAAGACGTGATGGATCATGTACTAATCTCCCTTGCTGAGACAGAGAGTGACCCAGAAAAAAAGACGAGTCTGCTGAACGAGGCGATCACCACCAGGACTGAAAGTCTTCAACTTCTCGAGCGGTATTTCCCTTATGACGACTGGGGACGAGGTTGGTGGCAAGGAGCGTTGGGTAACGCCAAACTCGAACTAGCGGAATTGACTGGAGACCCAAAGCTCAAAGAGGACTTGCTCAAAGAGGGCATCCAATTTGAGGAATCTGCCATTGGGTTCATGACCAAGGCATCGTCGCCAGAAGATGAACTAGACCCGGTCAACGTGAATTGCATCAGCCTTTGGCGATACCAGTTGATAGAAGGACTGCATCGTCTGTATGAAATGACGCAGCGAGCTGAGTGCCTCAGGAAAGCAATCGGTGCGCTTGATGATGCAGCAAAGAGCTACCGCAAGGTGAGCATGTATAGCCGGGTTGCTGAATGCCACTGGAAATGCGCTCTGTTTCTAGATACCCTGGATGAACACCAAGAAGCCGCCGAGAAGTTCCGAATGGCGGCTGATGAATTCAAGAATGCGGCAGAGAAGCTTCCACGCCTCAGACCCATGTACATTGATCATTCCCAATACATGTTGGCCTGGCATGAAATTGAGAGAGCCAAGCATCATCATTCAAGGCAAGAGTATGCGCAGGCCAAGGAGTCTTACGCAAGGACGGCTGCTCTGCATGAATCGACGAAAAGGTGGGCATTCCTGTCGGACAACTACTTGGCATGGGCGCAGATAGAGAACGCTGAAGATCTGAGTCAGAAGGAGCGAAGCAAGCAGTCGATTGATTCATTCGGTGAAGCCTCGAGGCTGTTCAGGGAATCCGAAACACACATGCGCGAGCATTTGGCCAAGATTGAGAGTCCCGACGAGAAGAAGCTGGTGGAGGATCTGATGCAAGCTGCTGATTATCGACAGAGACTCTGCGGAGCAAGAATCGCGCTCGAACAAGCCAGAGCCATGGACAAAGAAGGTGAATTGGGGAACGCCTCTGAGAAGTACGGGCTCGCTGCTGACATGTTCGCCAAGATCAAACAATCACCTTCCGCGGGACTTGATCAGAGAGAAATTGAACTGATAGTGCTTCTATCAAAGGCGTGGAAGACGATGGCGAAGGCCGAGGCGGAGTCGTCTCCTGGACTGTACGAGGATGCCGCGCGTCTTTTCGACGAGGCAAGGAATCTCAGCCCTGGAGACAAGGCGAAGAGTCTAGTTGTTGGCCACAGCCGCCTAAGTTTGGCTTTGGCAGCGGGAGCCAGATACGCTGACAGTGGAGATCCTGCGCTTCATGCAGCAGCCGTTCAGAACCTTGAGAGCGCATCTAAGTACTACCTGAAGGCAAACCTTCAGAGTGCATCGGAATATGCGAAAGGGTGCAAGCTGCTCTTCGATAGCTACGCCTTCATGAATCGAGCGAACAGCGAGGAGGATCAGCAGAAGAAGACGAAGCTTTACTCAATGGCGGAGAAGGTCCTTCAGGCTTCTGCCGCCTCCTTCGAGAAGGCCGGTCATCTCGGAAGAAAGGAACAGGTGCTGAAGCTTCTGACAAAGGTGAAGGATGACCGGGAGCTGGCAATGTCCTTGGCCGAGGTGCTTATCGCTCCAGATATGGTCTCGACCACGATGGCCTTCTCATCGCCCACGGCTAGACATGAAACGGCTGCAGGCTTGGACCGATTCGAGCACGCCGACGTGCAGGCAACGCTGATAGTAGACCCAACGAACGTGCACGTTGGCCAAGAACTTCATTTGGAGATGGAAATAGTCAACGCTGGTAGAGGGAGCGCTCAGCTTACAAAGATCGAGAGGATCATCCCTGAAGGATTCATTGTCGTTGAGAAGCCTGAGAACTGCCGATTGGAGAATGGTGACGTGAATCTGAGAGGCAGGAAGTTTGATGCACTCAGAACTGAGAACCTAAGACTGGTGCTCAGGCCCATGGCCAAGGGCAATTTCAAGCTGAAACCTCGCATCATGTATCTGGACGAGACCGGTGCATACAGGTCATGTGAGCCCGCTCCGATTGAGGTGTCCGTCAAAGAAATGGGCATAGCGGGATGGCTCAAGGGAACCTGAAGACGGAACCCCTGTAAGTCCGGCGGATTATGGAGAGCGGTATATACCTAGTTTGTGCATTCGGACATGATGTCCTCGGACGCCGAAGAGCGACTGATGAAGCCAATCGTCAATGCGTGCTTTCCAGGGATGTTGGCCGCATTGAACCTGACAGTCTTTGGCATCATAGACATACGAGGGACACCTTCAGTGCCAGCAAGGGTCACACTGCTGCTCGGCACCATAGCGTTCGTTCTTTCCTCTTTCGCGATCTTCTTCCGGGGCATGTACCCCTCCAAGAAGAGCCTCTGGACAGCAACAGCAGTTACATTCCTTGTGGGACTGTCTTCATCGCTTGTCGCGGTTGTGTTGCTGGTTGTGTGGCCTCCGTAGCTAAATTAGACCCGTGATCTGGTAGTCTCGTTCATGAGATCGCCAAGTGCCTATCCTCCCATGGTTGATGGACGGAGACTGGTCGATAATTACTGCTTATCCAACGTTCAGGATGGGATATACCTTGTCCTCAAATGGTGATGAATTCGTCAACAACACCTGCTCCTCGAACGCTGGAAACGGAGTTCTCCATTACTTGAGCGGGGAGCGCAAAGGACTACTATCCTCTGACAGCCTCGCCTTCAGAACCAATGCCGGAATTCGGCATGATGCCGTTCGTGGTGATGGCCCTCTCGCACTGCCCGCCAACCCATGTTCAAACTCGAATTCTCACGGAGACCAGGTGTAGGTCCTGAATTCGCATAGCTGCTTGAATCCAATCCTCTTGTACACAGGCAATCCCATACTACTCGCCTCAAGAACTGCGACATCGTATCCCTCAATCTTTGCAGCCAGTAGAGGTTCGCGAGTTATCGCGAATCCCAAGCCCTTCCCTCTAGCTTCGGGGACCGTTGCGACGCAGTAGACGCCGGCGAAGTCATCATGAAGGACCAGAAGAGACACAGAAACAGCCTTCCCGTTCAGAAATCCAAGAAACCATCGCCGCGTCGAGCTCATGCCATAGCTCATGACCGCGTCGCTGACGCCTCTTTCAACTTCGTCTCGGAATTCGAATCCTTCTGCCAGTGTGTCACCGCAGGTCCTCAGGGATTCCGCATCTGTAGCCTCCTGGATTTCGACCCCCTCAGGCAGAGGCTCTCGATCCACGGTCTTGAGGTCCAGAGCCATCCCTGGGATTGCCCATCCCTCCTTCATACCTTGCTCCGACAGCAATTCACCAAGATTCGGAGGAGAGGATGATGGGCCGAGGAGCCATCTCATCGGCACTCGCATCTTCTTGAAATGTGCCATCGCCGAGTCAACCCTCGTGGACACGTTCTCAGCGGTGAATCTCGGGCCGAGGACGCCATTGAGCATGGGCACGCGGAATCCGCTGCAGTAGAAGACCATATCGGGCTCCCTTCGCCAGAACCCACCTTGAACGCTTGACTGAAGAGCGGCAAGAAGCTCATAGTAGGTGGTCTCAATTGCAGGAATTAGTTCCCTGTTTGAGAGACCTCCCATCATGCGATTTTGACCCCCCGACTGTGGAATGCATAGAAGTCTAGAAAGCATTTCGGTGTCGTCTGAACAAGAAAGCCAACAGAGGAAGGAAATGCGAACGACCTTGAGACTAGCTTCGTGCTATCTGTAGATGAGATGCGATTCAGAGATCTTCCTCCATCGTCCTCCCCTAATCGACCACTCCGCGATCCAGACGATTACTCTCTTTTTCTTCCAGATCAGCGTGTACCTGATCCTCGTGGGTTTGCCCTTGACAAGTGCTTCGTCCGAGACGAAGGCCAGCTTGTTTTGGTCGAGCCTGCCGTTGAGCTGATGCAGCACGCCAAGGTTCGCGGCTCTGAGCATCCTGTATTCTCTGTCCCGGGAGTCCCAGCCCACTATGGCGTAGCCATGGATCGGATTGACCTTCTTCTTCCCACTGAAGGTCCACTCATCCCAAGTGAAGACGCAGAAGAGGCCGTCCATGATCCACTTGCTCGACATCCTCCCTATCTCACGCACCTCGGGCGAGTCCGGGCCGAAGAACCCGCGAACAATCTTCCCGTCGAGCTGACCCTTGCCCTGAGGGAAGAAGCGCTTGAGCGCCCTGGTCTCTGGGGATTCCATGGCCGGGTCTAATCTGTCCTTTTCTTCTGCAATCTTCCTCATCCTCAAATCTCCTCCTGCTTTATTCCAATCTCTCGAGCTTCTCCTCGAAGAGCCTCTTCCCCTTCGTCCACCCGGGCTCGTTTGCTGCGACCTCTTCCAGGAAAGGAATTGGATCTAGACACGCCTCCGGAGGGTAGATGCCGTGCTCCTTGATTCTGTCCTTGAGCAGCATCATGCCTGCCGTGTAGAGCGGCCCGTCTGTTGTCAGCCATTCGGTGTTCGCGTCGAGGGTGTATCTCACCATATGGCCATTCTTGACACCCTGGGCGATCACTAGATAGGGCCAGACCGATGGCAGCTCCTTCGTTGTGGACAGCCAGCGCTCTCGGTCCGATCCAGCTGTTTCTATGAATGACAGTGCCGCCTCTTTGGTGGTCATCTTTCCGGCTTTGATTTGGATGGCGAGTTGACGCGCAAGTTCATTCATCTGGGGCGGGTAGAAGCTCAGGAGGACGGAAACGTCCTTCACACCTCGCAAGTGCCTGGGAAGCGTGACAGCCTCAGCACCGCACGCAGGATATGCTTCAATGGTCCCGAGCTTCGAGTGAGAGACGTTCACTCTGCTCTCGAATGGATTGACAATCACCCATTTCCCGCTCCGATAGATCTTGCAATCGCCGCTGAAGCACCTCATGCCGGTCTCCCATGAGGCACTGTACTGAGCGTTGCCCCGCAGGTTCTCTGCCACTTGCTTCGTGTCGCCTTTGACGAGGTCGGTCAAGGGCCATACGAGGCAGGCGTGAACCGATTCCGCCTTGTCGAGCTGGCTCACAGCATGGGTCATCATCAGGTTGTCAATGCCGGGAGCCCATCCGATCCCGATGACTGCGGTCATGCCAGCCTCACGAGCCTTCGCGTTCAGCTTCAGCACCTTCTCGGCGGCAGGCCCGTCGCACGAGACGTCGCAGTAGTTGACTCCAGCTCTGATGGCTGCTTTCACGACTGGAATTTGCACCTTGTAGTCAGGTCCCGACGTGTTGATGAAGAGATCATAGCCTGCAACCAAACGCGCTACTTGCTTCTCATCAGTCGCCTCTGCTTGGACGCCATTAGCTTTCTCGCCGATTGCAGATGCCACCCTGTTCGCCTTCGCCAAGTCCCTGCCCGCAATTGATATCTCAGATACCGCGGGATTCGCGGCCAGCCTGCTCGCCGTCGCCTGGCCGACCATGCCAGCTCCTCCAAGAAGGAACACTCTCATTGAACCACTGACTTCGACATCGTCCGATGAGCGTAAGGGTCTTTCGGTGAGGGAGCAAAGCCCTAAGCACACGACGCCGATTCAGGGTTCGGTGGAGGTAATGGTTGAAGTATCCGTGGTCTCCGCAGTTGTCGCCGCAGCGAGCGTCACTGTAGCTGCGGCGTTTGCCATATTCCAGCTGCGTAATTTGGTGAAAGCAAGGAAGATGGACTTGATCATGAGGCTCTATCTCAGCTGGGGTGAGGTCGAAATGAAGAAATCTTATAGTCGGCTCCTTGCCGTTGAAATCACCTCCTACGAGGATTTTGCAGGAAGATACGGCTCCTATGCTAGCCCCGAGCACGCGCAGATATGGACCGACATCGATCGCATCTGTTGGTTCGTCAATGGATACAGCTACTTGATCTACAAAGGCCTCGCTGATAGGAAGGATGTCGTAGATTTGTTGGGGCATGGCCTCATTCCGATGTGGGAGAAACTCCGTCCTATTACGGAGGGTCTAAGGAAAGACTTGAACAGCCCCAAGACCTGGCAATGGTTCGAGTATCTGTACTACGAGTTGAAAAGATGATGAGAAATTGACCCTGCTCACTGAGGAGATGGTATGAGCACCAATGTCATGTTCAAACTCTTTTGGGCACCTTGAGGACTGCGGGCTTCTTCCACTCGTCCCTCACTATGCTGTATATGGAAAGGTTGCGCCATGTGCCGCCGATGAAAGCTGCCTTCCTAAGGACGCCCTCCTGTTTGAACCCAGCCTTCTCCAAGACCCTCTTGGAGGCTTTGTTCTCCACGTCGCACGTGGCCTGGATTCGTTGGACATTCTTCGAGAGGAAAAGGAAATCCACGAGCATCTTCGCCGCTTCGGAGCAACACCCCTTTCCTCTTTCGCCGGGCGCGATCGCGAAACCCATCTCCTGCCAGCCCCCCGCATCGAAATGACCAATCAAGCCGATCTTGGTGCCCTTCTTCGTCTCAACCGCAAACCACCTCTTGTCGGCAGTCGCATCCAACCAGTCCTTCTCAATCATCGGTTTCGTGCTTTGCCACATCGGCGCGTAAGCGCCGGTGACTCGGATATCATTGACCCAGTCTGCCACTGTCGAGAGATCCTCCTTCTCGAGCAGCCTCAAGTTGACCTTCTTTCCTACCAGCATGCTGAACCACCTCCGTGGACCCTCCTTCAGTCTCACGGTATCGACTCTCTCCTCCAGAGAGGTATGCTAGAACTGAAGACTCGGTATATGAAAGCTCGCGCGAGATGATGGCTAGAATGCAATTCGATCTTGGCCCCGCGGAAAAGCCCATAGGGGAGGAAAGGCGATGCCATCTCCGGAGGAATGGCGATGGTAGACGCTTCATTCGTATTGGATGCGATAGTGGCGGTGAGCATAGCTGCAGGCGCGTTTTTCGCGGTCATGGAACTGCGAGATTTGAAGAGGGACAGACGATTGGAGCTTGTGACGCAAGCTGCCATGCATTGGACGACGAGAGAGTTTGAAGACGCGTTCTGCAAGGTCTGGCGAGCCGATGCCACTGATGCTAAAGGACTGGAGAAGCAAGTCTCATATGTGGACCTTTGCTTGATAGCCGATTTTCACGCGGCAGTTGCACGCCTCGCGGTAGAAGGTCTTGTAGATGCAAGAGCACTAACGGGCTACTTCCCGTTCAGCTACACATGGAACAAGATGAAACCATGGGTCATTGCGGAGAGAGCTGCATCTGGACTTCCGGAATGTTGGATCGACATGGAGAAGATGGCGATTTTCCAGGAGCATGAAGGAGGGATTCTCGCTACTGGCAAAAGCCCATAGGGAGGAAAGGAAAAGGGTTTTGGGCAAGCCTAGGACTGCCATGGCAACCACCCGACGTCTGCATAGTCTATCAAAAAGAAACCATAAGTGCCATCCGACTGCCCAATCCAGATGGACGTCGATGCGCCCCAGGAGAACTCTGCGATGTCATCAATCATCCATGCGTCCACGGTAAGGCTCAGTTCACTGCCCTTGATGACAAATGGTACCTCCCAGAAGATGTCTTCTCCACCAGTCAGCAGTGGCCGATGGTCTATCACGAACGCGGAGAACTTCTCACCGTCCCATATGATCGGGATGTGGAATTCCGGCCATGTCGGCCATCCTGGCGGCAATGGCCACGCCCCCCAGTAAACGCTCGGGTCATAGTCAATCGCCCAATTCCAGAACATCATCTTGACGCCCTGCAAAAGAACCGGCTTGTCTGGGACTGGAGCAGCCACCTTCATAGAGAACACGTAGACATCGCCCTTCTTCGCCAGCTTCTCACTGACTATGTCCATGTACGCTGGCGAACGCATGCCCTTGGCGACTTGGTTCGTGTCGCCGATCGGATCTTGTGCAACCATCGCACCCGCAAGAGCTGGTTGGGCAATCATCAGAAATGCAATTGGCAAGCAAAGCATCACTATCATTACACCTTTCATTTCCTCACCTCCCCCTCGAACCACCCTCGAGGCAAAGGGAGAATCGAGTTATCTCATACTTGGAATTTGCCCCCTTCAGCGATCTTCTGGCGCCGGTCTTTGTCTGGCCTCGTGCTCTGTAGAAACCCTCTGAAAAGCGACATCCTGGAAAGGTAGAAACGTCGGCACGACATGGCCCCTCCTGGAGACAAGCCAGTTCCTCAAGAGTTGTCTTGTTTCCAGGACGGGATGGCCTCGTGCCGTGGGATGGGAAGAAAGCGAACCAGCATAAACTGGTTCGCATCGTTCGTCGTCAGAAGAGGGTCTTGAAGAGGGCCAGATACCCTCTTCGAGGGTCGAAGTACGCGAATCATCTGTACACTGATCACCAGCATGTGGTCCTGCTGGCGCTCCGCCAGCATTTCAGGAAGTCGTACAGGGACTTCTGCGAGATGCTCGAGGTCTGCACTGAGATCATGGACGAGCTTGGCCTGAAGAGAGTGCCTCACTGGACGACGCTCCAGAAGTTCTCCAGGCGCGCGGACGCGAGGAGGCTGGAGCGCCTCCTCCTCGCATACCTGGTGGAGGCGAGACTGAGCGTGTTGCATCTAGCCGTTGACTCGACGGGGTTCAGCTCGACATCCGCGAGCACTTACTACACTCGTGTGCTCGAGGACAGGAAGAGCAAGATCGGTGGACACCGTCGAGGTGTCCTGACGCGTCGGTTCGTGAAGCAGACGGTGGCGGTGGAGACGAGGAAGCAACTCATAGTGGCGGTGAAGTTCAGGAAGGGTCCGTCGAACGACTCGCCGGACTTCCCGCGCGTGCTCGAGAAGGTCCTGCCAGCCGGGCTTCCCGTGAAGCTGGTCGTAGCCGACAAGGGCTACGACGCTGAGAGCAACCACGCGTACGCCCGGGAGGTCCTGGGTGCGCGGACGATGATCCCCGTCCGCTACCGAGGACCGGGGATCAGGGTGGGAGGACGGTACAGGAGGAGGAATCTGAGGGACTTCGACGAGGACGCATATCACCAGCGCGCGAAGGTGGAGACTGTGTTCTCGGTGGAGAAGCGGAAGATGGGGTCGCATGTGCTGGCTCGAGTTCCGAGCCAGCAGCACAAGGAGCTCATCTTCCGGGCTTTCTCATACAACTCTGGGAGGATGGAGTCTCTCTTTTTGCACTTCATCGAGGGTTTCTACAAAGCATGGCCTCGGAAAAGACCATAGGGGAGGAATGGCGACCGTTGTTCAAACCGCAAGTTGCGCATTGAGCTGAATCTGAGGCGTTTCGACGGTCGAAGTGGCAACCTCCAAGTACAACGTAGGTTGATGCGGATTCTAGCCTCGGGGTGGTTCGAGGAGGGCATTTCATGAGTGGAAGCGGACGCTGCCAGGTTGATTCGAAAAGCTCGGACTCCAGCATTTCTACAGCCTTCGCAAGTCTCGAGCGATTCGTCAGCAGTAATCTGAAGATGAACGCAACACCAGGTCTGTCAC
>Ga0315286_10001725_pt1 | contig 19963 bp, 17 predicted proteins | sample YL17G10_0_MG_FD_205038 | JGI IMG/M metagenome (GOLD analysis project Ga0315286, IMG submission 205038) | Sediment microbial communities from Yellowstone Lake, YNP, Wyoming, USA - YL17G10_0 | ecosystem: Environmental > Aquatic > Freshwater > Lake > Sediment | place: USA: Wyoming | collected... | reverse complement strand
AAGCAACACTGGCGGAATAGCAGTTGAACTTGTTGCCGGAGGGCTTTCGGATTCGATCATAAGTCTTAGAAACCGGGCGCTGTCCGACACAGGCGTTACTAATACTGATTCACTAGTTAAGTTTGCCAGCAAGTTCCTGACTGATACCGGTGTTAACTTAACTGATGTACTTGCATCACGAATTTATCACTACCTTTCTGACACAGGCGTTACTCCTAGTGACAGTCTGGTAGCAGTATTTACTCCTGGCTTTACTCTGTACGACAGAACGGCTACAGACACAGGCGTTACCAATACTGATTCACTACTAACGCTACGTGTTCATGTTCTCAGTGATACCTTAACCTTTAGTGACTCACTCACTAAGGTTGCATTAATAGTACGCACTATTAGTGATACTGGCGTAACATTAACAGACGTGTTAGCGGAGCGTCTATATCATTATCTTAGCGATACACTCACGTTTAGTGATTCTCTAGTTAAGATAGCCAGAAAGGTACTAAGTGATACGGGCGTTACTCAGACTGATTCATTAATTAGTCTTAGACTACACGTTATTAGTGATACCGGCACTACATCTAGTGATTCTATTGTTAAAATAGCTAGTAAGGTACTGAGTGATACTGGATTAACTCAAACTGACTCAATAGCTAGCCTTAGATTACGCGCTATTAGTGATACTGGTGTCACTCATACTGATACGCTCGTAAGAACTCGTAGTGTGGCACTAACTGATACTCTTACGTTTAGTGACTCTTTAGTACGTGTAGCACTATTCCACTTCACTCTGAGTGATACACTTACGTTTAGTGATACACTCATCACTAGTAGAAGTAGACAACTAAGCGATACACTTACGTTTAGTGATTCACTTCTTACGTTACGTAATCGTAGAATTAGTGATACTGGGGTATCATTCACAGATGTATTAGCAGAGCGTATATATCACTATCTTACTGAAACAGGCGTAACTAATACAGACACACTAGTTAAATTTGCCAGTAAGCTGCTTAGCGATACACTCACGTTTAGTGATTCTCTTTCTACTACACGGAAACCGACTATTAGCGATACTGGTCTTACACAGACTGATTCGCTATTAACTCTTCGTAGCCGTGTACTGAGCGATACTCTCACCTTTAGTGATATCTTAGCTAAGGGGCGTATTAACACAATAAGTGATACGGGTGTTACACCTTCCGACAGTATCACTAAGTTTGCTAGCAAGCTAATCAGTGACAGCATCACCATCAGTGAATCCTTAGCAATTTACAGACTCCGCGTTATTACTGTTACTGATACTGGCGTAACAAACACTGACTCCATCACTAAGGCAGCTAGTAAGTTCATCACAGACACAGGTGTTAACTTTACAGACGTACTTGCAGAGCGAATCTATCACTATCTTACTGATACTCTTACCTTCAGTGATTCTCTTGTTCGGGTTGCTCTGTTCCACTTCACCCTAAGCGATACTGGCGTTACTCAAACAGATACGCTTCTTACACTACGTACTAAGCTGCTCACTGACACAGGCGTCACTAATACAGATTCACTTGTTACACTACGCGTACGTTCACTTTCCGATACGAGCGTCACCCAAACAGATTCTATAGCTAGAACTATTGTTCGTAGTGGATTAAGAGATACAGGTTGCTTACAATCTGTTACTAACCTTGTTACTAATAGTAGTTTCGAGACTAATCTTTCTGACTGGAACGTAATTTCTGGAACGGTAGCAACAAGAGTAAATACAGAATCTTTTTATGGTAGTTGGTCACAAAAAATTGATACTACAGCTGTAAATCAAGGCGCTACTTTTGGTACTGCAGTTAACTCACTCAGCCCAGGCGATGTTATCGTAGTTAGTGCGTGGTTCAAAGCAACAGCCGGTACATTAATGGGTTTAGGTGGTAGTAATAGAACTAATGAACAAGCTCCATTAGGCTCTTTCATCCCATTCACTTGGTTTGCATCCGGTTCTTGGGAGCGCATACAAGCTCCATTTACTATTACAGGGGCAACTGCTCGTCGTGCTGCACTTACTTTTGGTTCTCGTGAGCCTGGTGCAGCAACGTGTTATATGGACGGTGTTCAATGTGAAATAACTTCTACTGGTAATAGTATAGCTGGAACATACGTAGGCACAACGGGTTCAGTAGTTACCATTGATGATGCTGATAGTTTAGTTAAGGCAGCGAGTAAGGTACTTAGTGACACAGGAGTTACTAATACCGATTCGTTGACTAAGTATGCTAGTAAGTTTATCACAGATACTGGCATCTCACTCACCGATGTACTCGCAGAAAGAATTAGTCATTATCTTACTGATACAGGCATAACTCAAAGCGACTCCCTTGTTCGCGCAGCAGCATTCCACTTCTTTAGCAGCGATACAGGAGTTACTCAGACTGACACACTACTAACGCTTATAGTTCGCCAACTGAGCGACACACTAACCTTTACCGATACGCTCTCTACATCTGGCGCTTTATTGCTGAGCGATACCGGCGTTACACAGTCTGATTCGCTCACCACGCTCAGGTTGCGTGTACTGACTGATACTCTTACGTTTAGTGACTCACTAGCATCGAGAACTAGTGCTAGCAGAACTGCTACTGACACTGGCATTACTTCTTCTGATTCCCTTACAAAGTATGCCAGTAAATTCATCAATGATACTATTACGTTTAGTGATAATCTTGGTATCTACAGATTACGGATTATCAGTGTTACTGATACGGGCGTAACTAATACAGATACACTTGTAAAGTACGCTAGCAAGTTCATCTCCGATACAGGCGTTAATTTAACTGATGTACTTGCTGAGCGTATTAGTCACTACAACGTAGATACTGGTGTAGCGCAGTCTGATTCACTTATCCGCAATGCACTATTCCTTCTCTTTGCTAGCGATACTGGTATTGCTTCTTCCGATACGTTACTTACTACCAGGGTTCACGTACTTAGTGATACATTCACTTTCACTGATTCACTTACCAAATACGCTAGTAAGGTACTTAGTGATACACTCACATTCAGTGATTCACTACGAACACGACGTTATCGTGTTCTTACTGATACACTCGCATTCAGTGACTCTTTAAGTAGAGTATTCACTCCTGGCTTAACGGGCTATCAGCGAACGATCACTGACACAGGCATAACATCAACAGATTCAATTTCTAGATCCATTAGCAGAACGCTCAGCACAACTGGTCTTGCACAATCTGATCAACTTTCTGCTGGACAAGTCCAAAACTTAACAGACACCGGGTTAGTACAGACTGACTCCCTTACTTTCAATATTCACAGAGTTCTAACAGATACACTTACCTTCAGTGACTCTATAGGCCACGCCGCCCGTCTATACAGAACACTAACAGAAACACTTCCGCAATCTGACTACATTACTAAGATCGCCTATCACAAGCTGTATATCCTCACAGCATATATGTACCCGAGGTACACAGCTTCTGTAGAACGCCACTACAAGTACAGTGTCCACGGCACTTGGTCAACGCTTAAGACCAATATCTTCAAAGCATACTACGTAAGGGAATGGTGGAAAAAGTGGAAAAGCTAGCTAAAGGTACAATAGAGTTTCTCGTCATCCCTGTCACCGATACGATGGGCAACTTGACAAGCATCGGCGCGGCGACGTATGATCTCTACACAGGCGACGACGCCGCCACGGAGATACTGTCAGGGGTGTCCTGTGTGGTGGATGGAATGAAGATTCTCCCCCTGATTGACACTACTACATTGGATGAAGGCCCATATGACTTATTCGTTACATTTAGCGCTAGTCCGGAGATCCCCCGACTTGGCCCTTTTAGATTTCGGGTTGATGACTAGATGACAAGCATTTGCTTTATTACACCTGTTTGGCAGCGGTATGAGTTAACTGAGATAGTGCTTAAGCACCGAAAAGGTACTTGTGACGAGTTAGCTCAGTATGGCATTGAGGCCACTAGTGTTGTTATCGGTGATGATGACAATATCGACATAGCTAGGTCTCTAGGCTTTGAGACGGTTGAACGTGATAATGAATTCTTATCAAGGAAGTTCAACGATGGATATGAAGCCGCTGTACGTCTTGGTATGGATTACTGTTACCCTGTTGGCTCTGACAGCATACTTACTTCAGACCAATTTATCCACACGGTTGGAGAGGAATTACCCATTTCTTCCCACTACTACTGTATGATACACTCCACAGGGAAAGAGAGGATTGATGTTGAGATCAAAGTACCTGGTGGGATTGGGCCTCTTATTATCCCTGTGGCTATGCTTGCTCAGTTCCCTCGTCCTATTCAGGAAGATATGCGCCGTGGTTGCGATAATGCGGCTAGACAAACTATCCTTACGGCAGGCATACAGATCCTTACAAGGGAAGAGCATCAATGGGAGCATGTGGCCTTTCAGTCGGGTGTTACTCAAATCACTGACTACGAACGGATTAGACGAGTCTACAATGCAGAACACTATCCAATAGATAATGGAGTGTTTCCTGAAATAACGGCCCTATATGATGCAGACACAATTACTGGCATCAGTGATTACTACGCAAGTGGGAGAGCGGAGATAACATAGTGCGTAAAGAAGCGATTATTGATAAGCATACGCTGTTCGAGCGTATTGGCTACGTACCCCATAGCGAAGAACAGTGGCAGATCCACAATGCTACTAATCGCTTTATCATCCCCTGCTGTGGTAGACGGTTTGGTAAGTCACAGGCAGCGGCCCATGAGATGACATACAACTTGTTCATCCCTGACACGATCTGGTGGATAGTCGGCCCTACATACAAACTAGGCGAGAAAGAGTTTCGCGTAGTCTACGACGATCTGAAGAAGCTCAAGGTACTAGATAAGTGTCCTACCAAGAACTACAATGTAAACCAGGGTCAGATGCGTATTGTCACACCATTCAATTCTGTGTTGGAAGTGGTGTCAGCAGAGAAGCAGGATGCTCTTGTGGGCGAAGGACTAGACGGCGCTATTATGTCTGAGGCTGCAAAGCACAAGATGAGTACATGGCAGATGTACATTGAGCCTGCGCTATCAGATAGACGCGGCAGCGCGTGGTTCCCCTCAACCCCACAGGGGTTCAATTGGTATAAGGGATTGTATGATATGGGACAACATGCTGATTTCCCCGATTATCAATCGTGGCGGTTCCCTACGTGGACTAATGCAGCAATGTACCCAGGAGGTTATGATGATCCAGAACTGGTACGTATCCGTGGGTCGGTATCTAAGCAATATTGGGAGCAAGAGTACGCAGCCGAGTTCACTAGTTTTGAAGGGCAAATCTATCCAGAATTCAATGAGATGGATCATGTAAAGCGGATAGAGTATAATCCCGGCTGGAAGAACTTTTGGGTCTTTGACTTTGGATTCACAGACCCCTTCGTATGTCTTGACATCATGGTTGACCCCGCCGACAACGTATACGTGTGGCGAGAGTATCAAGTATCGCATCAAGCTACGTGGACCCACGCTCATATTCTGAAGAACCGTGACAATCCACTAGGTTTTCATATAGATATGATGTACGGCGATCCTCGTGGAGCAGACGAGATTAGTACACTACAGTTAGTATTAGGCTACGTCTACTCTAAGCCTGTGGGGTGGTCGCTTGGTGTGGAAGCTATCAAGCGGCAGCTACAGCCAGCAGAACCTGGATCGTTGCCTAAACTGTTTATTGATCCGTCGTGTGTTCACTTGATTAGGCAGATGAACCAGTTGCGTAAGAAGGAAGTGCGAGAGGACCATAACGAGCGGCCCGGTCAGCATGACTACGATGACCACGGCCCTGACGCCCTGCGTTATTTCTTTAACCACTATTTTGTGCTTGGTCACAACAATACTCTAGAGTCCGTGTATGATAAGAGCTATGCACAGACAGAGGCAGCCGGATTTTTTACGTACTCTAGTGGGATCTCGATGGGAGACGCGATAGGATATGGCTAAGCTACCTAGCTTAACACGATCAGCGCGTAAGCCCGTCAGCGGGACTACACTAGAGTCTCAGCAAGCCGTTCCGATTCCGCCTGGTATTTATCAGGAGATGGGGTCACAGCGCATTACGCCGCTGATTGATCCAGTTCCTGAGCTTGCTAACCGCGCTACAGCCATTCGCACCTATAAGAAGATGATGCGTGGCGATGTATCAGTAAGATCATCAATGCGCGCAGGTAAGGCTAGCGTACTAGGCGCGGAGTTCTACATAGATGCTTACGACGAGTCAGAAGAAGCTCAGATCGCTAGAGAGTTCGCTGACTACAACGTATTCCATGCTCCAAGCATTCCGTGGACTAAAACGCTTGAAAGCATCCTCAGAATGTTTGAGAACGGTTTTGCTATTCAAGAGCCTGTATTTGAATTGCGTGAGTGGGCACCTAAGAAGGTCAAGCCGCTCGCTAACCTCAAGAAGTACACTATGCTTAAGAAGCTCGCTGATCGCCCGGCCAGCACTATCGGTCAGTTCATCTACGATGATAATGGTGGTATCCTCTCCGTAGATCAGAATGCTGTTGATGGTAACAACAAGGCCACTATCGTTACTATCCCTATTGAGAAGCTGATGATCTTCACATTTGAAGGTGATGGTAACGTAGAGGGCGAAAGCATCCTGCGTTCGTGTTATCGCAACTGGTATTACAAAGACAAGCTCTACACCATCGACGCCATTCAGAAAGAGCGCCACGGCATCGGCGTACCTGATATCGAGATTCAACCGGGTGCATCCAAAAAGGAAGTTAATCTGGCTCACGAGCTGGGTGCTAACCTCAGAACTAATGAAAAGTCTTATATCGTTCGCACACCGATGATGCAGGTCGGGTTTGCTGAACTAAGCGGTAACCCTGTAGATGCGCTCAGTTCAGCAGCGCACCACGACAACCAGATTATGAAGAACATTCTAGTGCAGTTCATCAACATGGGTATTGAAGGTTCCGGCGGTAGAGCAACAGGCGCCACAGCCTTCGATATGTTTATGAAGGCGATGAGGTATGTAGCACAGATGATCTGTGACTACTTCAACTTGTATCTCATCCCACAGCTTCATTCATACAACTTCCTCACACAGAAGTTTCCTAAAATGAAGGTTCGCAACATTGGTGAGGTTAAGGACTTCCAGATGTGGAGTGCCGGTATTCGCAATCTGATGACAAGTAATGGTATCACTCCTGATATGGATACTGAGCAGTTCCTTCGTCAAGTTGCTGATATGCCTGCTAAGACAGAGCCTCGCCCTGAATACACAGACATTGCTCAGACAGTTGAGCGCATTAACGTCAATGCTGATACTACTGGTGGCCCAGGTATCGGTCCACCTGCTCAGGCTAAACCCGGTGCAGGCGGACCAACAGCACCCGGTAAACCTAATAAGCCTGGTGGCTCTACAAGTAAGAACGGTGGCGCTGGTAATACGCCGAAGGGTAACTCACCAGTATGACCGACTTCTTTGAGACACCTGTTGACACTGGCGTAGACCCTTCAGACACACTACTGTCAGAAATATGGTATAACTATACGCCTACTGACACTGGCGTAGATCATAGTGAGTCTATCACTCTGTTCATCAGTACCACTATTGCTGACGATGGGTTAATTCTATCCGATGTACTAGACAGAGTAGCAAAGTTTCACTTCGTAGCCAGCGATACAGGTATCACATCTTCTGACTCTATCGTTAGAATCAGAACTAAACCTAGAGCTAATACTGACACAGGTGTTACTAATACCGATTCACTTAAGCGGGTGATAAGAAGTTTCTACAGTGATACAGGTGTAAGTCAAACTGAGACTATTACACTCGTCACGAGAAGAAGGTTTAGTGACACAGGTGTAACACCCTCAGATTCGTCTGTTAGATTCAAGGATTGCTATAGAGCGCGGTCCGACACAGGCGTAACGCAGACTGACGGTTTCTTTGTTGAACACATATACGGTATTAGTGATACAGGAATCACCGTATCGGATTCAATACTGTACATGGTCGATAGGCGACCAGGCGATACAGGTGCTACTCAGACTGATTCACTTGTCTATGGTACGTGGTTGAATACTCGCACTACTAACATGGCAGTTCTTTGTGAGGGTAACTGGACAGTCGCGGGTGTGCCTGTTTGGACTGTGCAGACTACCCAGAATAATTGGTCTATCAAGGCAGGAGTTTAATGCCGGTTGTTAGGCTTACGGCAGGAACTAAGGAAATTGTGCCGGTAGATGTTCAGGATCGTTCTGGTACAATAACTGATTTATCCACATACTCTCCAGTCTACTCAGTTCTAGATGATGCTGATGTTGAGTGGTATTCACTAGAAGCAACTAGCGCAACCGCTATGAGGATTCTTCCACTAATTGACACTTCAGTAACTCATGTGCTAGGCGCTTGGCCTCTAGGTCACTACCGCCTGTTCGTTGGATTCACTACTCCGTCGGAAGCGCCAATTCTAGGGCCAGTTGACATTTATCTTATCAATCGTGTTAATACGTTCTGGACGTAACAGGGAGCAATATGCCAAACTTTGAAATGTCGCATTCTGAGCCGGGTACAGGTAGTCCACCTGCACCCAACACGAATCACCCAAACGTAACGGGAGATACTACGCCCCCACGCGGCATTCGTCGTGATGCTCCCGCTATCGTTAATCCCAACGCTGCTACAGTGAGTGGTAACCATGAGTAGTACATACACACACATCATGGGCAAGATTACTGGAACACCGTGGGTTATTGAACCTACGATGCTACAGACGATCGTTAGTATTGTGGAGCGTAGGATTGCTGGTGAGACTGTTGACTCTAGCGAGTATGCATTCGGGCCACAACCGGGCGCTGATGAGTTAACAGAATCACAGGCCGATCCGGCATCTCCTGTGGGGGTTTTGAATATTAACGGGCCGATTTTCCCTAAAGCCAATATGATGACTCAAATGAGTGGAGCTACTAGTATCGAGAAGCTCCAATCGGACTTCCGCCAGATGGTATCCAATGATACGATTAAATCAATCGTACTCAACATTGACAGCCCTGGCGGTATGTCCGATCTTATTATGGAGATGGGTGACACAATCTATGAAGCTCGCGGCCAGAAGCCTATTGTTGCTGTAGCGAATACGACAGCCGCTAGTGCTGCGTATTGGCTAGGTTCGCAAGCCGAGCAGTTTTATGTTACTCCATCGGGGCAAGTAGGCTCTGTAGGTGTGTATACCGTCCATCAGGACAAGTCTGCACAGCAGGAGAAGGAAGGTATCAGTACTACTATGATATCTGCTGGTAAGTACAAGGTAGAAGGTAGTCCGTTCGGTCCTCTAAGTGACGATGCTAAGGAGCATATGCAGGAGCGAGTAAACGAGACATATGCAGAGTTCGTTAGTGCTGTTGCTAGAGGTAGAAACACTAGTGAGGAAGTCGTTAAAGAATCGTATGGCGACGGTAGAACTTACCGAGCCAAAACAGCTCTAGCGATGAACATGGTGGACGGAGTACAAACACTCGACTCAGTAGTGGGTGGGATGATGCAATACTCGACAGGCGGCTTTGTCTCTGGCACTACCACAGGTAGTGGTCAGTGGACATACGTGCCATCAATTACATTCACGAACGAACCAAAGGAAGGTGAAAGCATGGAACCACTTACTCCTGAGACACTAGCGGCGCTAGGTCTTAGCGAGGATGCCACAACGGAAGAAATCGAAGAGGCAGTATCGCAGCTAGTTATGGAGATTACGCCACTCCGCGAAGCATCTGCACAGCAGCTTGCATTTGCGGAGCAGTTCCCTGAGCAGGCAGCTATGCTTGAGTCGCTCAAGGCGCGTGATATCGAACAGTCTGCGAAGCTGTTTAGTGAGTCTTATGCACAGTTCTCTCAGGACAGCGCACACGGTTTCTCAGGCGTTGCTCTTGAGATGATCGGCGAAACGCATAAGAAGATTTCCTCTGGCGGCATTACTCACGATGATTTCAAGGAGTTTCTTGATCTCTTCACAACTAAGGCTGCTATCGTGGATTACACGGAGCGTGGTACGAGTCGTGAAGCTGAGGCTATTACGGCTGAATCAGGTAAGGATGCTGCTACGCAGATTGCAACATTGGCTCACGCCGCTGTTGCTGAAGCTGGTGGCAGTTCTAAGCTGTCGTGGGGTGACGCACTCGCACAAGTCGCGGCTGTTAATCCTGAGCTAGCTGCAATGTATCAGGAATCAGTGGGAGGCGGTGAATAATGGTAGCGTATGGTAATTACGGAATCGCAAAGGGTTACGACGCCGACTCTCAGATTCTGAAGTTCCGTGCAGTAACGTGGGGAGCAGCAGCAGAGAGCGTTGTAGCTGTTACAGTTGCAGGTAGCTCTGGCGTTGGTATCTCACAGTTCGACTGTCTTACCGCTGAGATTCTTCAGGGTAAGGGAGTCACTGTGATGGAAGATGGTATTACTGAGTGGGAACTCGGTGGTACTGTTACTCGCGGTGATCGTGTTACAGTGAAGAACGACGGTACTTGTGTCGTTGCTGCTGGATATGATTTCCTGTGGGGAGTTGCACGACAGTCGGGCGTTTCAGGCGACAGGATTGCTGTTAGCCTAGAGGACGCTAAGAACCGCAACGAGACAACCACCTAAGGAGGTGACGAGTAATGGCAATGTATGATCCCGGTAAACTTTATGTAGATCCTATCCTAACCGGCTTCTCGGTCGGTTGGCAGGATCAGCAGTTGTACGGTGAACGCCTGTTCCCCGTCACTTCTGTACGAACTCCGTCAGGACGGTATCGTGTTTATGACCGTTCTAACTGGATTGCCTTCCCGTCTAGGCGTGAGCCTGGAACGGTTGCTAACGAGGTCCGTGGGGGCAAGTGGGCAGAGGATACATTCAATACCCGCGAGCATTCTCTACAGGCCGCAGTAGCAGATGAGGAAATGCAGGAGCTTCACTCTCAGGGTGGTTTGGCTGATGTTGTGTTCGGTGGCGGATTGCAGCTTGATCCTCACCGTGACGCGACTGAGCTAATCACTCGCTCAATCATGCTAGAGCATGAAGTGAAGGTAGCAGCGGCTCTTCGTCTAGCCGGTAACTACGCGGCTGGTCACGTTGTTACTCTTGCAGCAGCAACGAAGTGGAGTGACTACACGTATGTCACACCGGGTATTGTAACATCGGTTATTTCCAATCCTGTTGCTGATATTCGCGCAGCTTGCTTCAAGGTGTATATCGACACTGGACGTTGGCCGAATACGATGACGATTCCGATTGACGCTCTCGGTATTATCGAGCAGCATCCGCGAGTTGTTGATCGTTTCAAGAACTTCGTGCTAACTGATCCAGAGGCGTGGAAGTCGCTTATCAATGTTCCGGCACCGCAGAATATGTTTATCGTCGATTCCAAGATTAACACGGCGAATAACATTGATGCTACTGAGAGCATTACTAGTCTGTGGGGACAGGACGTGTGGATCGGTCTTGTTGACCCGAATCCGGGTCAAAAGACGTTCACGTTCGGTAAGACGTTCTCGCAGATTTATCCCGACGGTTCGACAAGGCCCACTGACCGTTGGCGTGAGGAAGAGCGGAAGAGTGATATCGTTCGTACTTCGTACAAGTACGATCTTAAGGTTATCTCTAACACCGCTGGTTATCTTATCAAGAACGCGGTTGCAGCCGTCTAAACAGGAGCGTGAGAAATGGCAGCTAAATACTACACTTGGTCACCAATCCGTACAGGAGAAGGTGAGGTAAAAGCAGGTACTGTTGTTACCGCAAAGGACTTCGGTGCGGATTGGGATGACCTAGTAGAGTGTGGCGCCATTAGTACTAAAGTATATCCTAAGATGCCTGCCACTTTTACCGGAAGCGTTAGAAGTTGGAGGAATGAACAGCTTAGGAAGATAAAGATGGACGATCCAGACCTCGATCTAGATGAAGAGGAAGATGATGGTGAAGTAGTAGCTGCTTAGGCTACTACTTCATTATCAACACACTATGGCTGCTAATCTTTATGCTACGCTAGACGATATCAATGCTCATCTACCTGTTGAGCAGGGTAAAGCACAGATCCGTGACAGTGAAGATGATCTGCTTCAGATCGACGCTTATCGTCTAATCCGTGGTAGGCTCTCAGGCACGTTCGATCTCACTATAATCAATGCCTGGGTTAATCCTGCTACGACGCCTGAACAGATCAGGCAGATAGCTGGAAAGATTATCGCAGCTAAGTGGTATGCACTACTAGTAGCGGAGGATGAACCTGATGGTTCTACATTCGCGCAGAATCTCTACAACGAGGCTATAGCTGCTCTCAATGATATCCGCAATGGTACTCTAACTGTTATCGGTGTTGATGGTAATGAGTTAGAGAACTCTGCACTCATTGAGAGCAGCTTCTGGCCTAACGATACGTCGCCAGACCCGTCGTTCACTATCGAAGAGACTTGGGCGTAGTGTCTAGTTTCACATACGATACTAGCGATCTGGATGAAGCAGCTATCGCTATTCACCGATTTGCTAATTACATTGACGATGAAGAAGTCTTGCAGGGCGCAAAGCGTATCGCAATGGACGATATGAGAAGGCGCTTTGAAACCGAGACTGACCCTACAGGCGCAATGTGGACTGAACTAACGGAAAGTTATCAAAGAAGTAAAGCGGAGGATGGTTTCCAAGTCCACCCTATCTTGAGCAGAACTTACCATACAGGTAATCCTAATTCTCTACGTAGTGCCGCTACGAGTGAATCGGCGTGGTCCGTTAGCGGTGAGTCTGTCTGGTTTAATACTGATGGGCTTCCCCCCTATTGGGAAGCCCACGAAACAGGTAGAGATTTTATAGAAGGAAAAAACGGACCTTATGGTTTTATGCCTGAGCGCCGCTTCATCGGTTTAAGTGAACAAGCGCGCGAAGAAATTTTAGCTCTCACAGGAGCTTGGCTAGAAGCTGGATTAGCACAAACAGTAGCGCCGTTCAAAAGCCACATATCTCCTGTTGGTAGGCGCTTTGGTGAGAGCTTTGGTAGAGGTACGATTTCATCGTTCGCTGCTGGTGCTGGCGGCAAACCACAGTATCGTGTGACTGGCCCTGGTATTAGAGGGGCGCAGTTTGGGCCTATGGTATAATGATTACTACTACCTGGGAACTCGTTGATATGGTAGTCGCTAGACTAGAGGCACAGTCTGGCCCGTTAGGTATCAAGTTTGTTGGAGCATATGAAGAGAAGATCATACCAAGATTTCCAGCAGTAGTTGTAGTGCCCGGAGGACAAGCTAAGACGTTTCATGCTACACATACATTTCAGATAAACGCCACTCTCTACTTCTACGTTTATCACGCTAACTTGACTCTAACTAAGCGCGAAAGATCAAAGGCTGATTTACAATTAGTTTCTACGTTAGAGACTGAGTTAGATAGTGATATGGGTTGGACTGATGAGACTGGTTCAAGAAGTGTAATACAGGGCTGGGTAGAGCAAGAAGAACCAGGGATACTTCAACCTAGATCATCGAAAGGCGATGCAGTTATTTGTACTAGGTTAACATGGAGAGCAATAAGTCAGCGGAGGTTCTAACGATGCAGATTAAATACGATTGGCCAGATATGCCTATTGGAACTCCGCTCTCATTTGGTGGGCTTCTAGTGGTTAATGGTCAAGTCATGGAAATGACTGAAGAGCAAGAAGCTTCATTTAAAAGAACTACGGGTCTGACGTTTGTTCAGGCTGCTCGTAGTACCGCACAGCTATCTATTCCACGGAAGAAGGTGACGAATTAATGGCAACATCAGCAGGTATTGGAGCTACCGGGTTTGTAGGTGTGGCGTTTGAGACTGTGAAAGGTACTTACGTAGCGCCTTATGCACACGTTCCGGTTCTCTCCGAATCGCTTAAGTACACTGAGGACAAGTACTACTCTCAGCAGCTTCGTCAGCAGGTTATTGATTCTCAGGTTACTCCTGGGTATTACCATATCGCTGGCGATCTTGAGATGGAAGTGGATGTTCACTTCCTTCCATACTTCCTCTACGCTTCACGGCATACTTGCCTGAAGGCAGGAGCAGGTCCATACACGTATGACTACACTCCGCTTACTGATGGAGCAACGTCTACGAACGCTGGTACTACACTCCCTAAGACGCTCTCAATCACTTGTGTCCGTAACGGTGAAGTGTTCGGTTACACTGGCTGCACAGTTGGTCAGTACTCGTTCACAGTTGATGGTGGAGTGCTTAAGGTCACGATGAGTATTATTGGTGAGCAGGAAGCTACACATGCTCTTCCGGTTCCTGTGTGGCTTGAGGCTGATCTACTTGGTGCAGACTCGCATAACGTGTTCATTGGTACATCTGGTGCTGCTCCGACGTGGGGTGCGGCAGAAGCTGGATTTAATGGATTCACGTTCATGGTTAACCACAATGCAGAGCCGCAGAATCGCATTGTTGCTAACCGTGGAGCGAGTTTCGTCAAGTTCGGTAAGACGGATCTGGAAGTTGACTCGGAGTTGGACTTCCTCACCCGCGTTGACTATGACAAGATGGTTAACAGTTCTACTGCGGCCTTCAAGTTGGAGTCTACTGTTGGTGGAGCAGCATACAACGGTACTGTCCCTGGTATTTCGCTACAGGCTAACCGTTGCGCGTATGACACCTTCGACATTAACGTCAGCTCAATCGATGCTATTATCATGGGTGGATTCAAGGGTCACGGCCTTGCCGTAGTTGGTGGAGATGCATACAAGATCAAGGTGTGCAGCCCGACCAATGTCGGAGTAACGACCTAATCAGTTAGACAAGCGAATACAAACAGGAGACGAATAAATGCCAGTTGGAACCGTAACGCAAGAACCCATCCGGTACGAGCTAACGAGCTTGCCGCCGGATGGGTTCGTTACGCTCAGGCAGCTTCCTTATTGGGATGTGCTTGAGCGTAGGGATCAGGGTAGTAAAGCAATCATGGAACAGAGTAAGCGTAAGCCCGGTCAGTCTAAGGCTGATGACGATACAAAGATGGTGATTGAGACTTATCAGACCTGGGAGCGGTTCTACACGTTCAAGAACTGTATCGTAGATCACAACATCACTGATATCAATGATGTGCAGCTTGACTTCAACAAAGAGATGACTCTACGGATGCTCAATCCGAAAGTCGGCGTTGAAATCGAGAAGCTGATTGATAAGCTCAACGCTGAGGATGAAGCTGATGAAGAGCTTTTTCCAACTGCTGCTTCTTCCTCCTTACCGACAAAGGTACAGGAGAAGGCAGGTCAACACGAGCCGCAGGCGTCACCGACGCTTACGACAGCCAGCTAATCAACGAGTGCATTACGTGGTTGAGGATAACCCGCCTGTGCAAAGAGTTTAGTATTCTACCTGAGCCAGGCGGGTTACTTCAACAACAGAAAGGTACTGTGATGAGATTGGAAGCAGTACTAAATGCCACCGCTCGTTATGAAGAAGCAGAGATGAAGCGGAGGGATAAGTAATGGCCCGAATGTATGAGATGAATCTCGTCATTCGGTTGCAAGACCGTGCCTCCGCACGTATGCGGCGTATCTCAGGTGACATGAGTGCGCTAGCTCGCCATGCCCAAAGCCAGAACAAATTGATGCAGTTGCAGGCTGAAGCACAGAGAGTGCAGATGAAGCAAGGAGCGGCATTATCTACCCTCCGGTCGATGGAAGTTAGTGATGGTGAAAAGCGATTAGCTAATCTAGCTGCACAATCTGGCTTAACTAAACAACTTCTGAACCAGGAAATTGCAATGAGTACCGCTAGAACTAAACGCGGTACGATGGGGACAATGCAAGTACAGCGTGTGATACCCAAATCTGTAAGAGAAGATTTCATACGCCTAGAGACTGATTTAGAGCGCCAACAGTTCCTTAAGCGGAAGGGGTATAACGCTACTGAGCAGGCTATGATGTATGATTACCACGCTTTGCGTACTAGACAGTTGTTGCTAGACGGTAAGATAACGGAAGAAATGGCCGCTCAGAATAGAATCTTAGCTGGCACTACTGCTGAAGAAGCAGCGCTAAATGCTGAAATCGCACAGCGTTCAGCGTTAACTGCTAGAGGTGCTGCTGCTGAAAAAAATTACGTTCGCGGTAGAACTATCGCTCATGGTGGCTCTCTCGCGTTTATGGGTGGTGCTGTTACCACAGGTCTAGCGGGACTAGCGGCAAGTAGTTATGCTAAGTTTGATGTTAGCTCTACCAAAGCTGCCACTCAGGTAGGGGCTATTGGCAACAGCGCCGCACAAACCACAAAGCAAGCTAAAGAGCTAGAGAAAGCTATACTAGGTATGGCTACTGAGTTCCCCGCTAGCGCTGATGATATGGCGCAGTCAGCTTACGATATCTTCTCTTCAATGAGTCTAGGCGACACAGCCGTTGAGCAGATGACTAACGGCATTAAACTTTTGAAGGTAGCTAACAAGGCAGCAGTCGGTGGACAGATTGATTTGGGTACGGCTACCAATACTATGATTACTGTTCTAAACGACTTCAATCCATCGTTGAAGAACATAGATCATACTATGGCTCAACTATTTTCGACTGTTAGATTCATGCGTGGCGGATTCGGTGACTTAGGTGACGCGATGAATAAACTCGCTCCCGCTGCTCACGCTTCGGGTCAGTCGCTATTGGAAGTAGGAGCTGCTATTGCTCAAGTCACAAGAGGCATCCCTTCTCAAGCACAAGCTGGTACGTCTGTAGCTAGGTTGCTTGATGTGTTTGGTAGGCCGGACTTTCAAGAGGGGATGCGTAAATTCTCAGCGAAGTTTAAACAGGATCTTGATATTACTAAAGTAGCAGCAGATGGTACTGAGCGACTAATACCGCTGCATGATATTATATCAAAAATCGTTAAACTCAGTCCCCATCTTACTGGCGGCGGCGTCGATCTTCAGAACACCATTAAAATTATTACTGCATTAGGTAGTGCCTCAGGTAAGGGCGGCACTCAGAGTACTGTGCAATCACGGCGCGCTTTGACTGAGCTGATAATAGGTTATAAGAATTACAGCAGTATTCTCAAGCAGTCTAGAGAAGATACTGTTGAGTACGACAAGTCTGTTAAAGCGCTGTCTGAAACTGCTGGCGTCAAGTGGCAAATAGCGATGAACAAGCTAAAGGTAGCATGGATTCAGTTTGGTCAAGCAGCAATGCCTATTCTTCTTAAAGTGCTTGATCTCCTTACTAGGGCGTTCACGCACTTCAGTCGTATGAGTTCTGGACACAAGAAGATTATTGCTTCTCTTATCGTGATAGCTGGCCTAGTTGCTACTGTGGGGGGTTTGTTCGCCTCTGCATTCGGTGGCATTTTTATGTTGCTGGCTTGGAATCGCTTGCGCCTGGTTTTGAAAGCTACAGAAGCTCTTGGAGTCGGAGCAGAGGTAACAGCTACAAAGATTGGTTTAATTAGTAAAGCACTATTAATAATGCGCCGTTTGGCGGGACCGATAGCTGTTGTTGTTAGCATCCTTTATAATATTTCAGATAAGAAGAAGCGCCACAAAATTTGGGATGACGCTAAACACGGTATGTTAGGGTCTGCTGCTTTGGAACTTACTGTAGGTACAGATTTCGGTATCGGAGATCGTTTTGGAGGAAGAAAGTGGAAACAACCTGCTAAAGATCGTGAGAAGTGGATCAAAGATGCGCTCAAAGATGCGTTGAGTAGTAAGAACACGTTTGGCATTACTAATCTTAACAAGGTAAATAAGCAAGCCGCTGCCGCAGATAAGTACGGTACAGATATGCTTGCCTGGGCCAAAAGAATGACAGCGGCGGAGGATGCTTCAACTAAGAAGATTGCGTCTTATTACAAGCGGTTAGCTAAGGCTAAAGTAGAAGCTGCACAGGCAGGTAAAGCTGCTGAAGAACAGTCTCTTAAGACTATGGAAGCGTTCATGGTTTCTAAAGAGTCAGCTTTCCGCTCTTCCAATAAGCAAGGTATGGACTTGTTCGGCGGACCCGGCGCGGGTGGGCCTATCATGGGAGCCTTTAGCGATATCAATAATCTTCTTGCTGGTCTGAACATTAAGCCTATTCCAGTCCCTGTGGAGTTTATTCTGCAAGCGCAGGATTTCCAGGTTAGTCAATTTGAGGACTGGCGATCGGCTCTAGATATGCTAAAGAAGAGGCTCGGCCCTAAGTACAACAAGATGGTGTTGGAGCTACAGAGTCAGGGAGTAGCTTCTAACCCACTTGTTCAATCTATGCTTAAAGCAACACCAGCGGAATTGAAGAAGTGGAAAACTAATTGGGATAAGATGCAGACCGATATTGAGGCAGCAACTAAGGCTGACATAAAAACACTAAAGGATCTGTGGGCTACTTACCCAAAGGATGTTGTAACTCGGATTATGCTAGGTTTGCAGGATGAAGAGGGTACGCTTTCTAATGGATATCGTCAGTATCTAGTTGGTACTTATCCACAGCAACTTGCTGTTGAGTATGGCAAGGCTTACAACGAGTCTCTAGCTAACTGGTTTGCAAGTAATCCACCCCCCGCACCCCCAAAACTACCCCAAATGCCTAAGCCTAAAGTTGGCTCCGCTTCAGCCGATAGAGCAGATATGGCAAAGCATCCTGAAAACTACAATGATTATCCGTGGGTAACTGATACTCCGTTCGGTATCACAGAAGAGATGTACAAGCGTATGCTGAAGTACCTCGGTTATGTTACTCAGATTAACGGATCAGACTTCTTTGGCAATCCTAACCTTGTCCGTAAGAACGTCGTTGGCCCTCCTGCGCCAGTTCTTAAGTCTCCTAATATGACACCAAAGGGTAGTCAGAAGGGCGCACCGTATCGCAGAGCGGGTGGCGGTATTATCCCCGGTACTGGTAGCGGTGACACAGTACCCGCTATGCTCACTCCTGGTGAGGTCGTACTTAACAAGCGCCACATCAAGAACGCATCGCAGATGCTTGGCACGGCCAACCACCCACAGGCAGTATTCAACAAGGTACAGCATTTCGCTAAGGGTGGCGTAGTCGCTGCGAAGAATTACCTCGGCATGAAAGATGTAGAGTTCATCAAGAGTTCTGACGGTACGATTTCAGTTATGCATGTTAAGGGTAGGGATTACCTTAGTAGATATCGTAAGTATTCTCCGGGGCAACCTGGGTATGACTTGCTAGGTACGCAGGGTCTACACCTTACTCCTGAGCAGCTTCATCCCGGTAAAACTAAGGGACTAAGTTTATCTGGTATAGGCCACGGTATAGCAGGTCTAGCGGGTAAAGCAAAGCGCTATGGGACTGGCGATCTTCTTCACGATGTTAAGAGCGCCGCGATATCAAGCGTTAAAAAGCAGAAGCACTACGGAATAGGTGACACTCTGAGAGATGTTGATGCTGTTATTTACGGTGCTACAGGCGCACACGCGAAGTCTATAGGCAAGGCTTACGTTCCGTGGGTTAAGCAATCCGCTAAACAGCAAGCTGAAATAGCTCGCGTTGGAGAAGGCGCAATGTTTATGGGCCTGCCGATACTAGGTAGTGGCCTAGCTAGTGGAATGGCCCAAAGCGGCTTTATGTCGTACAGCATGAGAGCTAGCGCTTTAAGTTACCATTCTGCGACTAAAGTAGCTGCTCGTAATGCTGCGCGTAGGGCTAACGCTATACATAAGGGAATGCCCGGTAGTATAGGCCAAAACGCTTTCGGTATTACTCCACATCCGCATCCTGTCAGCAAGGTAGTAAAGACTGATGCAGAGGAAGCTGCAAGAGCTAGTCATCAAGCTAATATGTTGGCTTGGCGTAGAGAGTACAATGAATTGCAAGAGAAGTTTGGTGACTATGGAACCGGTCTAACTGAAGCAGAGCAAGCAGCTAACAAAGCTAGGCGTGTTGAATTAACTGCTCAGATGAGGAGCGCTACTGCCGCTAGACCTACTGCCGCTAGAGCAGCTACATCTGATATCATTTCACCTGCACAACAAAAGATTATTAATCAG